>Ga0213866_10002469_pt1 | contig 13046 bp, 10 predicted proteins | sample PICome_11_FD_160079 | JGI IMG/M metagenome (GOLD analysis project Ga0213866, IMG submission 160079) | Coastal seawater microbial communities near Pivers Island, North Carolina, United States - PICO284 | ecosystem: Environmental > Aquatic > Marine > Coastal | place: USA: North Carolina... | reverse complement strand
GAGCAACGAAACAGACAACCAGGACAAGAGCTACGAGAACCGACTGCACCCGGAGGACCAGGCCCGGGTAGACGGATTTTTGAAGCGTGGCGTTAACTCGGTAGAACGCAAGCCCTTCCGGCCCGGATTGATGATCATCCTGCTGATTGCAGTAGTCACCGGATTCAGTCTTCTGAGCCAGTTGATCGCCCGTTGGTCCGGGGTGTACTGAAATAGCAGCCTCTTGGCGGCCCAAGAAACTGTCTGGTATAGTTGCCGCCCTCAAAAATTGACGGTGTGTAGCGCAGCCTGGTAGCGCACTTCCTTCGGGAGGAAGGGGTCGGAGGTTCGAATCCTCTCACACCGACCAATCCAAAACCCCTGCAACGCAGGGGTTTTTATGCCGGCTTCCTCGCCAGGTAGTAACCCCCGGTGAGCCAGCGATTCTGCTCCTTCCTGAGTGGAGCGTGCTCCACTGCCACCATCTCCAGACCAGCATCGGCGACCATACGCTGGATATAGTCATCGCTGTGCGCGTAACGCCCGGTCTCAAGCAGTTGGAAATCCCCTTCGCCCTCCAGTAACTCGGTGGAAAAGACGATGTCTGCCCCGGGGGCTGATGCCGCGCTGATCGCGCTCAGCGCCGGTTGCAGGTCACCCATGTAGATAACCACGTCGGCGCAGCCAATAAGCTCAGGTGTGGTGGCAAGTTCACCCATGGCTCCGGCGATATCCTGCTCTATCAGCTCGTCGTAAACACCCTTCTGGGCGGCTTGCTCGAGCATCTTGCGCGAAAGATCCACGCCCGTTAGCTGTGCCACTCGAGGTTTCAGCTTCACACCAAACAGGCCCGTGCCGCAGCCAAGGTCAATGCCGTGTGTGTACTGCCGGTCCGGGGAATACTGGTCCAGCATCGCCAGCATTTTCGCCGGTCCGTCGTAGCCCAACTGGTCGACCAGGCTGTATTCGAAACGCCCGGCGAACTCGTCAAACAGCTGCTTTACATAGCCCTCTGGTGCACGGTCTGACGTATTGCCTTTCGCGATATCAAGGTAATGCAGCACGCCCGGGGTATCGGGTGAAATTTCCAGGCTGCGCTCATAGGCCTTGATCGCCTGGTCGGTGTCTCCCGCTTTGTAGTGGGCGAACCCCAGTCGGTAGTGGGTGTAGGCGCTGTCGGGATTCAGTCTGGCGGCGGTAGTAAATTCTTCCTGCGCACCGCTGTAAATGCCCATCAGCAGGAATACTTCTCCCAGTTCTTCAAGGGCTTCGATGTAGTTTGGGTCGAGGTCCAGGGCGTTTTTGAGGCTCATCACTGCCTCCTGGGCCTTGCCGAGCATTCTTAGCGTCATGCCGAGCTCGCAGTGCGAAGGCACGTGCGCAGGTCTTACCTCTATGGCCCTGTCATAAGCATCAACGGCCTCTTCAAGCAACCCGCTCTCGCGGAGAACACCCGCCCGGTTGTAGAGCGCATCCGGGTCTTCCGGTGCCCTCGACAACGCGCGTTCAAAGGACGCCAGTGCCTCGTCTGTACGCTCAAGTCGCCTCAGCGCAGCACCGAGGTTGTTCCAGGCGTCGGCGTAATTCGCATCCAGTGCCAGTGCCGCTCGAAGCGGCGCCTCCGCTGCAGAATACTCACCGATGGTGACGAGTAAGGCGCCTTGTATGTTCAGTGGCATGGGCTGGTTCGGGTGTTTCTTGGCTAGCCGTTGCGCCAGTTTGAGCGTGTCCTCAATTGGCGCTGTTTCGTAGCTTTGCATCAGCGACGCCATGTCAGCGCGGAAGTCGCCAGACCGGTCGGTGGCGCGCGGCAGTTTCTTCAGTGCCTTTCTGGCCGCCTTGTTACCGGGTTCCAGAGCTACGATCTGTTTAAGCAGCTTGCGTGCGGCGTCGTGTTGGCCGTCGCGAGCGTATTGTGCAGCGAGTGCCATCGCATCCGGCACGGAGATCTGTTTATTCATGCTTGTGGACGTTTGCTAGAAGCCAGGCGGGAATGATACCTCATGCCTTACACTCTCCCATAAAAAACGGGAGCCGAAGCTCCCGTTTTCGATACCGCTGGTCTGCGCTTAGAAATCGTAGATCAGGCGGGTATACCAGAAACGACCGTTGAAGCCGGCCGGTGACCACTGGCTGTATTGGTTACCAACGCCAGCTGCTGCATTCGGGTTCTCATCCGGTGTTTCGTCGGTGATGTTGTCAGCACCGAAGACCACGGACAGTCCCATATCGAATGTGTAGCCAACTTCTGCATCAAGAACGCCATAACCGTCATAGGTCAGCGTATCTTCAGAGTCGTACCAGTCGTCGTAGTAGCTGTAGCGAGCCATGAAGCGCCAGTTGTCCATCAGGTGATTACCCATCAGGTTCCAGCGAGTTTCAGGCAGTGCCTCTTCCAGTTCCTGGATACGAACATCGTCGATAATGCCGGGAACAAAGCTTTCGACAGTGTTCTCGGTCTGGTTGTACGCCAGGTTGAAGGTGGTTACGCCAATGCTGGAATCCAGCGCGTAAGTGGCCACAACGTCGAAGCCTTCGGTTTCCGTTTCAATACCGTTGGTGAAGAAGCGGAAAGTTGCGAGGCTATCGGCACCGGCAACACCCTGCTCGATCAGAGCATCGCGCTCTGCATCGGTCAGCTCGAAGTTCTGGGAGATACCCAGGCGGTCTTCGATCTCGATGTTGAAGTAGTCGACAGTGATGCTGAAGTCGCCCCACTGGCCAATCACACCGAAGGTGTAGTTGGTTGACTCTTCAGGGTCCAGCGCCTTACCACCGCGCAGCTCAGCCACCGGGCTGATTGACGGGATGGTGCCGTTGTTCTCCAGGTCACCTGTTGCCAGGTTGAACTCGGTAGAAACGTTAAAGGCGTTTGACTGGCCGGGGGTTGGTGCCCGGAAGCCAGTGCTGTAGGTGCCGCGAATGGCCAGGCCATCGGTGATCTCGAAGTGAGTCGCGATCTTGCCGTTGGTGGTGGTGCCGAAGTCGTCGAAGTCTTCCCAACGAACCGCAACCGCTACCAGCCAGTTGTCGGTCACGTCAGCCTCGAGGTCGACGTAGGCCGCGATGTTGGAGCGGCTCCAGTCACCCTCAGCCAGCGGGCCAAAACCCGGGAAGCCGTTGGATGCTGCGGAGAAGCCCTGGTCGGACAGCGGACCGACTTCCCAGGAGGCTTCGTCGCCGATGCCAATGTCGAATTCCTCGTCACGCCATTCGAAACCACCGGCGATGTTCAGGTCGGAAGCCAGGAAGCCCACATCGATGGGGTAGCTCACATCGATGTTGAAATTCTTCTCAAGCTGCGAATAAGAACCCGGATCGAACTCGCTGGGCGAGCGAGAGCCCAGAGAAGCGTTTACGGTGTTCACGATGAAGAAATCCGCATCGTTGTAGCCAACGCCACCGCTGATGTCCCAGGCCAGGCCACCATCGGTAGTGCCGCGCATACCGGCTACGAAGGAGATGTCCTCAGTATCGGCGCCGAAGTTCGGGGTGAAACCACCGGGGAAGTCTTCGTTGAACACGTAGCAGTTAGGGTCGGCGATCACTGCGGCGAGGCCATCGGCATCGTCAACAGCCAGGTTGGTCGGGCAGTTACCAGACAGGTCGCCAGTCTCGTCGCCTACCAGGCGGGTTTCGCCGCCGTCGGGGCTGAATACGCCACCGCGGGTATCAGGGTTACGGAAGTAGAAGCCGCCGGTCACGGTCTTGGAAGCGTAGTTACCGAAGCTGTAGAACTCGGTGCTGTCACTGGTGGCCAGGCCCATGTTGAAGAAGGTCTTCAGGTCTTCCTCGACTTCCGGGTTACCCCAGATCTGGGCGGGATTCCTAACTTCAGTGTTGCCAGCGGCGATCAGGCCAGCGGCGTCGTTACGCTGGATAGAGCGGCTGGTGGGGTCTGCTTCACCGTATTCAAAACTGGCGTTAAAGAAGCCGTTGTCGGTGAAGGGCAAGCCGATGTTACCGGCGACAGACCAACGCGCTTCGTCGCTGCCTTCTTCGCTATACTGGCCATACTTGGCTTCCAGCGTTCCGCCCTCGTTATAGTCCTTCAGAATGAAGTTCACGATGCCGGCAATAGCGTCAGAGCCATACTGTGCGGCGGCGCCGTCACGAAGGACCTCAACCTGCTTTACGGCGATAGAGGGAATCACTGAAATGTCAGGACCCTGGGCGCCGTCGTTGACACCATTACCCAGCCAGGAAATGACTGCGGCACGGTGGCGACGCTTGGAGTTAACCAGAACCAGCGTGTGGTCCGAGGCCAGGCCGCGCATGTTGGCGGGGCGAACCACGGTTGCCGCGTCACTGATCGGCTGGTTGTTTACGTTGTAAGAAGGCACTGAATTACGAAGCAGGGTGGTCATGTCGCTGGCACCCTGGTTACGGAATTCTTCGCCGCCGATCACGTCGATCGGGGCCGCGGAGTCATACACTGAGCGGGCTTCCCGGCGAGTACCGGTTACCACGACTTCTTCCAGCGCAGTGTCATCCTGTGCGGATACTACCTGGCTATAGCCAGCTGTCAGGGCCACCTGGGCCGCGACCGCTAGAGCCAGCGTTTTGGGAGTGAAGGCTTTCATCTTTTTGCACCTACCTTGGGTTGGGTGTGGTTGATTGCTTTTCTTGTTGCGGGAGCTTGTCTTTATTGAAGGTATGACTCCACTGACCTAACCCTATCGCGAGCCTTGTCCCGTTTAAAAAGGTAAAAGCGGTAAAATTTACGTTACTAATCGCTAGGTGAAATGCTAAGTCCGTATTTCGGGTGTTTTAGTGGCAACTTCGACGAATTTCGCGCCATGGTGTAGAAGATGGCTGTTAACCCAGGCGGTCGCGCAGGCTGTAAAAGAGCATCCCCGCCACCAGGCCAGGCCAGCGCAGCAGGGTGCCACCGGGAAACTGGCGCGACGGCACGCTGGCCATAACGTCAAAACGCTCCGCAGAGCCGCTGATGGCCTCTGCCAACAGTTTCCCTGCCAGGGTGGCCATGGGCACGCCGTGGCCGGAGTAGCCATGGGCGTAAAACATGCCGGGCGACAGCCGGCCGAAGTCGGGCATGCGGTTGAGGGTAATGGCCAGCGTACCGCCCCAGCCGTAGTCAATTCGCGTGTCGGCCAGCTCCGGGTAGATTTTGAGCATGTACTTGCTCACGAACTGTTTGATGTCTGCCGGGAAGCGCCGGCTGTAGGATTCGCCGCCGCCGAATAGCAGCCGGTTGTCTGCAGACAGCTTCCAGTAATTGATGACAAACAGGCTGTCCGACATGGAGGTGTCGTCGCGAATCAGGCGCCGTGCAGTGGCCTCGTCCAGAGGCTCGGTCGCCAACATATAGTTGTTGATCGGCATAATGCGACCGGCGGTGCGCGGTTCCAGCTTTTCCAGGTAGCCGTTGCAGGCCACCACGAGGAAAGAGGCTTTGACTTCGCCCTGGTCGGTTTTGACAGTCACACCATCAGTTTCTGTGTAGGCAGTCACACGGCTGCCCTCGTGCAACTGCGCGCCCAGTTTGTCTGCTGCGCCGGCCAGCCCAAGGGCGTAGTTCAGCGGGTGCAGGTGCCTGGCGCCCGTATCGAGCAGGCCTCCGTGAAAACCCTGCCCCGAGGTCATCTCTGCCAGCTCCGCGGGCGGCACGTACCGCACCTGGTCGTAGTCGTAAACACCGGCCAGGTGCCCGGCCTCTTCCTCGAGCTCCGCTGCGTCAGCCGGTTTGGAAGCTACATGCAGGTTGCCCGTCTTTAATTCACAGTCGATGCCAAACTCGTCGATCAAGCCACTTACCGTGTCTACCGCTTCCAGGCCCAGGCCCCACAGCGCTTTGGCGTGCTCAAGGCCAACCAGTTTTTCCAGCGTGTATTGGTCGGCGCGCTGGCCGGTGCCCACGTGGCCTCCGTTGCGTCCGGAGGCGCCCCAGCCAATGCGATTGGCTTCCAGCAGCACCACCGAGTAGCCGCGTTTGCGCAGGTGAATGGCGCTCGACAGGCCGGTATAGCCGCCGCCCACGATGCACACATCTGCGGTGGCCTCGCCGCGCAGCGGTTCGAAGTGTAAGGAGGGCTGCGCGGAGGCTGCGTACCAGGAGTCGACATGTGATTGGTTTTGCATGGGAATATTATCCGCCTGTCGGTGCCAAACCCGGATAACACGATAGGGTTAAAGGCACTTGTAGCGCTACCCGGCGGGGGGGGATACTGCGACTTTAGGCTAAAGATCACATTTATGGACAGCGACACGCAGGCCATCAAGGACTGGCTAAAGGAACACCAGATCTCCGAGGTGGAGTGCCTGGTGCCCGACATGACGGGCAACGCCCGCGGCAAGTTTATTCCGGCGCACCAGTTCCTTGACGGCAGTGACCCCAAGCTGCCTGAAAGCATCATGGTGCAAACGGTCACCGGTGAGTACTCCGACGAGCACTGGGAGTTTGTCGAGCCCACCGACACCGATATGATCCTGAAGCCCGACCCCAGCACATTGCGGGTGGTTCCCTGGGCCCGCGAGCCCACCGCACAGATTATTCACGACTGCTACAACCTGGAGGGTGAACTCCACCCGCTGGCCTGTCGCAGCGTCCTGCGCAAGATTCTCAAATTGTACGAGTCAGCCGGACTGAAGCCGGTAGTGGCCCCGGAAGTGGAGTTCTACCTGGTCGCCAGGAACACCGACCCCGATAACGAACTCACGCCGCCCAAGGGGCGGTCCGGGCGCCGTGAATCGGCGCGCCTGTCTTACTCTATTGACGCGGTCGCGGAGTTCGAGGATTTCGTGGAGGACATGTACGATTACGCCGATGCGCAAGCGCTCGACGTCGATACCCTCATCCACGAGAACGGCGCCGCCCAGATGGAGATCAACTTCCGTCACGGTGAACCCATGGCACTGGCAGACCAGGTGTTCGTGTTCAAGCGCACGGTGAGGGAAACCGCCCACAAGTACGGCATGTACGCCACCTTCATGGCCAAGCCCATGCAGCGCGAACCCGGTAGTGCTCTGCATATTCACCAGAGCCTGCTGGACGCCGAAACCGGCAAGAATGTGTTTGTGAACGAGGACGGCAAACCCAGCGATCGCTTCCTGTCTTACATCGGTGGGCTGCAACGCTACACCCCGGAGTTAATCAGCCTGTACGCGCCTAACGTGAACTCATACCGCCGCCTGGCACCGGACATCTCGGCGCCCATCAATCTCAATTGGGGCTTTGACAACCGCACCACCGCCTTTCGGGTACCGCATGACAAACCGGCGGCCACCCGGGTGGAGAACCGTTTCCCCGGCGCGGATGCCAACCCCTATCTCGCGCTGGCGGCCTCGCTGGCCAGTGGCCTGCTGGGTATGCAGCAGAACCTGTCGCCCACCAAACCCCACCAGGGCACTGCCAATGAGGATGAGGTGGAAGTGGCCCGGACACTGGAAGAAGCCCTGCGCAAGCTGGGCGATACCGCCGCGCTGCGGGACATGTTCGGCGACCTGTTTTTGCGCGCTTACGCGGCAGTAAAACTCGACGAGTTTGAGGAATTCAATCGCGTGATCAGTTCCTGGGAGCGCGAGCACCTGCTGTTGCAGGTCTGAGGAACCACGGCGGTATGACAGGCGCGAGCGACACCTGGTTTGGCAGCGATACACGCTATCGTGTGTTCACCTTTGTAAAGTACCTCACGTACCTGCTGCTGAGTTTCAATGTCTACCTGTTTCTGCAGGAAGAACTGCTCGCCCTTGAGCACACGTTCACCGACGGCTTCGAACCAGGCCAGCTTATCCAGGTGTTTTCCGCCACCATCGATACCGCGGCCTGGGTCATTCTGCTGCTGCTATTCGAGCTGGAAACCTCGGTGCTGGATGACAGCAGGATCAAGGGTGGTCTCAAGTGGGCGCTTCACGGCATTCGCGGCCTTTGCTACGTTGCTATCTACTGGGCGTTCACCGGGTACTACGCCGAGCTCGTCACGCTTTACGAGGTAACCTTGTTAGCGGACGGGGATCTTTGCGCTCAGCTGGATCGGGGTTGGTCACTGCTGGTGGATATCGATGAGTACGAGACCCTCAGCGCCGCGAATTGCGCCGCCACGGGCGACGTCTATCAGCTGACGGGGTTTGACATCGTGGTACCGGCAGACACGCTGCAATCTGCGCAGTACCTGGGCTGGACTGACGTGATCAATTCGGCTGCCTGGATCCTGGTGGTGATCGTGCTGGAGATTGAGGTGCGCCTCCAACTGCGAGGCAATCTGTCAGATCGCATCATGGCCGCCAATAAGTACCTCAAGTTCGCGCTCTACGGCATTCTCTTTGCCGCCGCCGCTTACTGGGGTTACGCCGGCGATTTCCTGGACTTCTGGGATGCCTGTCTCTGGTTGTTCGCCTTCATCTTTATCGAGCTGAACGTGTTCGAGTGGCAATACGAAACCCGGCAGCAGGCCTGGAATCAGGATAGCCCCGTTGTTTGACGATGCCAGTCTCTCCAGTTTGCGGCTGCTGGGCAGTGGCCCCGCGGTGGAGGTTATCGACCAGACCCTGTTGCCGCATCAGTTCACCTGGCAGACCTTGGATAGCACGCCTGCGTTCTGCCATGCTATCAGCGCTATGCAGGTTCGCGGCGCGCCATTAATAGGCGTCACAGCAGCCTTCGGGCTGGCGCATGCCCTCGCGCAGGACGCCAGTGATGAGCAGCTCAATGCCGCGCACGATGGCCTGTTGGCAACGCGGCCAACGGCGGTCAATCTGCGCTGGGCCCTGGAGCAGATTGTTGCTGTCGTTCAGCCACTGCCACCGCAGGATCGCGCAGCCGCAGCCCTTGCGCATGCGATAGCCCTTCGAGAGGCCGACATCGCTCACTGCGCACGCATCGGCGAGTTCGGGCTGGCGCTGCTCGAGCCGCTGCAGCGCAAGGGGCGGCTGAACATCATGACCCACTGCAATGCCGGCTGGCTGGCGACTATTCAGTGGGGTACGGCACTGGCGCCCATCTACAAGGCGCACGAGGCGGGTATAGACGTCCACGTGTGGGCCTCGGAAACCCGCCCCCGTAACCAGGGCATGAACCTCACGGCCTGGGAGCTTCATCGCGCGGGAGTCCCGTGCACGGTGGTGGCCGATAACAGCTGTGGACAACTAATGCAGGCGGGCGAGGTTGATTGCGTGATCGTGGGATCCGACCGCACCGCCAGTAACGGCGACGTGTGCAACAAGGTCGGTACTTATCTCAAAGGCCTGGCCGCCAGAGCCAACGAGGTTCCATTTTACGTGGCGCTCCCCGAGTCCACCATCGACTGGCGCTGTCCCAATGGCGCGGCCATCCCGATTGAAGAGCGTGGCAGTGACGAGCTGCTCACCCAGTCCGGGGTGGATGGGTCGGGCACTCTCCGGCGCGTCAGGCTGGCAGGGGAAGAGTTGACAGCGGGGAATATCGCTTTCGATATCACTCCAGCCCAGCTGGTGTCGGGTTTAATCACCGAGCACGGCGTCTTTGCCGCATCTTCTGAAGGGTTGGCAACACTCGCCAACAAGCTGGGCCGCTAGATTTTCTCATCCAGCCCGATGTGATCGATGCGAGGGTATTCTCGCCACTGAAATACCTTCTGGTGATCGCAGATCAGGCAGCGGTGCTCGATGTCGCCGGTTTTGGGGTCCATGTCGCCAGAGCGGGTCATCATGCCCTGCCCGCAGGCATCGCACACGTAATTAACCTCCACCGGCCGCACTTCTCTTTTTATTTCGGGCATTGTCCTGGCTCCGCGCTTTTTCTGCCCGCTATCCTAGCGTGACCATGGCCGTTACTGAAAGCAGGTATCCATTATTAGAGGGGGGTAAGTGACTGCCGCGGGCTGCAGAGGCCACCGCGGTTTGGTACAGCACACCTTGCGTGTGCCGCTTAAATGTCGCCGAGTTCCAGGTCGTAGTAACCGAGTTCGTCTCTCAGCCGCTTTTCCTCCAACCGTGCTTCGGCACGGCGGCGTTTGGCAGCAAGACGCTGTTTCTCGGTTGACGCGGGCGTCAGTTCCTCGAGCTCATCATCCATTATGTCGCCCAGTACTGGTTCGAACATGTCGTCCAGGGTTTCTGAGCTGGTCGGCTCTTGAGTTCGCTCTCCCATAAACCACCCTCCGATGATTTACGCCAGGTAGCCTCGCGGGAAATATCTCCCACTGCATAGCGGCGCGTCAATCATCTTTTTATGCCAAATATTTCACCAAACCGGCGCAGCGCAGGTGGGGTAGGAGAGCCCGCCCACATCCGTGGTGCTCGTATCCGCCGCCGCATTAGCGTCCACGTGCTCCTCCCTGAGCAGGCGCACCGGGGCGGGCCCTGCTCGTATGTTGCAAAGCCTGTGCCAGCGATTTTGCAAGCTTTTGGGGGATGTAAGGGGTGTTATGTGGCGCTCAGCGCGTCCGTGAACGTGTCCGGCGTCCGCGTAACGAGAGCAACATCAGTAATTGGGATGATTGCTGAGCGCAGCCGCAACAAGTGCCGACACCGTATCAGCGGTGCCGGCGGTGGCGTCTACCGTGATGTCGGCATAGCGCTCGTACAGGGGGGTGCGTTCTGCGTACAGCTCAGCAAAGCTTTGGCCCGCCTCACTGGCAATGCCACGAAGTGGCGCACTGGCAACGCGCTGTTCCAGCGTGCCGAGATCCGCCTGCAGGTAGACCACGGGGCCGGCTGATTGCAGCCGCTGCATGGCCGCCTCGCTGTACACCACACTACCGCCGGTAGCGACGACGGATCGGCTAAGGTTCACGTCCAGTAATACAACCTCTTCGAGCTGGCGCAGGTGTATATAGCCCTCGCTCTCCAGAATCGCCTGCAACGTCGCCCCCGCACCTGACTGGATCGCCAGGTCAGTGTCCAGGAAATCCAGCCCGCAGAGCTTTGCCAGCACGACGCCGATGGTGCTTTTCCCGGCGCCGGGCATGCCGATCAGGATGATAGAGTCGTGGTCCGGATTCGCCTGTGCCATTGGGGCTTGCTCATGGGTTGGGACCATCATTATCCGCGTCGTTCACGGATGCGCCAAGTCGTGGATCTCAGGGTCTTGTGTCGTCGGGAGACGGTGCTAGAGTGGCGCCTCATTTCAGGCAAGACCGGAGTTCGCCATGTCGCTACTGACCACGCCACTGCACAACCTCCACTGTGAGCTGGGCGCCAAGATGGTGCCGTTCGCCGGTTACGACATGCCCGTGCAGTACCCTGCGGGCATCATCAAAGAGCATCTGCACACCCGCGAACAGGCAGGCCTGTTTGACGTTTCCCACATGGGTCAGGTTGTTATTGAAGGCGCGGGCAGCACCGAACTGCTGGAGAGCCTGGTGCCGGTCGACCTGCAGGCGCTGCCTGTCAACGGGCAGACCTACGCATTGCTAACCAACGACGGGGGCGGCGTGCGCGACGACCTCATCATCACGCGCTGGGCGGAAGATCGCTTTTTCCTGGTGGTGAATGCCGCCTGTAAAGCTGAGGATATTGCCCACCTGCAAAGCCAGCTGTCGGGTCAGGCCCTGACGGTAATGGAAGACCAGGCACTGATGGCCCTGCAGGGGCCGGCTGCACGACAGGTGATGGCGCAGCTGTGTCCTGCGGCGTCGGAACTGGTCTTCATGACGGGTTGCCATGCCGACATCGACGGGGTAGCGGCCTTCATCACGTGTTCGGGTTACACCGGCGAAGACGGGTTCGAGATTTCCGTGCCCGCAGCCAGTGCCGAGGCCATCGCGCGACAGCTACTGGCCCACGACGCCGTGGCAGCAATTGGCCTGGGTGCCAGGGACTCCCTGCGACTGGAGGCCGGGCTGTGTCTTTACGGCCATGAGCTGTCGGAGACTATCGACCCGGTGCAGGCCGGTTTGCTGTGGTCGATCAGCAAATCGCGTCGCCCGGATGGGGAGCGCCCCGGCGGGTTCCCCGGCGCGGCGCCTATTTTTGAACGCATCGCCAATAAACCATCGCTGCGCCGGGTTGGGCTCACCGTCGAGGGCAAGCGCCCGGTACGGGAAGGCCAGACTGTGCATGACGCCAACGGCGAACCGGTGGGAGAAATCTGTTCCGCCGCCTACGGTGCCAGCGTTGGCGGCCCCATCGCCATGGCCTATGTGTCACGCCCATTGGGCGAACCTGGTACGGCACTGCAGGTGGATGTGCGCGGCAAGATGATTCCGGTGACGGTAACCCGCATGCCCTTCAGTCCCCAGCGTTACCACCGGGGTTAAGCCGGTTCGGCAGCGCCGGCTCGCGCAGCCGGCGTAAGCGGACCGTGTTAGCGCGCCAGAGCTCAGCGGCCCGATGCCGCGGAAGGTTTGGGACGCGGCGACTCAGCCACGCTATCACCGCCAGCACGATAGCGACCCCTCCCGCGCCCAGCGCCAGCCGGGCCAAAGCCGCCCGGTCCAGGCCCTTTTTCGTATCGGCGGCCGCTGTTACAGAGAATTCAATCGCAGGCAGCGTCACCAGCTGCAGCGTCTGGTTGCTCGTGTCCCACCAGGCAAACTCCAGTGGCGGCAGTTGGTAATTGCCGGGCTTTTGTAACACGTAACTCACGGTCTCTTCCCGCAAGGCGGTGGCTACGCCGCGGTTGTTCCGATTCTCAAGCGTGGGTGGCAGCGGGTAGGCCGCGATGCCAGCAACCGGTTGCTCGGGGAGTTCCGGAAGCATCATGGACATTACATCCCGCGCCTCAAATTGCACCCTGCGCTCAATAGCGTCGCCCACAGTGAGGGCACTCAGGTCCCGATCAAGCGTCTGGGACACACTGAACTCGGGAGCGGCAACCCAGTCTTTGATGGTGGCCAGAGCCGGGGGTCGGGTGGCGCTGAAGCGCAGCCCCGGTGCGGCCACTGGCCCGGTGGCGCTCTCCGCGGCGCCCGCGCTGACGCTGACGGCCAGCATCAGCGGTGGCACGGTGAAGTCGCCCTCGCGCTGAGGGTATAACTCCAGTGACCATCGCTGGATAACCCAGGTCTGGCCGTTGCGCTGCTCGCTGGCATTGCTGGCAAACTGCTCGGTCTGCAGAATGACCAGCCCCGGTACCTCGGGAATGGTGATGCGAGTACCGCCAGTGAACCAGCTGGTGGTGGCAACCT
>Ga0213866_10002468_pt1 | contig 13047 bp, 10 predicted proteins | sample PICome_11_FD_160079 | JGI IMG/M metagenome (GOLD analysis project Ga0213866, IMG submission 160079) | Coastal seawater microbial communities near Pivers Island, North Carolina, United States - PICO284 | ecosystem: Environmental > Aquatic > Marine > Coastal | place: USA: North Carolina... | reverse complement strand
AATTTAATACTTCATCTTCGATACATTTTGCATATAAATGTTCTGCTCCAGACGCAGGTGCGCTTCCGACCCAATGAGTAATATTACATAACAAACATTGAATGAACACATAATCCTCAATCCACTCATTTAGAGGTTTTTCAATATTAATGTTTTCTAAATTAGAAATAATAAAGTCAATACTCTTGTCTACAAAAAAACTATATCTCTCTTTGCCTTTTTTTGAACTTTGTTTCCAATCGTGTCTAGCATTTATAAAAGCCATTAAATCGCCAAAACCTGACAAAATAAGCTTATCATTTTTTTTATTTAATTTATTGAAAAGATTTAAATCTAATAATGATAAATGTGATGACTCCCCATCAATCGTATTTGTGTATCCTAACTCTTTAATAGGAGGTAATGCATGAATTTTTGGAGAGGCATAAACATGCGTAGCAAGGCTTGAAGGAATAGAGATTAGTCTAAGATTAGCTTTTAAAGAAATAAATTTTGCAAAATCTAATGTTTTTCCACCACCAATTGCCAATAAATGTAAATAGTTCTCTGAACTGACTTTGTGAATAATATCTTTAAGGTTTTTTCCAGATTTGATTTCATCAATATAACAAATTTGCATATCATCAGTTAGAAACTTATAAAGTGAATTTGTAAATTTAAGTGCTATTCTATCAGCAACTACAAATGCTTCTTTGCTAAAATTTTTCACTTTATCAATTAATGAATTTACAATTAAAGTATTATCAGAAATAAAATTATTTTCTTTAGTCAAAAGAGATGAGTAATGCTCCAACAATTGAGAAGTTTTTTGATTGCGTATACTATTAAAAGAAATTTCATAAAAATCATTCAAATCATCTTTAAACTGAGGATTATTTTGTTTGATAAAATTATTAAAATAATTATTTAATTTAGATTTTTTGTTTGAAAAATTTAACATTTGAAAAGTTTACTACAATTAGAAATTAAAATCACAAACACAAAAAAAGATATTTTGACTTAATTAAAAATTTAAATTTTTTTAAATTATTAATGTTGCTCATTTATTGATATTAAGTGATTTTTAATTATATTTTTCAAGGTTATCTGACCATTTTCATTAAGATGATCTGTGCAATTGAAATAATCTTTAATTTCCATTTTTCTTGATATATCATCAGTTTTTAAAATACTGAAAAAATTTACACCAATTTTTTTTAAATAGCTTTCCAGTTCCTTATCTAAGATATTCTCAGCATTTGGATTGGATTTAAAATAAATGAGATCTTTTTTTGAAGGCATTGTAAATACAATCAACTTAATATCTTTTTCTGAAAGAATTTGATTTATATTTTCTAAATTTATTTTAAATATTTGAAAAATATCATTTGGATATTCTTCATAATAAGAAATATAACCATTATTATTTTTGTTATTTAGCTGATTAATTTTTTCACTTCTTAATTTAGAGGTAATTTGCTGCTTTAAATATCTTAGAAAATTATATGAGTACGTAAAATTATTCAAAACATCTTTAAATTTAATCTGATCAATTTGTGAATTTTTATTATTCTCGTTATAATAAATTATTTTTTTTTGTATTGGATCAAAATAGGGTCTATATTTTTTATAGTGAAACATTTTTCCATATTCAAATGAATCATCTTTAAAATCTGAACCTGGATTTAAAAATAATATTACCCTGTCAAACTCAATTTTCCTTATTAAGTCTTTTATTAATATAAAATATTGAGTAGATCCAAAATAACCAGAAGTAGAAAAATTTAAATATTTAATATTGTTAGCACTTTCTTTTTCCAATAAATATGTAAAGTTTTTGTTGTTGTTTACTCCATAGCCTTCTATGTACGAATCACCAACAATTAATGTTCTATTTTTACCGGACTGACTTCTATCTATATCTTTGGCGCCAAAATTATTAAAATAATATTTTGCAGAAAAACAATCAGTCACATGTAAGAATTCGCTATTCTCTTTATGCCAAACCCCATAGATCTCGTGATTAATCCAATGATGTTTTTTTTTATTAGATAAAGAATAATTTGGTGAATTACATAAACTAAACATTTCGCACATTGATAGAGAGAAAATTTCAAAAATTAAAGTATTAGCAAAAACAAAAATTAATAAAAACTTAATCTTTCTCATATTTTGGTCTTATAGATAAAATCGGTTTTTCAAATAAATAATAAACTAAAGTTGAAATTATAAATAGAAGTAAACAATATTGAAATAAGTTTAAATTTAAATCTTTTTGTGAATTTATAATATAGATCAAGGGTAGATGTAGTAAATATATTGAATAAGTTTGATTTGCAAAAAGTTGGAAAATTTTAGTAAAATATAACCCTAAATTAATTTTATAAAAAAGTAATAAAATAAAAATAGAAATAACTTTTATTAAATATAAAAACAATATTTTAACATAAAAGATATCTGAACTATATAGCTTAAATTTATAAAAATAGAAATAAAGTAAAATTAAAACTATTAAAAATGTTAAAATAAACTTAAGTTTAATTTTTGTTTCAATAAAAAATATTGCTAATAAAAATCCACATAAAATTGAGTCAATTCTTAAAAAAGTTCCTGTTCTATAAAAATTATTATCTACAAAAAAACTTGAGAAAATTGCAATTACAGAGAGAATAATAAAAAAATTTATAGATTTTTTTTTAAAATTTTCTTCATTAAAAAATAAATAAATTACTAATGGAAAGATTAAATAAAAATACTCTTCAACAGCAAGAGACCAGGCAACAGCAAAATAATCATTTTCTAAAAGATTGGGTAGTGATTTATTTAAGAAAAAAAATAAAATAAAAAATCTTTATTAAAAAGATTATTAGTTATTATTGAAACAATAATTAATGAAAGAAGATACAATGGAATAGTTCGTAACCATCTTCTTTTAAAAAAAATCATTATAAATTTTTTTTCTTTTATTATTTTAATTAATTGTGGTGCTAAAACAAATCCACTCAATATAAAAAAAAATTCTACAAATAAAATTGATATATATTCAAAATAATTAACTTTATTGACTAACCACTGATAATGGCATACCGCCACTACATAACCACAAATACCTCTCAATAAATCTAATCCCTGTACGTAATTTCTGCCAACTACCATTTATAGTTCATATTCCAAGAATATTGAGACATCAATTTTAAAAATAAGAAAAATAAGAATAAAAATAATAGATAAAATTACTGGAAGGATTAACTTAAAATATTTTTTATTATTATCAAAAAATTTTAAAATGTTTTTCATTATTTATCTATTTAACATTATAAAATAGAATTATAAGTTAATTCTAAAAAGTAAAATATAAGACATAAAATTAGCTAATTTAGTTGTACATTTTATTAGGCCGTATATATATTTGTGTTATTAAGTATACTCTCATTTAAGTAAATTTGTCTGTAATATGGAAAAACCAGTAATTTTTATAGTTGTTGATAGTGTTAGGTCATTTAAAACCGGGTTAGATGATAGAGATAAACTAGATGCAATGATTGAATTTGGTGAAGACTCAATTGAATTTAACAATGCATTTTGCTCAGCACCAAGCAGCATCATGTCGGCAGCATCTATGATTACTTGAGTAACATCTGCATATGTTGCAAGAAATTACAATGATTGGCAATTTAATGAGGAAAGCTCAATAATTTCATTGCAATCAATATTACAAAAAAGAGGTTATGAAATTTTTTCAATTGATAATTCAAAAGAAAGTAGAGAGATGAATCAATCACTTATAATGCCTTTGAAAAAAAAATATTTTCCAAAAGGATTTTCTCATGCTGATTTTTGGACAAACAAGGATATGAACAAAATACTTGATAATTTATTTACTATTCACAAACCCCAAAAAAAATCTTTTTTTATGTTGTGGTTTGATTGTAGAGAGGACCCATTAACTTCATATTACATAGAAGAATGTATAAATATTTTTAAAAAGAATAATTTTTATAATGATAGTATAATTTTTCTTACAGCAGACCATGGATATCCAGATCCTAGATCTGGTCTTACAAAAAAAACCATGAAAGGTATTGGTCATGATATGATAGTCACTGATGATAATATCAAAATACCATTTTATCTAAAATATCCAAAAGCAATACCAAGAAAAATTGACTCTATAATAAGCAATGTTGACTGTACACCTACAATTTTAGAATTACTTAAAATAGACCAAAGTGAGTTAAGTGAGCTATCAGAAGGAAAATCTTTGTTAACAACAATCAATGAAGAAACTGGAGGCACAATTAATGACAGAATAATAAGAATAGACACCAGATTATTTGCTCAAAATAATAGGGTTGTAGCATTAAGATCAATTAGATATAAATTTGTTTACTATAAAGATCAAAAAAAATATGAACTTTATGATCTTATCAAAGATAAATATGAAACCTCACCTCTCAATCTTAATGATAAAATAAACAAAGAAATATCAGAAAAATTTTTAGCAGAATTTGAAAATCAAGAAAAAAATATAAATAAGCATCATGAAAAACAAATTATTAAAAATTTAGATAAAATAAAAAAAATAATTAAATTATCAAATAATTTATTTATCATAAACAAAATCCCAAAAGAACTATTAAAAGTAATTGTCAAAAATTTAAAAAATATGAACTCACAAATAAAGATATATTATCCTATGGAATTTGATGAAAAGATACCTGACGTGGAGCTATACGAAAAAAATGATAATAATAAATTTCATTTCGATTATGCTTTATCTATAAAAGAAAAAACTTTTTTTTCATTTACTTCGATAGATTATTTAAAGGATAAATCAGTTAAATATAATAAGATATTATATTTTGATTATAATATGATGAGATACAATCAATTTATTAGCAAATGGTTTTGGCCATTGTGGAAATATAGATTAAATAAAAATTTTTATAAGGATGAGCCAAAGTTGATTCTAATAGACATGTTTAAAATTTTAAAAACAATTTTTAAAAAATATTTTCGTAAAAAAGAGGACAAATTTGATATATATCAAGCAAAACAGTTGAGGGATAGAGCATTATTAAATGAAAAAAAGAAATAAATTCGAAATTCCAAATTTTAAATTTCCATTATTCAAGATTTATTGTCCAAAGAATATTGGAAATAAAATTGAAAAAGCTATGAAGAATGGTGAGGTAACAGAAGGAAGATTTTCTGAAGATCTTGAAAAAAAATTTTCAAAAACTTTTAATTTAAATTCTAAAAAATGTGTACTTCTCAATAGTGGTACATCAGCTCTTACATTAGCTTATAGAATTATGAATTTAAAAAAAGATGATGAAGTAATTTCTTCTCCAATGACTTGTCCAGCTACTAACGAACCTCTCTTTAATTCAAATGTGAAAGTTAAGTTTGCTGATATTGATAGATACACTGGAAATCTTGACCTTAAACATGTTAAAAAATTGATTAATAAAAAAACAAGAGCCATTATTGTTGTTCATTGGGGAGGTCAGCCAGCAGACTTAAATGGTTTAAAAAAAATTATTAAAAATAAAAATATCAAGATCATTGAAGATGCGGCCCATGCGTTGGGGGCGAAATTAAATGAAAAATATATTGGTTATCATAGTGATTTTGTTTGTTTTTCCTTCCAGGCGATCAAACATATGACTACAGGAGACGGAGGTATGCTCATTTGTAAAAAGTTGAGAGATGCTAGCTTAGCAAGAAAATTAAGGTGGTTTGGAATAAGCAGAAACTATACTGGTAATAAATGGAAACAAGATATTAAAGTTTCAGGTTATAAATTTCATCTCAATAACTTAGCTTCAATTATAGGAATTGAGCAATTAAAGACTATTAAAAATAAGATTAAAATACATAAATTTAATGGAGAATATCTTGATAAAAATATCAAAAATAAAAAAATACAATTAATTAAAAGATTAAAAAATTCTCAATCAGCATATTGGATTTATTCAATATTAGTTGATAACAAACAAAAATTTAAAAAATTCATTAATAAAAAAGGTATTAGATGTGATGAAGTGAGCTTTAGAAATGATAGATATTCAATTTTTAAAAAATACAAAGTTTCACCTTTGCCTGGAACAGATTATTTTGATAAACACATGGTCAATATACCTGTAGGTTGGTGGATAAATAAAAAACAAATAAAATATATAACTAGAAAAATAAATGAATATTAATAATTATAAAAAGTACAAGTTTCAAAATTTAAAAAATGGAAACCAAAGATACTGTCAAATAACAAATAAAAAAAATCTTATTGAAGTAATTGATTTAGGAAATCAACCTCTTGCTGACTCATTGATAGAAAAAAAAAATCTAAATAAGAAAGAAAAAAAATATCCGTTAAAATTATTAAGGAGTCCTACCCTTGGATATGCTCAATTAAGTTATGTGGTTCCAGGAGAAAAAGTTTATCATCCGAATTATCCCTATAGACCTGGTATAACGAAAGAGATTTTGATGCACTATAACGATCAAGTAAAAGAAAATATTAAGAAACTTAATCTACAAAAGGGTGATTTGGTTGTTGATATTGGTTCAAATGATGGAAGTTTGTTATCTTATTATAAAAAATTTAACATGAACATTGCTGGGGTGGAGCCAACAAATATAGCTAACATAGCTAATAAAAACAAAATATTCACACTTAAGAAATTTTTTAACCTTTCATCTTCAAATCATATAATAAAACTAAAAGGCAAGGCAAAATTAATCACTTCAACAAATGTTTTTGCGCATATGGCAACATTGCATGATGTTATGTTAGGTGTTTTAAATTTAATGGATCGTAATAGTTATTTTATTATAGAAAATCACTACATAAAAGATATTTTAGAATATAACCAGTATGACTCGGTTTATCATGAACATATAAGGAATTATTCTTTAAAGTCACTAATATATCTTTTTAATCAGTATAATTTAAAAGTTATCGATGCAGTAGTTGTTGATAGATATAATGGATCTATCAAAGTTACTGCTACGAATAATATAAATGTCAAACCCAATCCAAGAGTAAATAAACTTCTAAAAATTGAGGAGGAATTTGGATTGTTCAAAAGTAAAATTTGGAATGAATTTAAATCAAACATAATAAGATCAAAAAAAGAATTAAAAAACATGTTAATAAATTTAAAAAAGCAAAATAAAAAAGTTGTTGGGAATTCATGCCCAGCTAGATGTAGTACTTTATTAAATTACTGTGACATAGGTGTTGATTTGATAAACTACATTGCAGAACAACCTAGCTCATTAAAACTAAATAAATATTTACCTGGTGTAAAGTTACCAATTGTTAATAATGAAATACTATTTAAAGAACAACCAGATTTTGTTCTTATCTTAGCCTGGCATTTATATAAACCAATAATCAAATCCTTAAAATCTAAAGGATTAAAATCAAAATTTATCGTACCTCTTCCCCAACCAATTATAATTTAATGAACGAAATAATTAAAAAAGATTGTATAGAAATTTATAAAGAATATTACATAAATTTAAAAAAACTTTCAGGCAAAAAAATATTAATTACGGGCGGATCAGGTTTCTTACTAAGTTACTTAACTTACCTGTTAATATATAACAATAAACAAAATAAAAAAAAAATTGATATACATGTTATTGATCAAAATATAAAAAAATTTACAAATTTTAAAAATGATAAAAATTTAAAACTTACCAATGCTGATATAAGTAAAAAAATAAAATTTAAAACAAAATATGATTACATAATTCATGGGGCATCAATAGCTTCCCCAGTATATTATAAGAAAAAACCCCTTGAAACTATAAACTCCAATGTAAATGGTTTGGTGAATATTTTAGAAAATTATAAATCTTCAAAAAAACCTAAATCGATAGTTTTTATGAGCTCAAGTGAAATTTATGGAGATCCTGATAAAAAAAATATTCCAACTAAAGAAACTTATAATGGCAATGTTTCGTGCACTGGTCCTAGGGCTTGCTATGATGAGTCTAAACGATTAGGCGAAACTATTTCTAAAATTTTTCATGATAAATACAACACACCAATCAAAATTGTCAGACCATTTAATGTTTATGGCCCTGGACAAAATTTAAATGATAAAAGAATTTTTCCAGATTTAATGAATAGTATTAAAAGAAATAAAGATATAATATTATTTAGTGATGGCACTCCTACAAGATCATTTTGTTATATATCAGATCAAATTAGAGGGATATTAGAAGTTTTATTCAAGGGTAAAAATGGTGAGTCCTACAACATTGGTAACACACAGGAAATATCAATAAAAAATTTAGCTAAACTAGCAATAAAAATATCAAAAAAAAAATTACGAGTCATTATGAAATCTAATTTAGATAAAACATTTAACGTAGATTGTCCTAAAAGAAGATGCCCTGATATAAAAAAGATTTATAATCTTAGCAAATGGAAACCTAAAATTAAACTTGAAACAGGGTTATCAAAAACAATTAATTACTATAGAATGCAAAAATAAATGAATGTTGTAATCTTAGCAGGTGGATTAGGAACCAGGCTTAGCGAAGAAACAAATTTAATTCCAAAACCAATGTCTTTGATAGGTGATATGCCTATCATATACCATATAATGCAAAACTTTGGATATTATGGTTATAAAAATTTTATTATTTTAGCAGGTTACAAAAGTTTTAAGATTAAAGAATTTTTTGAGAATTTTTATAGATATAAATCTGATATTGAGATTGATTTAAAAAATAATAAGAAAAAAATTTTGAATAAAATAAATAATAATTTTAAAGTAAAAATTGTTGAAACTGGTTTAAATACTTTAACAGGTGGAAGAATTTTAAGAGCAAAAAAGTATATTGGAAATAAAGATTTTTTTCTTACATACGGTGACTGTGTTTCAGATATTGATATTAAAAAACTCTTAAAATTTCACAAGATAAATAATAAAACTGCAACAGTTACTGCTGTAAATCCACGTACACAGTACGGATCTTTAAAAATTGAAGGAAATTTAGTAAAAAGCTTTAAAGAAAAACCATATCTTAGCGATAATCTAATAAGTGGGGGCTTTTTTGTGTTTAAATCAAAAATTTTTAATTTCTTAAAAAATGATAATACAATTCTTGAGAGAACACCTCTAGAAAAATTGGTTTCTAAAAATCAATTATCTGCATACATCCACAAAGGATTTTGGCATCCAATGGATAATTTGAGAGATAAAAATAATTTAAACCAAATGTGGTTAGAAAACAAGGCTCCATGGAGAAAGTTTTTTTAAATGAAAATTGGAGTAATAGGTGGAGGTTTTGTTGGACTGGTAACAGCAGCATGTCTTGCCAACAGCAGAAATAAAGTTACTTGTGTAGAAATAGACAAAAAAAAAATTAAGTCATTAAGATCAAAAAAAATTCCTTTTTTCGAACCTGGTTTGAAACAAATTTTTGATGAAAAATTCAACAAATCACTTTTTTTTAGCGATAGCTATGATGATATTAACAATTTTGATTTAATTTTTATTGCTGTTGGAACTCCATTCAACTCAAAGGGAGTTAATTTACATTTTATTGAAAAATCTATTAAAGAAATTTTAACAAAATATAAAAATAGAAAATTAATAATTGTGATAAAAAGCACAATCCCACCCGGGACAACCAGCTATTTGAGAAACAAATTTTTTTTAAAATATAAAAATATTACTTTAGTTAATAATCCTGAATTTTTAAGAGAAGGAAACGCTGTTGAAGATTTCATTAATCCAGATCGAATAATTATTGGTACTCACAAAAAAAGTAAAATTATTAATAAAATTTTAAATCTATACAAACCATATCAATGTAAAAAGTTTACCTTATCGTATGAAGAATCCGAAGTGTCAAAATATTATTCTAATTCATTTTTTGCCTCATTGATATCTTTCTCAAATCAGTTTGCATATTTATGCGATAGCCTGCCAAATTGTAATTTTAAAAAAATTAATGCTACATTATTGGCAGATAAAAGAATTGTAGTTAATAGTATTTCTCCTAATTTAAAAAATTATTTAATTCCAGGCATAGGTTTTGGTGGAAGCTGCTTCCCAAAAGATATTGCTGGTATCAAACAAACTTTAAGAAATAAGAAAATTAATAACTCACTTTTAAAAGCTATTTTAGAAATTAATGATGAAGCTATAAATCATGGTTTTAAAATTATAAAAAAAAATTTTAATAAAAAAGAAAAAATTTGTATTCTTGGAGCTTCATTTAAAGAAAATAGCAATGACACAAGAAAAAGTAGAACTATTTATATTGCAAATAAATTAAAAAAATCTAATTTTAACTTTGATATTATTGATCCAAAAGTAAAAGTAATAGACAAATACAAATGTTTTGCTTTTAATGAAAAAAAAATAAAAAACTTCAAGTATTTTGTATTAATGACAAAATGGCAAAGTTTTAAAAAATTATATAAAATTAATTTTAATAGAAATATAAAAATTATAGATTTTAGAAATTATTTTGAAAAAAATAAATTTAGATCAAATAAAATTGAATTAATTTCTGTTGGTAGTAGTTCTCTTTCTTAAAATTTATTAATCTACAGAAAAATAAACAACAATTTAAGATCTAATAATTACTTACTCAATAATTTGTTTAATAGGCTCTAAAGTCTTCCGTCTGTATGAAGTGCTTTAAAAAGATATTTTGCATCATAAATAATACTTTTTTTTTTTCCAAATGAACGAATTTTTGAAATAGACATTTTTTTAAACTTTTTATGCGCGACAGCTAAAAGTATTGCATCATATTTTCTGTAATGTGGATAATCAATTAATTCTATTTTATACTCACTCATTGCTTCTTCTTTATCGGCCCATGGATCATAAATATCAACACTACTTTTAAATTTTTTAAACTCTAAGATTAAATCAAGTACTTTAGTGTTACGTATATCTGGACAATTTTCTTTAAATGTTAATCCCATAATTAATATATTTGACCCTTTAATATTGATACTTTTGTTCCTCATTAATTTTACCGTTTGTTTTGCTACATAAGATCCCATTTTATTATTTAATCTTCTACCAGATAATATCATCTGAGGATTGTACCCTTCTTTAAGCGCCTTATGAGCTAAATAGTAAGGATCCACACCAATACAATGGCCCCCAACTAGTCCTGGTCTAAAATTTAAAAAATTCCATTTAGTTCCAGCTGCCTTTAAAACAGACTCTGTATCAATATTTAATTGATTAAAAATAATCGCAAGTTCGTTTATTAAAGCTATATTTACATCTCTTTGAGTATTTTCAATAACCTTAGCAGCTTCAGCAACTTTAATATTAGAAGCTTTATATGTCCCAGCTTTAATTATTTCTTTATATAACTTATCAACTTTTTTCGCTATTTCTGGTGTAGATCCTGCGGTAACTTTAATGATTGATGATATATTGTAAACTTTATCTCCAGGATTAATTCTTTCAGGCGAATAACCACAAAAAAAATCTTTATTAAAAATCATACCAGATTTTTTTTCAATAATTGGTGCGCAAACTTCTTCTGTTACACCTGGGTAAACTGTAGACTCAAAAATAACAAGACTCCCTCTTTTAAGAATTGACCCTATCATTTCACAAGCTTTTTTTAAAATTCTTAGGTCAGGTCTATTTTTGTTATTAACTGGCGTCGGAGCAGTCACGATAAATATAGAACAATCCCTAATGTCCTTAACATTATTTGTAAAATTAAGTTTTTTTGATTTTTTAAATTGGTCAATTGAAATATCAAAATTAGTGTCAATGTGATTCTTAAGTTCATCAATCCTGCTTTTTTTTATATCAAAACCTATGACATCTCTGATTTTTCCAAATTCAATTGCTAGAGGTAATCCCACATAACCAAGACCAATTATAGCTATTTTATTTTTTATACTCAAATTTTGACTAGAAATTTTATTCATTGTAATATTCACGGTACCATTTGATAAAATTATCTATTCCATCTTTAAAATTTGTTTTTGGAGTATAACCTGTCAATTTATTTAACAGGGAAGCATCGGCCCATGTTGCGGGTACGTCTCCTTTTTGCATTGGCAAATAATTTCTAATAGCTTTTTTTCCAAGATTTTCTTCGATTGCATCAATAAAATCTAATAACTTTATTTTTTCCGAATTGCCAATATTAACAACTCTATATGGCGCTATTGGAGATAGATTATCAAGCTTATCTAGATTTTTGTTAATTGATGGAATAGCATCAATTAATAATTTAATTCCATTAACTAAATCATCCACATAAGTAAAATCACGAGCCATATTTCCATCATTATAAATGTCTATTGGCTTATTTTTTAATATCGAAGATACAAATTTAAATAATGCCATATCTGGCCTTCCCCACGGCCCATAAACTGTAAAAAAACGAAACATCGTTGTTGGAATTTTCCATAAATGTGAATAAGAGTGTGCCATATTTTCATTGGCCTTTTTTGTTGCAGCATAAATAGTGAGTTGTGTGTCAGTTTTTTGAATTTCTGTAAATGGCATTACCTCATTAGCTCCGTATACTGATGAAGTAGATGCCATCAAAAGATGGTCAACTTCAAGTTTTCTTGCAACTTCCATAACATTAAATGTTCCTACAATATTTGAGTCGATATAAGCTCTCGGATTTTCCAAGCTATAACGAACTCCTGCTTGTGCAGCAAGGTGAACAATTATATTTGGCATAAATTTATCAGCAATCTCCTCAAGTTTATTTTGATTTTCAAGCAATCCTTTTGTTGTATTAAAATTTGGGTGCTTTAACAAAATATTATGGCGGGCATGTTTTAAATTAACATCATAATAATCAGTCATTCCATCATAACCATGCACTTTAAACCCATTCTCTAATAGAATTTTTGCCAAATGAAAACCAATAAACCCTGCTGTTCCTGTTATTAATATTTTTTTCATTAATAAATTTTTTAATTATGTAATTTTATATTACATATCATATGTTGATATGTATTAATTTTATTTTTTAATACAATTTAAAAATAATCTTTAAAATAATGAAAAATATTATTAACTATTTTTATTT
>Ga0213866_10002467_pt1 | contig 13055 bp, 10 predicted proteins | sample PICome_11_FD_160079 | JGI IMG/M metagenome (GOLD analysis project Ga0213866, IMG submission 160079) | Coastal seawater microbial communities near Pivers Island, North Carolina, United States - PICO284 | ecosystem: Environmental > Aquatic > Marine > Coastal | place: USA: North Carolina... | reverse complement strand
ATGAAGAGGTTAATGGTGAATACATCATTGAACGATACCTTTACGACGATATTTGGGAGACTATGGTTGTTGATGAAGAATTTAATCAAGCTAATTTCCTTCTCGCAAAACTCGTACCTACCACATATGAAAGACTATCTACTATGGGTACAGCGACTCTATGGAAAATGATTATGATGTCATGGTCATATAAACACGGTCTCGCAATACCAAAGAAAGGTGAGAAGAGGTCGTTTACAGGGGGACTATCAAGACTTCTACAGGTGGGATACTCCACGGATGTATTGAAGCTCGACTATTCGTCTCTATACCCCTCTATTCAACTCGTACACGATGTGTTTCCGAAGTGTGATGTTACAGGTGCGATGAAGAGTATGTTGAAGTATTTCCGAGACACTCGTATTAAATACAAGAAACTTGCTGCTGACCATTATACTACCGACCCTAAGTTGTCGTCTCAATATAATCGTAAACAACTACCTATTAAAATTTTTATTAACGCCTTCTTTGGTTCTTTGTCAGCACCTCAGGTATTTCCGTGGGGTGATATGGATATGGGTGAGCAGATTACGTGTACGGGTAGACAGTATCTAAGACAAATGATTATGTGGTTTATGAAAAGAGGGTATGAACCACTAGTTATGGATACTGACGGTGTAAACTTTTCAGTACCTGAAGGTCGTGACTCACATACTTATGTCGGAAAAGGTTTAAATGGTTTGGTCGAGGAAGGAAAAACATATACGGGTTCAGATGCTGATGTCGCAGAATATAATGACCTGTTTATGAGAGACGAAATGGGTCTTGATACGGATGGGCAATGGCCAGCAACAATTAATGTGGCACGAAAGAACTACGCACTTTTAACTGATAAGGGTAAGGTAAAACTTACGGGTAATACTATTAAATCTAAGAAACTACAGACTTATGTTGCTGAGTTCTTGGATTCAGGTCTACGGATGTTATTGGATGGTAAGGGTCAAGAGTTTCTTGATTCTTATTATGAATACATAGGTAAACTATATAACCGTGAAATCCCGATTGTAAAAATCGCAAATAAAGCAAGAGTTAAACAAACTATACCCGAATATAAAGTTCATATTACAAAACGTACTAAATCAGGCTCTCTTATGTCTCGTCAAGCACATATGGAACTTGCAATGGCTAACAACCTAAATGTAGGTCTCGGTGATACTATTTATTATGTTAATAATGGTACAAGAAAATCTCATGGTGATGTACAGAAGAAAAAAGATGAAATAATTTTGAATTGTTATCACGTAGATGAAAAGATTATAGAAACAGAACCTAACAAGTTAGGGGAGTACAATGTGCCTCGTTACATCGCAGCATTCAATAAAAGAATCGAACCCTTATTGGTTGTTTTCTCACCTGAGATTCGTGAAGAAATATTAGTAGATAATCCTGAAGACCGACCGTTGTTCACTAAATCTCAGACACAGTTAGTGAGGGGTTTTCCAAGAAAAGACGGTGACCAAGATACATTAGACGAAGTTTTGACTTTATCAGATACGGAACAGACGTTTTGGAAATCCGTAGGTATTAATCCCTATTATATGTATGTTGATGGTACTATGAGTTTAGTTGATGATAGTTACGTCAATAAGAATCAAAAAATTATGAATTCTTTAACCCATCAGATGACATAATAAACCATCCGTCCCTTAAGAATCTAAGTTCAACTGAAGCTCCTGAATTTAACTGTATCTCATCATATTCATCATCTATCGAATAGTCTGCCTTTATTAGTACCTCACACAGTGCTTTAATTGTAATTTTTTCGGTAGTTTGAGAGTCTAATTCTATCTCACAAGCTTTTACATCTTTTACTATAATAGCGTCTTCCCCGTTAGTTTTATAGTGTGAGTTACTAATGAGTGCGGCACCTGATGTTTTCACGGTTAAACCATTTACTACTTTTGTAATAGGTGTTGACTTAAATATCGCCATTTTAAATTGTATAAAATTGTCGTGGAAAGGCTCTGTATTGTAATGATTTATTTAAATTTTCGGCTTCACTAGCTTGTCTCTCCATCATTTTATCGGGTCTAAGTCTTTCTAATCTTTGGGTTAGCTCTTCAATTAACTTAGACTTTTCGTCTTTAGCTTCGGTTAATAATGAGTCATATTCTAATTGTATTTCAGAGTCAGGTGTTTTAAGATTTCCTTGGTACTTACCTCTAACTCTACCTAACGATTCTTTAACGTATGAAGTAAACCATCTTCTGACCCATGTTTGTGCGGGATTATTTAATTCCTCCCATAACATTTCGTCTATAGGAATGTCAGATGGTAGTCTTACTATATCAGGGTTTTCCTTTAAACAACTTTCTCTATCATCTGTTTCATAGTACCAATACCAAACTTTATACTCGTTATTCTCAATATTACCAAAATCAAATTTTCCACCAGGTACATTCATTAAGTGAACTGCCTTTTTACCCCCTGGTAACGCAGTAACTCGATAAGTTAATTCACCTGCTATCATTCTTCGTTTAATGTTAATATCTTGCATTCTTAACAACATATCAAATGCTGGTGTAATAAAATAATTACCCATAGTCCCCATTTGTGAAAATCCTGCACCACCACCTAAACCAATACCACCAAATCCTCCAAATCCTCCCATAAATGGGTCAAAATATGCCGCGTCTAACTCCGCCCTAGTGAACCATAATAATTCATTAAGTTCTCTACCTTTAGGTATTTCATAAATTTGTTGACCTCTCTTTAAGTCTATATAGTCCTTTTTTAATACTGAATCACCACCCGCCTGTAGTCCAACAATTTTTGAATAAGCGTATGTATATTGTGTTTCCCAATCCAAACTTCTACTAATGAACGCTCTAGTTAGTGATTGTTCATCTAAATTTAGACCGTATAGTGATGTCCATTGTGATTCTATTAACCAATCATTCACATATTGAGCATAATCTTGAATTGATAATTCTAACAGTGAGTCCATCATCTCATCTGTTATTTCAACACCTCTTATTGGTGCACCTAACAGATGTTTAATTCTTGTAAAAAGTTTACTTCTTTGTGGTTCAGTTATTACAGACATAGACCTTTTTTACTATAAATATCAAGAGTTATACATTTCCTCTTTTATCGTATAGTTTTGTCCTATCAAATACGTATTGACCATTAACTATTTCAGTATCTGAATTATCAAACATCATAACTCCTTTTTTATCGTGATAGAAAATCATTAAATCGGTATTGTATTGTTTTATAACACCAGTACCGACCATAGTAATTTTTCCGTCAAATTCCTTATAATATTTAAATGGTTTGATTTGTGCGGTTTTATCACCGTCTTTAGTTCTAACCACGGCATCAACACCTCCGATAGCATCTTCAACACTACCTAATTCACCAACTTGTTTTACGTTTCCAACACCAAAAACTTTTTGTAATTTTTCAACAGAACTTTGTTCTGTCTTATCTCCCTGTCTGTTTCTTCGGTCGACAGTTTGATACATATTTGTAAATGTCTTAGACGCATGTGCAAATAGTCTATTTTTATATTGTCTAATGTACCTAATAAAACGATATACTTCTTTTATTTGTTGAGATTCGTTTTTACCTTTAAAATTTATTGGTGTTATCCCTGAATATTTTAGCACTTTATTCATATCGTTTTGTAAAATACAAAATGTCGATGCGTTTGTATTAATTTTATTTAGGACTGAACGACCAGGCTCTTTAACACCCTGATATTCAAAATCATATATTCCTGATAGTTGGTCACCCTGCTTTTCTCTCCAAAAATTATTGAATATTTCTTTGAATATTTCATCGATAGCTTTTCGGTATGACCATTTTATTCTCGGATTACGGTTGAATAAATCAATCGTATCTTTTACTTGTCTCGATGAACATCCCGTGCTTTCACTCTCTATCAATAACTCTTTTGGTTTAACCGATTCGTTTAAACTTTTTTTAGATTGAGATTGTAAAAGTTCGTTAACAAATGTCCAATTTACTACCGTCCAAAAGTTTTTAATATAATCATCTCTTTTGTTTCGGTACTTTAGGTAGTATGAGTGTTCCCATAAATCTAATCCTAATAAAGGAAATCCACCACCTTTAATTGTGTTCATAAGAGGGTTGTCTTGATTTGGGGTCGACATTATTTTCAATCGATTATTTTTGGTTAAAACTAACCAAACCCATCCTGAACCAAACCTTTTCTGAGCAACGGACTCAAATTTATTTTTAAAATTATTAAAAGACTTAAAGTCTTTAATTATCTTTTCATATATTTCTCCTGAACACCTTTGTTTTTTTGGACTTAACATCTTCCAAAATAACGCATGATTAAAGGCACCACCCGCGTTGTTTTTGACTGTATAATCATACATTGATATTGTTTTTACAATATCTTCTAGGTTTTTATCTTTACCTTTCTTATCTTTAATTGCTTTGTTAAGCTTTTCAACATATCCCTTATAGTGTTTGTTATAATGAACATTCATAGTTTCTTTATCTATAAAACGTTCAACGGCTGAATAAGAATAAGGTAACCTTTCGATTCCTATTTTTTTCATTTCTTGAATTATTTGATTGGGTAACTTATTACTGATTCTTTCAGTAATGATACGGTTCTCTAAATCTTGTATCTGTTCTAATATTTTCTTAGTCCCCATAATTTATTTTATTTATAAATAACGCGGAGAACATAAATATCTTAACTTTTTTGTGAAATCATGTTTAATATTTCTTCCATTACGTCACCTCTACCCTCGTTATCACCCATAACTGTTTCAAAAATATTCTTTTTCTTATTTAGAATGTTGTAAATAATCCCTTCGATTGTATTTTCAAAAATCGGATAATACACCGATACTGAGAATTTTTGACCATATCTGTACGCCCTATCCTCGGCTTGAGAGTGGTCCGACGGTACAAATGATAAGTCATTCATAATAACAGCTTCAGCTGCGGTCAAAGTGATACCTACGCCTGCAGCTTTTAGGTTACCTACAAATACGTTTATCTTTTCATTATTTTGAAATTCGTCAACTGAATGTTGCCTTTGAGGTTTAGACATTTTACCATCTAATTTAACTGCAGATTTACCAAAGTGTTCAGTGATTTTATTTAATGTGTTTGTAAAGTTAGTAAAAATAATAACCTTTTTACCCTGTTCTATAATATTCTCGGCGAGTTCAATAGTATCTTTTATTTTACTTTCAGCGATGACCTGCCTTACCATCATCAATTTTGAAAATTGTACTGTAAGTGAATTAGAATCTTCTGACGAATTATACCAATCATAATATTCACCCATCAACTTTTCATAGTCACGAGATTTCAACCTTAGGTACACAGGTGTAATAATTTTCTCAGGTAAATCTAAAATATCTTCTTTCAACCTTCTCAAAACCTGCGGTTTTGTTCGGTCTCTTAACTCTTCGAGATTTGACGCCCCACTTACATTCCAAACTTTCTTCGCTCCGACACTAAACTGATAACCCGCACAATATCTTATTGCGTATGCCATCCAATTGTCAGCGACAGGTGAATCAACTAAATCTAAAAGATTGAAGTAATTCATTGGTCTCGAAGTCATGGGTGTCCCTGTTAGTAACCAAACCTTACCTACTTTTTTAACGATGTCGTTAGCAATTTTTGTTCTTTGAGCCTTTTTATTTTGAACGTAATGAGCTTCATCCATTACAATCAAATCAAAACCATAATTTAAAATATCTGATTTGTCAGGGTGTTTGGGGTCATGAAAGTTTTTAAGGATGTCATAGTTTATTATTGTATACTCTGACGGTTCCCATTTTTTACCTTCTATAATAGAAATGTCTTTATCAGTGTAATTTTCTATCTCTCTTTGCCAATTTATTTTTAATGACGCGGGACAGATAATTAATACTTTCTCTACTCCGCACTCTAAAGACGCAATGACCGTTGATGTGGTTTTACCTAAACCCATATCATCGGCAAGGATAAACTTATCGTTACCTACTAATTTTTCTATCGATTCTTTTTGGTGAGATAATGGAGGTCTATGAGAATATTTTTCATAATCTATAGAAACCTCTCTCTGTTTGTTTTTTTGAAGTGCGACTTTTGGTAACCATATGTCATTTAAATCTTCATTCTCAAAAAGTTTACCCCATATATGAAATGACTTTTCTTTCTCCACTAAAAGTTTTTCGACATATATTTTTTCAGGTTTCTTAGTTAAAAGTTTGTCGTCCATAAGTTTTTGAGCAAAGTAACTATCCAACTCTACCCATTTTCTCGCTACTTTTGGTACTGTCTCATTAAATTTTATAATGTAATCTGCCTGAGCTCTTGTAAGTTTAAAATGATTAAACTTTCTCATTTTACCCTGAAGTCTTAATATATAGTTATTGAACCCCTCATATTCTTCAAGAATACGAAGAGCCCTCACTTCAGGTAAGTTTTTTAAAGTTTTATTTTCCAAAAGGTAAGTAAATACATATAAAGATAACTGATAACTTAATATTTATCAATAATGAGTGGAAGAAAGATACCAATTACAAGACTAAATAAATTCTTCGGTGCGGAGGATTTTGATTTAGATATTGCTATGGGTCGTGAATGGCTTGAGGGTGATATGAACTTTAGATTGGTACTATATCGTGTCGACAGACAAAAAACAAAAACTGACGATGTATACGGTGAAACTGTTGAGGACGGTATAAAGTTTTTACCCCCCGTGGAGTTCATGGGTTATGTTCAAATTGACCAACCTGAAAATCAGGATTACGGTCAAAGTAGAATGTCACAAATGGAACCTGGTAATTTAAAGGTGGGGGTCTATCAAGAATCATTAGATGAACTTAATATTGATATTGAATATGGTGACTATATAGGTTATTACGAAACTGAGTCTCGTGTAAGATACTATTCAGTAGTAAATGACGGAAGGGTAGTCAGTGATAATAAACACACGTATGGTGGATACAAACCTTTTTATAGAAGTATTGTTGCGTCACCAGTAAATGACAACGAATTTAGAGGATTATGAAAACAAAATTGATAAAAGAATTAAACATGATGAAGTCACGTATGGGACTAATATCTGAAGATATAAATCAAGACCTTATAGGTAAAAAAGTCATGGTGTATTATAACTTACACAAAAAAACTTTTTCAGTACAATATCAGGGTAAGGTAGTGTTATATGCCGATTATGTAAAACTTGTTGATGTTGAATTTCGTGTAAGAGAAGGTGGTAAGGAAAAAGTTAGAAAAGAGATGAGAAAAAACGTACATGCTTTCGTAATAGGTAAGTTAATGGACTACTGTGAATTTCCTTGTGAAGACATGCCACCCGAAACGAATGACAATGTGATTACTTACAATCCTTACGAATATGATTCATTTGTTAAATTGGACTCTGAAGAACCAATATACAACGCTAATGAAATTGATATGATTAATACAAAACATAAAATATTCCATATTAACGAAATCATAAAATAATGGCATTCCCAAAAAAGGTAAAAAAAGATTTAAAATTAACTCCTGATAAGATTCTTATGGAAAGGAGAGAAGAACTGCTTGAATTTATTCAAGAAGGTGGAACTTATTTACCTAAAAGTGTTTTACACGCTGACTTGGATAGGGGTATGTTAGATTTTGTTAAGGAAGATTTAGAAATGGTTGCTGACGGTAAAATTGTTAACCCAGTAGATATTATCATAACAACTCAAAATTGGTCTCAGTTTACTGAGACTTGGAGGTTCCAAGACTTAGATAAAAATATTAAACCCCCTTTTATCGCCACGGTAAGACAACCTGAAGTTAAGTACGGGAGTAATCCATCGTTACAATATACAATACCTAATAGAAAACAATTTTATTATGCCAAAGTTCCGACATGGGACGGACAAAGAAAAGGTATGGACATATATAAAATCCCTCAACCCGTACCTGTAGACATAACTTATAATATAAAAATATTCTGTACTAAGATGAGACATTTAAATGAGTTTAACAAACTCGTTTTACAAAAGTTTTCTTCGAGACAGGCTTATACGTTTGTAAAAGGACATTACATACCAATTATATTAGATAATGTTTCTGATGAATCTGTATTAGACATCGAAAAGAGAAAATATTACATTCAAAATTATACGTTTACTATGTTAGGTTTTTTAATCGATGAAGATGAATTTGAAATCGTACCCGCAATAACAAGAGCACTTACTATGTATGAGGTTGATACTACAAATAAGTCAAGAAGAGCAAAAAAGCATCCACCTAACCCTCAAAACTTTGACATAGATATTTTGTTCGTGTCGGGCAACACCTCTGTTTCAGGAAAATATCCTTATAGAATAGATTTATCGTTTTTATCTACCGAGAATATCGATGAGTATTCTGTATATATAAATGAAAATTATATGGGAGATGACTTATCAAGTATCGATGTTAATACTAATGATATAATACGTATTGATGTTGTAAAAGATGACTCAACAAAAGAGTCTAAAATAGAGTGTAAGGCACATATTCCATATAACGATTGATTACTCTCCATAAATGTCAATTTCATCTTGACAATTATCCTCAATTAACTTTTCAATAAATTTATATATTTTAAGTCCATTTTTATTACAATGTGTTTTTAACATTGTATGATGATGTTCTGAAATTTTTAGGTTTTTGATTTTCATATCAAGGTTTTTTTTAAAAGGTAGAAAAAAAGTAGAAATAAAGGAGCCTAATCCATAAATATGTCATATACACATTTGTACTTTCGGTTTTTACACAATATTTATCAAATAAATAAATTAAAACAGAAAACTAATTAATATGGCAGACAAAGTATTCGTATCTCCAGGTGTATATACATCAGAAAGAGATTTAAGTTTTGTAGCTCAAAGTGTTGGTGTAACTACATTAGGTATCGTTGGTGAAACATTATCAGGTCCGGCTTTCGAACCGATATTCATTACTAATTTTGATGAATTTACCGCATATTTTGGAGGTACAAGCCCAACAAAATTTATAAATACACAGATTCCTAAGTATGAAGCTGCATATATTGCAAAGGCATACTTACAACAATCCAATCAACTTTTCGTAACTCGTATACTTGGTTTGTCAGGTTATGATGCAGGACCCGCTTGGTCCATTTCATCAGTAGGTAACTTGAAAAAAGACAGTGTTACTGTTGATGGTACTGGAGGTCCTTACTTAGTAACTTTTAGTGGAACCTCAGGTACAAGTTCAAACACCGAAATCACAGATGCGACAGGATTACCACCTTATATCGAGAATTATTTAACTTTACCATACACAACATTTAGTGGTGGTAAATCTACTCTTGAGGATGATTTCAAAACAAACCTATACAAAGATATTGTAAATCCATCATCTTCAGGTACAAGTGCTTATATGTTCGGAACCGTTAGTGGAAGTACTTACGATTCAATTACTGGAGCATCAGGTAACTGGAGTGCAAGTACTAACGTTCTTGATGTTGACGGTTTAACAACTGAAACTGCAGATTTTGAAGCCTCTGAAAATGACGCTTGGTACTACGCATTATTCCCATATGCTAGTGACGAATATACAGGTGTTGGTTTTGGTTTAATCGTTACAGGTTTAACCGCGGGTTCAGGTAATAACTACACAGGTGAAGCAGTTGTGTACGATACTACATATACAGGTACACCCATAACAGATTATCACAATATGGTTATCGCAACTTTGCGTTCAAGAGGTATTGCGACATATAGTAATGACGATGGACCAGTCTATGAAGTATCAGGTTTAACAGATTTAACTATAAACGCTGAAGGTGTATATTCAGGTATCACTAATAATCCTTTTGGAAAGTTTCAGTTATCGGGTATTACAAAAGATTCTGAAACATTTACTTTTGACACGTCATTTAATTTAAGTGACCCTAACTTTGTAAGTAAGGTACTAGGTCAGTCTAACTTCGGTAAGGATAGAAATGACGTACCTATAATGGTAGAAGAAATTTACTACAACTTATTAAATACAGGTTATAGAGAAGGTAAGATTAGAGGTTTAAATAGTGACTTACTAGCATTCAATAGTGCAAGAGAGGATAATGATAATACGGGAATCGGGTGGTACTTAGATAGATACCAAACACCGGATACTCCATATGTTGTATCTGAATTAAGAGGTAACGAAGTGTTCAACTTATTTAAATTCATTTCGATTTCAGATGGTAACGGAGCAAATACAGAAATAAAAATATCTATTGCGAATATATCATTCAATAATCTTACTTTTGATATTGTAGTAAGAGATTTCTTTGATACCGACTCAAGTCCTGTAGTTTTAGAAAAATTCACAAACTGTACTATGGACCCAAACTTAAACAGTTATGTAGCTAAGAAGGTTGGTACCGCTAATGGTGACTTTGAATTAAAGTCTCGTTACATTATGTTAGAAGTAAACGAAGAGGCACCCATAGATGCTTTACCTTGTGGATTTAGAGGTTACCAAACGAGACAATACAAGTCGTATAAATCACCACACTTAATATATAAAACAAAGTATAACAAAGCAGGTGAGGTATTATTTAACCCTCCTTTTGGTACTGCAAATGGTGATAATTTAACAAGAAGTTCAGGTGATAACCCAAGAAGATTTTACTTAGGTGTTTCAAATACTGTAGGTATTGACAGTAGTTTTGCTCAATATAAAGGCAAACAAAATCCGACTAATTTAGGTGAGGCAACAGAATCAACTAAGTGGTCAGTACTAACTAAAGGTTTCCATATGGATTCAGGGGCTACTGTCGTATTAATACCAAATCAATGGACAACATCAGGTGAGACAGCATTCGAAGTTGGAGATGCTGAGTTTAGAAGTGAACCAGACGATACATCACCATATTATAGATTGAATTCTCGTAAGTTCACATTGATTCCAACAGGAGGTTTCGACGGATGGGACATCTATAGAGAATATAGAACAAACGGTGATAGATATATTTTAGGTAACAGTGGTTACTTAAAAGGTCAAGCGTCAGGTTCAATTCGTTTTCCAAATGCAACAGGTTGGGGAGCGTTTAAAACTATTGTTGGTCCAGACAAACAGGATTGGGGTAATACCGATTACTACGCATACTTGTGGGGACAGTCAACATTTGTTAACCCTGAAGCTGTTAACATAAATGTATTTACAACACCAGGTATTGACTACACGAACAATTCAAATCTTGTTGAAGAAGCAATTGATATGATTGAAACTGATAGAGCGGATTCAATCTATATTTGTACAACTCCTGATTATAATATGTTTGTAAACACAACTTCTGACTTTACAGGTAATTTCATTTACCCACAAGAAGCAACAGAAAATCTTGAAGACACTGGTATTGACTCTAATTACACCGCTACTTATTATCCATGGATTTTAACAAGAGACAGTGTTAACAATACACAGATATATTTACCACCGACAGCTGAGGTCGTTAGAAATCTAGCGTTAACCGACAACATTGCATTCCCATGGTTTGCATCTGCGGGTTATACTAGAGGTTTGGTTAACGGAATCAAAGCACGTAAGAAGTTAACACAAGATGACAGAGACATTCTTTACAAAGGTAGAATAAACCCAATTGCAACATTCTCGGATGTTGGTACAGTTATTTGGGGTAACAAAACTACTCAAATTAGAGAATCTGCACTTGATAGAATAAACGTAAGAAGATTGTTACTACAAGCACGTAAGTTAATCTCAGCAGTTGCAGTAAGACTATTGTTCGAACAGAATGATGACCAAGTAAGACAAGAATTCTTAGACTCAGTAAATCCAATCTTAGATTCAATCAGAAGAGATAGAGGTTTAATTGACTTTAGAGTTGTTGTTCAGAACACTCCTGAGGATTTAGATAACAACCAATTAGTAGGTAAGATTTATCTAAAACCAACAAGAGCACTAGAATTTATTGATATCGAATTCTTAATCACACCGACAGGAGCATCATTCGAAGATATCTGATAATTATTAAATGGGGGTCAGTTAATCTGTCCCCCATTTTTAGCCTTTAATTAAACGTTTAATAAAAAATAAAAAAATGGAATTCAAAAAGAAAATTTTAAGAGAATCTATGGAGTTAGAAAGTAATGGTGTTGAGACTTATTCAGAAAAGCCTCAAAACATCGTTATGACAGAAGCTCAATTAGAAAGACTTATTCAAAACTTAAATAAGTGATTTTATGAATTTAAAACAGATTATAAGAAAAAACCTCACAGACATTTTAGTTAATGAGGGTATAGAAGACGGTAATCCTGACCATAAGTATTATGCTTTTGACTGGGATGATAACATCGTAACTATGCCGACTCAAATTATGTTAGTTGCAGAAGACGGTCATGAGGTTGGTATGTCCACAGAAGATTTTGCGGAGTATAGACAAAAGATAGGTAAGGAACCTTTTGACTATAATGGTGAAATGATTGTGGGTTATGCTGAAAACCCATATAGAAATTTTGGTGTAGAGGGTGATAAGAGGTTTATTGTGGACTCTATGTTAGCTGAACCAGGCCCGTCATGGAATGATTTTGTGGAGTGTATAAATGGGGGGTCTATATTTGCTATAATTACTGCTAGAGGACATACTCCATCTGTTTTAAAAGACTCAATTTATAATATGATTGTAACAAATCATAATGGTATTAATGCTCAAACATTAATCGAGAACCTAAAAAAGTATCGTGACTTGTCAGGGGAGGTCTTAAAAGATGACCAACTACTAATTAAGGAATACTTAGATATGTGTAAATATCATCCAGTAACTTACGGTGAAGGTTCAGCATCTAATCCTGAAGAGGGAAAGATAAAAGCTTTAAGAGAATTTATTGACTATGTCAAATATCAGAGTCAAAAACTAGGACAAAAAGTAACATTCACAAACGATGTAAAGAATAACTTTGTTCCTCAGATTGGTTTTTCTGATGATGACCCAGGTAATATAGAATCAATAAAGAAGTTTTTAGATAAAGAATATGAAGAAAGCCCAGTAAAAACTTATTTAACTAAGGGAGAT
>Ga0213866_10002465_pt1 | contig 13061 bp, 24 predicted proteins | sample PICome_11_FD_160079 | JGI IMG/M metagenome (GOLD analysis project Ga0213866, IMG submission 160079) | Coastal seawater microbial communities near Pivers Island, North Carolina, United States - PICO284 | ecosystem: Environmental > Aquatic > Marine > Coastal | place: USA: North Carolina... | reverse complement strand
CAGTATTCGCCCACTATTAGAAGTATCAGTGGGTATTATCATTTCAATTTTAACAATTCTTATACCTTTAATAGTACTATTATGAAATTCACAGTTTACTCAAAGAATGGATGTCCCTATTGCACTAAAGTAAAACAAGTGCTAGAGTTATCAAGTCTTGATCATGTTGTTTATACACTTGGAGAACATTTTAATCGTGATGATTTCTATGCCGAGTTTGGAGAAGGTTCCACATTTCCTCAAGTAATTATGAACGATACGGAACATCTTGGTGGTTGTATAGATACAGTTAAGTACCTTAAGGAGCAGAATTTAGTCTAATGGAATCGACCTTTAATGAAGTTTACTATGATGTGAAGAAAGCAATTGATCTTTCTTTTAAGGGTCAATTTGTATTAAAGTTTTATGATTATTTGAAAGTTAAAGGAATTCTAAGAAGAGAGGTAGAAGAGTTTATTGAAAGTTCAACTGCAAATGAACTGAGCAATCTTGTAATGGATCTTGATGACTATCTTGAAGGTGGTGATGACAACATTCATAAACAACTTCGTGAAGGATATGGTCACATTCCAAAACCTCAGGCAAGAAAGATACGAAATTATTTGTACGGCATTCTAGAAGATGCTTGGAAGTATAGTCATGATAAAAAGCCAGGAAGAAAAAAACAACAACCTAAATAACTCAGAACCCGAAATCAATCGGGGAGTTGAGTTATTATTAAGAGATAGGAGGAAGAGAAAATCAGAACCAAAGATTTTTCAAGTAAAATTTGGTAAAATGATTTCTCTCCTTCATTGGGAGTTTCATTTTTTTATAGAATTTCACTTTGATACCAAGAAAAAATAACTCTCTGGAGAAAACAAATGGAACCAGCATATGTAATAGCATTCACTGTAATGTTTACCTTACTATTTTTTATGGTAGGAAGTATAATTGGTTGGTTAACTTATAGACATTTGTTAGAAATGAGACCTCCTTACTTACATCCAGAATTCTTTGATGAAAACGGACAAGTCATACCTGACGAAGTTGTTGCTGTTAGATTTGAAGAAGGATATTTTGATAAAGATGAAGAAGATGATGATGATGACTAACTAATAACATCTATTAAATTAAAACTGATTGGATAAATCTATTATGACTACAACAAAAACAAAACCAACGACTACTGAAAAACCCATTGAAAGTCTCCCAACAAACCCTTTTGTATTTGAGATTTTAGAACTTACTTCAAAACAAAGAAGTAATGCTAAAAAAATTGAAGTTCTAAAAACTTATGAACATGATGCTCTTAAGTCTGTTTTGATTTGGAATTTTGATGAGACTGTAATTTCACTTCTTCCTGAAGGAGACGTTCCTTATGGTGATGTAAAAGATCAAAATGTTTACTCTGGAACTCTTTCAGAAAATCTTTCTAAAGAAGCTTCTGGAGGAGAATCTGCAACTATACAAGACCTTCAAGGAAGAGGACGCACTTCTCTTCGTAAGGAATATCAAAATCTTTATCACTATGTAAAAGGAGGAAATAATACTCTTTCAACTATTCGTAGAGAGATGATGTTTATTAATCTTCTTCAAGGACTTCATCCTAAAGAATCTGAAGTTTTAATTCTTGTAAAAGACAAAAAACTAACAGATAAATACAAGATAACTTTTGAGAATGTAAAAGAATCCTTTCCCGATATTCAATGGGGCAATCGTTCGTGAGTATAGCAACAGAAGAGAGGGAAAAAATGGCAGAAAAGAAAAAAGAAAATAAACAAATTATACCTCATGAATATGGGTGTGAAATTCTTCTTGAAAAAACAAATATTGAAAAAGCAAAAGATCCATCTTTTCCAAATGATGCATATTTAATTTGGTATGTTGTGAATAAAGAACAATATATTGATTTAACTAGATGTGGTAAAAAATCTAGTTTGTTTGACATGTACTATGATACATATGGACCAGGTACAGTTCAAAAAATTGATTTTGGTTATGGAAGAGTTAATCCAAGAATTTGGGGATATCAAAAAACAGAAAAAAGGAAAAGAAAATGAGCACAGGATTTGATGATACGTCAAATAAAAATAGAATTGGTATTGATTTTGATTATGTAGATGTCATATTAAAGCAATATAAAAAAATTAAAAAATATAAGAAATCATCTCTATATACAATAAAAACTATGGACGGCACAGAGACGGTTATAAGTTCACTAATTAAAGAAGCAGAGGAAAATTCGTTAGATTAATGGGCAAGCATTATTTACTAAACCTTTATGGTTGCTCATTTGTTCTTTTGGATGATGAGAGTTGTCTTATAGATTTACTAGAAAATGCAGCATTTGCAAGTGGTGCTAATGTAATTCAAACTATCTCAAAAAAGTTTGATCCTCAGGGAGTTACAGTATTATGTTTATTGTCAGAGAGCCATATTAGCATTCATACTTGGCCAGAAGAGGGTAGAGCAGCAGTTGATGTTTATACTTGTGGAGATTGTAATCCTAAGATTGGATGTGATATTATTATTCAACAACTTTATGCAACCGATCACAGACTAACCTATATTGAAAGATGAGACCTTGACAGGTCTCTTTTTTTTATGTATAATTACCTTTGTTCAGGTTGATAAGGAATGGATAAAGAACGCTTAAAGCTTATAGTAAGAAATATGGAGTCTCTATTAGATTGTCTCAAGGCAGAACTTTATGTACCAGATAATAACTTACAATATAGTGAGGTTTCAAACTACATAACAGATTATGACGAAATTTACAACGAAGAAGATGATTGATATGAAACCAATTAAAGCAAAAGACCTTCTGGAACTGGATCATCGTATGCAGGTTGTGATGATTCGTCAGACACAACTTCTACAAACTCTTGTATGGCAAGCAGGTAAAAATGATTATAGTGAGGAACCTATTCACACCAAGTTTCCACCAAATGAGAAGGAATCTGGTGAGTGGGTAGTGGAGCAATTACTTGCGAACGAAAGAGGGCACTGGGGGCCATTAGAGCATCCTTCTATTACTTTGGATTGTGTTGGGTTCGTTCATAATGTAATGGTTCAGGCAAGAACTCATCGTATTGGAGTTTCCTTTGACGTACAATCGCAACGATATACTGGTCGTCGTGTATTAAAAGTTGCGACTGGAGAACTTAACCCCGAAGAAGTCTTCTATGTACGTCCAGAAGGTCTCTACCTTGACCGTAAAGGGCACAAGTATGAATGGACGAGGAATGACTATGAAAGGCAGTTAAAGTTCTGTCTGGAGGCATCTGAAAGGTATGCGGAGGGTTATAATACTCAGGGTATGGCAGAAGAACATTTGAGAGATTATCTTCCTCAAAATATTCGCCAGAACTTTGTGGTTACATTCTCTCTTCGATCTGCCCTACACTTTCTAGACTTAAGAGCAAAGTTAGATGCTCAGGTAGAAATTCAAGCATTAAGTGAAGGAATGGTATTAGTAATGAGAGAATGGGTTCCAGAAATCTTTGGTTATTATGAGGAAAAAAGACTACATAAAGCACGTTTAAGTCCCTGAGGTATTATGAAAACTTGGTGTGTAAAAGACCATCTTACTGGTCATATATTTAAAGTTTTTCTTAATGAACAGGAGTTTCAAAATTTTCTTAAGAAAAATCCTGATATTGATGAGTGTATTGATTGCATTGAGTGTGATGATGCACCTTCAATAACATTGGAATAAATAATCACAACATAATAGAGGTGTAAATTTTGGCGACATATCCCATAGTGAATAAGGAAACTGGTGAACAAAAAGAAGTTGTGATGAGTGTTGATGAGTGGGATCAATGGAAAAAAGATAATTCCGAATGGATACGAGATTGGTCTGACCCCTCAACTTGTCCAGCCTCTGGAGAACTGGGAGAGGTTTATGATAAACTTAAAAAATCTCATCCTGGATGGAATGATGTTCTTTTACAAGCATCAAAGGTTCCTGGATCAAAAGTAAAACCTGTTTAAACTTATATGTCAAGAAGAAAAAAAGACGATCAACAATTTGGAGTTGGAATGACTGCTAGACAAATGAAACGTAAAAAACCAATCAATCATGATATAATGAGAGAGATTGAACCTCTCACAAAAAATCAAGAAATACTCTTTGAATCATATGATAAAAATCAAAATATTGTTGCATATGGTTGTGCAGGTACAGGTAAAACATTTATAACTCTCTATAATGCACTGAAAGATGTTCTAGATGAAAGAACTCCATATGAAAAAATTTATATCGTTCGTTCACTTGTTGCTACTAGAGAAATTGGTTTTCTTCCTGGTGATCATGAAGACAAATCCTCTCTTTATCAGATTCCTTATAAGAATATGGTAAAGTATATGTTTGAGTTGCCATCAGAAGCAGACTTTGAAATGCTTTATGGTAATCTTAAAACTCAAGGAACGATTGGTTTTTGGAGCACCTCTTTCATTCGTGGTACTACACTTGACAAGGCAATTATAATTGTAGATGAATTTCAAAATTTAAATTTCCACGAATTGGATTCTATCATTACTCGTGTTGGTGAAGATTCTAAAATTATGTTCTGTGGTGATGCAACACAATCTGATTTAATTAAGACAAATGAACGTAATGGTATTATTGATTTTATGAAAATTTTAAGAGTAATGCCTTCTATTGATATTATTGAATTTGGTGTAGAAGATATTGTAAGATCTGGGTTTGTTAAAGAATATATTATTGCAAAAATGGAAATCGGTGTATGACATTTATTCATCATAATTACTTGGGTGATCTTGAATTAGATTGTAAAACCACAGAGAGTATTCGTTTATACAATCTTCCAAGTGGCAAGTGGGTTCCTTCTATTACTTCTGTAACTTCTTTCTACAATCGTGAGATTTTTGTTAAATGGAGGAAAAGAGTTGGTCTTGAGGAAGCAAACCGTATTACTAAAAAAGCAACTGCAAGAGGGACTGATTTTCACCAAGTATGTCAAGATTATCTTGAAAATAAAGAGTTGGATTGGAATAATTATCAACCCCTCTCAAAGTTTATGTTCTATCATGCAAAACCTTATCTTGATAAGATAAATAATATTCACGCAATTGAAAGAACTCTTTACTCTGAATATCTTGGACTTGCTGGACGAGTTGATTGTATTGGAGAATATGAAGGAGAACTTGCAGTTATAGACTTTAAGACATCTGAAAAGATTAAACCAGAAGAATGGTTGGAAAATTACTTTGTGCAAGAAACATTTTATGCTGCTGCGTATTATGAACTGACTGAAATTGTTCCTGTTAAATTAATTACTATTATGATTACTCCTGGAGGAGAAGTGAAAGTATTTGACAAAAGAAACAAAGGGGATTATATTAAGTTATTAGTTCGTTATATTAAAGAATTTGTACATCACAATATTGGGGCAACGAATGGAGAATGAATTAGAAAAAGTACTTGAGAATAAGTTTTTTTGTCCAACACGATTTGCTCAAGAGATCGAAAGTCTTGTGCAAGTCAATGTTGAAATGAATTATATTGATGCTATTGTTCATTTTTGTGAAAAAAATAATATTGATTTAGAATCTGTACCTAAAATCATCTCAAAACCACTTAAAGAAAAGATTAAGTGTGAGGCAACGGAACTTAATTTTCTTAAGAAGACCTCTCGGGCAAAATTGGTTTTTTAATCCATTTTGGGTGACAAAAAATCCCGGCAAAAAATTCCTTATATTACCTTTTTTGAATGATGCCATATGATGCCTATTGTCAATATCTTGCAATCAAAAATCACTTTACGAAAGATAGTTTTGACTATCATAAGTATTGTGGAAAATCAAGAGCAACAGTACAATCTTTCTACAAACGGAAAGACCGAATGTGGTTTGAAAAGTTCTCAAGACAAAAAACAGATCAAGAAGTTATAGATTTTTTTGTTGCAAACTTTGTATCTTGTAATGATCCAGAAAATTTATGGATCGGTGAAATAGTAAAGGAAGGTGAAGGAAGATATAAAAACTGGCAGAAAAAAATTCAATCATTATCATATCTGTTTAAAGAAGAATCTGAATATCTTTTTGAAGAAAATAAATTTGAAGAGGTTTTTAAATGCTCAAAAGGACATCCAGTTCTTCTCAAAAGATTCTTGGGAGGAAAAATTTCATTAGAGACAATGGTTCTTTATGATAAAATATTTTCATATACAAATAACTTTGATAAAAAACTGAAAGATCCTGTATGGGAAACCGTCAGTCGTAGAATTAAAAAGTACAATTCATTCATAAATATTGACGTACTTAATTATCGCAAAATTTTGAAAAAAATTGTTTTTAAAGAGCAATGAGTTTCTTTAGTTCAGAACTTGTAAAAGCAGAGATGATTGAAATTTCAGATCTTCAAGAAAAGATTTATGGAAGTGTGTTTCGATTTCCTTCAATGACAAAAGAAGATAAGATCGAGCATGTTACTCTTCTTGAAAAACTCTTGTGCAAGCAACAAATACTCTATACTCGGTTGAGTTTGTCTGATGACCCAGAAGCACAGGAGATGAAACAAAGAATTGCTGATTCTGCTCAAATTATGGGTCTTCCTGCTCACGTTGATATGAATATCATCCTTGGTAATATGTCAAAAATGCTTGAAGCAATGAAACAACAAATTGACAAAACAGGTTCCGACCTGTAGAATAATAAAGTACACAAAAGCCAAATCCTACAAATACGAGGTATAAATGTCTAATTTCGCAAATCTTAAAAAACAGTCTTCTCTTGGTTCACTCACTGAAAAACTGGTGAAACAAGTAGAGAAAATGAGCAATAATTCTAGTGGTGTTGATGAACGTCTATGGCGACCAGAAGTAGATAAAACTGGTAATGGTTTCGCAGTTCTTCGTTTCCTTCCTGCTCCTGATGGTGAAGATCTTCCTTGGGCAAAAATGTATTCCCATGCATTTCAAGGAAATGGCGGGTGGTATATTGAAAATTCTTTGACTACTATTGGTGGTAAAGATCCACTTGGGGAATATAATCGTGAACTATGGAATAGTGGATCGGAAACAAATAAAGAAATTGTTCGTAAGCAAAAACGTAAACTGAATTATTATTCTAATATCTACGTTGTAAAAGATCCTGCAAACCCTTCAAATGAGGGCAAAGTCTTCTTGTTTAAGTATGGTAAGAAAATCTTTGATAAGATTATGGAAGCAATGCAACCTGAGTTTGAAGATGAATCTCCAATCAATCCCTTTGATTTTTGGCAGGGTGCAAACTTCAAACTGAAGATTGTAAAGAAAGATGGTTACTGGAACTATGATAAGTCAGAGTTTGATCGTGTAAGTCCTTTGCTGGACGATGATGATGCTATGGAAGCAATCTGGAAGAAAGAATATTCACTGACTGCAATTACTGCACCTGATCAGTTCAAGACCTATGAGGAACTTGAACGTCGTATGAATATGGTTCTTGGATTGAGTCCAACTTCTTCTCCTACTCAGTCTCGTGCTGTTGTGCAACAAGAAGATGAGTTTGAGTCTTATGCTCAAACACCAAGTATTGAAAATCGTGTAGTAGAAGAACTTGAGCAGTCTTATGCTCGTTCCAAGTCTCCTACTCTTCCTACAATCAATAGTTCTGTTGATGAAGATGAAGACGACGCATTATCATATTTCCAAAAATTGGCAGAATAATCAACTATAAAGTCGAATATTGTCTGCTCTTTTGAGGGTTTCATTCATGAACTGTGAGGAACCCTCTTTATATTCCATAATTTCTTCCATATCATTTAATACGATACCAATATAATCATTTTTGAGTAAGAAGATATTTCTTTTATTATCATCTATCTTCTCTTCATACTCATAGTTTGTTACTGGAATTGCAATATTTTCTATAGTGATTTGTTGTTCTATAAAATAATCATAATAACTTACTGAATAAGAAGAATCTACTTGAAGTCCTGCAGGAACTATTGTAACTCCTTGACTATTCTTAACTTCTTCTGTTTCATAGTGATGTATACCATTATAGAGAGTATTATAGTCACCATACTTATCTAATACAAATCTATCAAAATCAGTTTGAGGTAATGGCCACTCCGATTGAACATTTAAGATATTATTAGACAGAAGGACAATCCAATCTAATTTGGAATCTTCATAAACTTCAAATGCAACGTTGTCTGGGCGATCATCTCCAATGATTTTATACTTCTCAAAGAATGCTAAATTCTGAAAGATATCTTCTCTTATTTTTCCTTTTTTAAAAAGATTTTTAACTCTAATATAATCTCCTATGTTAGCACCAGGAAGTCTGCTAACATATTCAAATTCTGGAACTTGTCGGAAATAATTTGACATTTTAGAAACCTATATTGTTATCGTCTGATCCATATTCATCATCAAAGAGTGGTTCAAGTTCTTGGAATGTTAATGATAATCTATAAGCAGTCATAGATTTTTCATTACCATCATAGGTCATATATGTTCCATCAGGAGTATACTCAACATTACAAGAAGTTAGGGCACATTCCTTAAATCTATTTAAGTAAGGATGTGCTTTTTGTCCCGCAGTCATATATTGAATAGCAAAAGTATGTGGTGCCTTTAGGAGTAATGAAGATTCACTTCTTTTTACTGACATTGATTGTTTAAATGCACGAATAATTTTCCGTACCATTATTGCTTCATCTGGTTCTCTTGGATAAAACATAAATTGAAATGAAAAACTTCTTAAACTTGGTCCAGAAAAAAGAAGTTCTACGTTGTTATTAAGAACAGCTCCATATGCTCTTGAAGCAACGTTTGCATTTACTAATTTATCCAAAAAAATAGATTTAACTGTGGATTCCAAATCTCCAAGATTTGATTCTACTTTACTTGCACCATTCTCAATTGCTTTATTAGCGCCTTCAATCCCTCCATCATAAAGTCCTTTAGCTATGTTTATAGCTTCTGATTGTAACATATTTAAACTGTCTTCTTGCCACCCTACTGGATTGCTATCAGTAATACCTGCAGGAATTGGTAGAGTAATCACTCCAATTCTTTTAGATCCCTTTACTATTGGACTGTTTCCTTCAAGAGTTACAACTCTACTTTTTGTACTTCCAAATTGCCCTGTTCCTTGATTTTGGATTGAAAGTGATGGTGAGTATTCTAGAATAGAAAATTTAATCACATCCTGAACTTCTGATTGTAAGTTTATAGGATATTTCATATTAGTAGCATAACTTGTTCGTGTACCCTTTTTTGTACTTACCGATTCATTCGATACTAATGAAGTTTTTGCTTGCCCACCAGGAGCTGGATTGCCAGTTCCTTGATTAGGTGCAGCATTGATTTGTTTTGTTGATAATGATCTTTGTTGCTCTGGTGGAATTTTTGCCTTTGTTGCTGCTGTTTGAATTTGTTGTTGTGTTGTTGTCTTTAATGCACCTTCCCTTAAAGATTTTTGAGCATCGGCACCTAACCAAGGATTATTTGAAAGTGGTTTATTTGTAAATGTCCAGTTTTGAGATGTTCCTGTGGTAGTTGCTGCAACAACTCCTGAACTTAATGGAGCCTCATAATATAAAATTTCTTGCTTTACTGATTTTGGATCAATTTTTCCATCAGCCCCTTCGTTATATGTTGTTCTTATTGCTGTGTACAACTTATTTCCTGCAGTACCTACTTTAGTTTCACTTTTATCACTTGTAATTGTTTTTGTAGCCATCAGAACACCTCCACACTAGTGAATGTGCTTAAAGTATATGCCTGCTTTCTTCTAAACATAGACATAAGGTTTTTATTTATTTAGACGGAACTTTGCATAACGTATAGAAAGCATCTCATCTAACTCTTCATACTTTATAACATGAAGTTTTCCTGCAACTTCTTCCCAAGTATATTGTCTTCCTTGTCTCCAATGAAAATTGATTGCTTTAAATCCCCACTTCTCTAATGAGGTGCAAGCAATCAAAGGATGTTGGTCATACTCAATATTTGGTGTCTTAGGATTATAAATGAATGTATAAAACTTTCCTGGTTCTGGATATAATACTTCTTCCTTTAATATTTCCATAATAAGAAGCATTAAATCCTCCGGATCTCTTGTTTCAGTTTCCTCAATTTTTTTACGCAACTCTCTCATTCTTGGAGGGACGCCAACATACTTACCAAAACCTTCTGCCATTACTTAATACCTAAATGATCTTCTGTAATAATCATAAAATTAATCATTCTATCTGCACACCATTCCTCCGCAGCTTTCCACTTTGCTTGGTTCACTGCATAGGTTTTTGCTTCATATAGATATCCTTTTGTTACTCTTAATTTTTGTTTTGGTGGTTGAGTTTGTTTTTTTGGTTTTACCTCAATCACATAAGTTTTAATCTCATCAGATTGTTCTTTCACTTTGATAATAAAATCTGGATAGTATCTGTGAATTCTATTATCAATAGGAGATCTGTAAGGAACACAAAATTCCTCTGAACCCCAAGAAATTATATTTTCATTTAGATCGCACCAACGACAAAACTTTCTTTCCCAACTACTTCTACAAATAATATTATTAGAGTTGCCGATGTATTTTTGAGGATAGGATGGTTTGTAAATACTCTTTAAACTTTCTCCCATTATCCCTGCTACATAATATATAAAGATCAAAAAGTATTTATAAATGCCGATTGTAAGGAACATAGCATCAATTAAATCAAACTTACTTCATCCTGCATTAACTTCTCATTTTGAAGTGAATATTCCTATTCCAACAGGTCTTACTAAAGAATATTTGAGTGCTAATGGATTGGTTGGGTTTGAAAGTGATAAGAATCAAGGACGATTACAATTAATGTGTTCAGATGCAATACTTCCTGGATCTCAACTTGCAACTCATAGTATTACGGGAGACTTCCACGGAGCCACTCATAAACATGCATATAGAAGACAATATGATGATAGAATTGATTTGAGTTTTTATGTTGATGCTGATAATTATCTTCCAATTAGATATTTTGAAACTTGGATAAAATATATTGCAGGAGAACAAATAACTTCTGCAGATGGTCGTCCCGGAACCGATAAAAGTGAATATTTTTATAGAATGAATTATCCAATAGAGTATATTTGCAATCAAGGATTTGAGGTAATAAAATTTGAAAGAACAGGAAATGGTATTAGTTACACTGGTGGAAAAATGGTATATAAGTTTGTAGATGTTTTTCCGATATCTGTTAACTCAATGGCTGTTTCTTATGATGCATCTTCGTTATTAAAATGTACAGTTGCTTTTTCGTATGTTAGATATTTTATAGATCGTCCAACTGCTGCTGGATCCCCATCTCCTCAGGCACCATCTGGTGATCCATCATTTCCTAATTTTAATTTAACACCACAACAATTGGCAAATATTAATAGCATTCCATTTAATTCTAACATAGAGTTAAGTGTTGCTCCACTTGCTGCTGGAGGGGTTCCTTTTGATAGTGCTGGTGCTGCACAGACAATTCCATTTGCATTTTAATCTTCATTAGAGACCATCTAAATAATCATACCTGAAATTCACTATAAGACATCATGGGATTACCAAAAATTTCTACACCAACTTATGAACTTGAGTTGCCTTCTACAGAACAACCAGTCAAATATAGACCTTTTCTTGTTAAAGAAGAAAAACTTTTAGTTATTGCATTAGAAAGTGAAGACACAAAACAAATCACTAATGCAATTAAAACAGTCATCAAAAATTGTATTCTTACAAAAGATATTAAAGTAGAAACACTTCCTACTTTTGATATTGAATTTTTGTTTCTCAATATTCGTGGCAAATCTGTCGGTGAGCAAGTAGACGTTAATATTATTTGTCCGGACGATAATGAAACTAATGTCTCTGTAAGTATTAATCTTGACGATATTAAAGTACAAAAAAGTGAGGAGCACACTAATAAAATTAAAGTAGATAGAAAGATTATGATGGAAATGAAATATCCATCACTTGAACAGTTTATTAAAAATAATTTTGATTTTGATGATAAAAATGCTATGGATCAATCTTTTGATCTTATTGCATCTTGTATTGATAAGATTTACACTGAAGATGAAGTTTGGTCTACTTCTGATGTTACTAAAAAAGAAGTTACTGAATTTTTAGAATCAATGAACTCATCTCAATTTAAAGATATTGAAAAGTTCTTTGAGACGATGCCCAAACTTTCACACACTATTAAGGTTAAAAATCCAAAAACAGAAGTAGAAAGTGAAGTTATTTTAGAAGGGTTAGCCAGTTTTTTCGCATAGGCATGGTCCATATGGATCTTGAGAATTATTTTCGTTTAAATTTTTCTCTGATGCAATATCATAAATATTCATTATGGGAAATTGAAAATATGATTCCCTGGGAAAGAGATGTTTATGTTGCACTACTTCAGCAGCATCTTGAAGAGGAACAACTGAAACAGCAACAGCAAAAATCTAGTTTCTAATGTAAAAGAAAATGGTAGCAATAAATCCACAAAAATTAATGGGGAGGACTAAAAAGATCCAAACTAAAGTGGATGAACAGCAGCAAGAGTTAATTGCTACCCCTATTAATATTGCGGTTTCTCAAAATATATTAGATTCTCTTGCAAAAATTACCGAACTTATTAGTCAACAAAACTCACAGATTGTTGAGATTATAAAGGAGGTAAAACAACCAAAATCTGTTGAAGTTAAACCTAGTTCTTCTATTCAACCTCAGCAACAGTTGATTGGACCTCCTGGCCCTGCTGGTACTCCTGGACTTCCTGGACTTTCTATTCAACCTCAGCAACAGTTGATTGGATCTCCTGGTCTTTCTGGTACTTCCGGACTTCCTGGTCTTTCTGGTGCTTCTGGTGCTTCTGGTACTCCTGGACTTCCTGGTGCTCCTGGTGCTCCTGGTCTTTCTGGTATTCCCGGACTTCCTGGTGCTCCTGGACTTCCTGGTCTTTCTATTCAACCTCAGCAACAGTTGATTGAATCTCCTGGCCCTGCTGGTACTCCTGGACTTTCTGGTATTCCCGGACTTCCTGGTGCTCCTGGACTTCCTGGTCTTTCTATTCAACCTCAGCAACAGTTGCTTGTGTCTCCTTG
>Ga0213866_10002464_pt1 | contig 13062 bp, 6 predicted proteins | sample PICome_11_FD_160079 | JGI IMG/M metagenome (GOLD analysis project Ga0213866, IMG submission 160079) | Coastal seawater microbial communities near Pivers Island, North Carolina, United States - PICO284 | ecosystem: Environmental > Aquatic > Marine > Coastal | place: USA: North Carolina... | reverse complement strand
CAAAAGCTGAAACAAAAACTACTGACTCATCTGCTTCAAAATCTAGCGGCAGAAAAGTTTACGGCAACGAGTTCAACCCATCAATCGGTGCAATTGTAAATGGCAGGTTTGCTAACTACAGCCAAAACACTAATGAAATTAAAGGTTTCGGCATCGGTGAAGAAGGCGAAAGAGGAAGCGAGGGTCTATCACTTGGTGAGTCTGAACTTAACCTATCTGCATCTATTGACGACAAGTTCAAAGGCAGCCTAACTGCTGCAATCGTTCGTGAAGATGGTTCTGACATAATCGAGCTTGAAGAAGCTTATGTTCAAACACTTCCAGGCTCTGGCCTGCCTGATGGCTTGTCGGTTAAAGCAGGACGTGCTTTCTGGACACTTGGTTACATGAACGAGCACCACGCTCATACTGATGACTTTGCTGATCGTCCGCTTCCTTACAGAGCTTTCTTCAACAAAGCATTTAATGATGATGGTTTGGAAGTTTCTTATGTACTACCTACACCTTTCTTTAGTGAAATTGGTGGTGGTGCTTTCAGAGGTGACGATTTCCCTGCTGGCAGTTCCGACGGTGAAGGTGCAAGCTCATACTCAGCATTTGCCCGTATCGGTGGCGACATTGGTGCTAACCAAAGCTGGCGTCTTGGTGGTTCATGGTTAACTTCAGATGTAAAGGGACGTAGCTCAAACGAAGACACTGTAACATTCGTTGGCGACAGCGACATTTACATTGCTGACCTTCGTTATACATTCGCTCCAACAGGTAACCCTAAGAACCAAGAATTGACATTACAAGGTGAATACTTCTTCCGTGATGAAGATGGAACATACAACAATGTTAACTTTGATGACACATCAAGCGGTTGGTATGCTCAAGGTATCTATAAATTCCACCCACAATGGCGTGTTGGTTATCGTTACACAGAGCTAGACTCTCCTGAAACTCCAACAGGTCTTATCGGTTCCGACCTAGACAGCCAAGGATACGATCCATACATAAACACTGTTATGGCTGACTGGACTAACAGCGAGTTCTCTCGTATTCGTCTTCAATACAACCACGACAAAACTATAAAAGGCGAAACTGATAACCAGTTCATCTTACAATATATCATGAGTTTTGGTGCTCATGGTGCTCATAAATACTAAGTAGGTAATTTATGAACAGATTATATTCAGTTATAATTGCGGGGTTGCTAATTGCAGCTCCGCTTTCTGCATTTGCGGATGTCAAAATTTTTGCTTGCGAGCCTGAATGGGAATCGCTAGCAAAAGAGATTGGCAAGGACAAGGTTTCCATTAAAACGGCAACCAGTGCTTTTACCGACCCTCACCATATAAGATCAAAGCCAAGCCTTATTGCTGCAATACGCCGTAGCGATTTGGTGTTTTGTTCTGGCAATAGCTTAGAAGTTGGCTGGCTACCCATTTTGCTTGAAAAAGCAAAAGAGTCAGTTCAGTATGGCAATGTCGGTTATTTAATGGCTGGTGACCATGTAAAAGCTTTGGAAGTACCTGAGGTGCTTGACCGCTCACATGGTGATGTTCACCCTGAGGGCAATCCGCATGTTCACCTTAACCCTTACAATATTGCTAAAATTGCGTCTGAACTTACCAAACGCTTGAGCGATATTGATAAGGAAAACGCTAACTTTTACCAAGCTAACCTGAAAAGCTTTAGTCAAAAATGGGATAGTTCTATCAAGAAGTGGGAGGCAAAGGCTGCTTCACTAAAAGGTATGCCAATTGTTGTACATCACAAAAACTGGGCTTATCTTATAGATTGGTTAGGCTTAAAACAAGTTGCAACCCTAGAGCCAAAACCGGGCATTCCCCCTTCAGCTTCTCATCTTGAAAAGGTTATAACTACTTTACAGGAAACTCCTGCAAAGGCAGTTATTCATGCCCCTTATGAAAGCCATAAACCATCCAATTGGCTCTCTGAAAAAGCAAGCATACCTGCTTTAAAGCTTGCCTTTACAGTTGGAGGAAATGACAAAGCGGTTGATTTATTCAGTCTTTATGATGATACTATCTCTCAATTATCTGAGGCAAATAAATAATGGGCATTGAAAGTCTGCAAATTATATTTCCGGCATTTGTGGCAGGGTTGCTAATTATAGCAACCCATGTCCCGTTGGGTATTGAAGTGCTAAAACGTGGCATAATCTTCATTGATTTGGCGGTTGCTCAAATTGCAGGCTTAGGGGTTATAGTTGCTTGCCTATATTTCCACGGAGAAGAACATATATTCCTTACCCAAATAATGGCTTTCATATTTGCAATATCCTCCGCCTATGGTTTTAAATTATGTGAAAAACACCTACCCAAACTGCAAGAACCCATAATCGGTTCTATTTATGTGTTTGCATCATCATTGGCCCTTTTGATGTTAGCTAATCATCCACACGGTGCCGAAGAAGTGCAAAACCTATTATCTGGTCAGCTTCTTTGGGTAACTTGGCAACAGATAGGCATTACGGCTCTAATTTACACTCTACTGCTTTATGTGATTTTAAAAAATAACCTGCTGAAGAGATATTTTTATATAATTTTCGCTATTGCTATCACTATTTCCGTGCAGCTTGTAGGGGTCTATCTGGTTTTCGCCAGCCTTATATTGCCTGCACTTGCAACAGCCATAATCAAAAACAAGAATAAGCTAATACCAGCTTACGCAATAGCCGTTATATCACTTATATGCGGATTGTTATTATCTGTAATTGCCGACCTGCCAACAGGGCCAACATTAGTCTGCGTATTATTTATTATATCAACATGTGTGATGACTAAATGTTACAAGAAAAAGTTATAGTTTACTAAGCAGTTCAGACAGTGGCTTAATAGGTCTGGCACCTAATTTTTTTAAACTCTGTGCTGCCGCCATATTTGCCAGTTTTGCAGATTTTTCTATGTCCAACCCTTTAAGCTGCCCAAATATAAACCCGCTTGCAAAAATAGCTCCTGAACCAGTTGAATCAATAATATTATCAACTTTCTCGCCTTTAACTTTCGTTAAACCTTTTTTATTTATAATAACAGCCCCATCCGATGAACATGTAAGTACGGCTATTTTATCATTTCTAAGATATTTATTCCTCATTATTTTAACCGATTTGGCATGGGATTTAGAAGAAAGCAGTGTATTTATTTCCAGCTGATTTGCAAAAAATATATCAACATCATTTTCCACTACTTTAAGAAGTTCTGTCTTATATCGCTCTACACACAAAGGATCCGCCAGTGACAAAGCTATTTTACATTTATGCTCTTTAGCAGATTTTATTATTTTACTTACAGCACCTGCGCCTTCATTACAGTCCCAAAGAAACCCTGAAATAAAAAGTACTTTAGTCTTGGACAGTAGCTCATCTGATATTTCACTTCCATCTATATCACACGAAGAGCCTACATACGTACACATAGTACGGCTTCCATCAGGAGTTACAACAACTAAACATCTTCCTGTTTCACCTCCATAAGCACGAATAAGGCGATCTGTTTTTACACCACGCTCTTTTAGGCTTTCCAAAAACATCTCGCCATAATCATCCTTCCCCAACTTTCCGATAAAGGCAGCTTCTCCTGTGAACGAACTTATACTGGCTGCAACATTAGCAGCACACCCACCTGACACCGTACTTACATTTGACTCGTCAACTTTTTTCAACTGTTCTAATAAACTGAATATCTTATCTGCTACAGATTTTGTGATAATATTCATAGTCCCCTTTTGAAAGCCTAAGCTTTTAAGAAACTCATCATCAGTTTTAACCAATATATCAACTATTGGGTTTCCAACTGCAAGTAAATCAATTGTTTTTTGTTCATCATTAACGTCAAACATAGATACCAAAATAATATAATTTAGTATTTACGTTACTACAATATAGTTAAAATATGATTAAGATACTGAATTGTATATTATATAACAACTTCTATAGACTTATTCCGGCTACTATCACCCTTAGGAACGAAATTGTTACTATTTTTCACCTAACCACTTTCTCAGAGCTTCTATTATCTCATTCTTACGCACAGGTTTGGTCATATAGTCCTGCATACCAGATTCAAGGCATTTTTCTTTATCACCTTTCATTGCATTTGCAGTTAAAGCAACAATAGGTATATCACTTATTTCATTATTCTTTTTTGCTTCTGCAAGTTTCTTTGTTGCTTCAAAGCCATCCATTATCGGCATTTGGCAATCCATGAAGATAAGGTCATATTTTGCTTCATAGGCCATCTTAACCGCCTCTTGTCCATTTATAGCCATAGTCACTTCGCAACCTATGTTCTCAAGTATCTCCTTTATGAACTGTTGATTAACACGATTATCCTCTGCAACTAATATTTTCTTACCTTCAAAATATTCACCATCCAAATTAGAAGTTCTGGGCTTCACTCTAGGAACATCTTGACTAGCTTCCACAAGAAGCATAGTAAACCAAAAAGTTGAACCTTTTCCTTCAACACTCTTAAGGCCTACCTCTCCTCCCATCATTGCCGATAACTGTTTGGAAATTGCTAACCCAAGTCCCGTTCCTCCAAATTTCCTTGTTGTAGAGCTGTCTGCCTGAGAAAATTTATCGAATAATTTTGCCTGATGCTCTTGAGGGATACCTATACCACTATCTTTAATTGATATTTTTATTCTAATTTTTCCATCTTTATTATCTTTCTCAAGTCTTTCCGCTTTTATTTTTACATAACCTTTTTCTGTAAATTTAACTGCATTTCCTACAAAATTTGTAACTATCTGCCTAACCCTAACTGGGTCAGCAATAAACGATTCAGGTAAGTCATCTGAATATTCCATTGTAGTTTTAATAGCATCGTTTTCAGACTTGATAGAAAATATTTCCGTAACCTCCTCTATCAAAGCTTTCAAATTCATAGGTATTGGGTCAAGATGCAGCTTACCGGCTTCAATTTTTGAGAAATCAAGAATATCATCAATTATAACAAGCAACGATTCTGCTGAGTTCATTAAAGTTTGCACACGTTCTTGCTGATTATCATTCAGACCCGAATCTAAGAGCAATTCCCCCATACCAAATATACCGTTCATAGGAGTACGTATTTCGTGGCTCATGCTTGCAAGGAATTCACTCTTCGCAAGATTCGCACCTTCAGCTAGTTCTCTGGCTCTTTGCGCATCTTTAGTTGCAACTTTTAACTCTTTTGCTTGATTCTCAAAGTGATGCGCCATTTCCTTGAATTCATTTGCCGCAATTGCCATTTTTCCAACTTCATCTTTTCTATCAAGACCTGGAATATCAATTTCCTTTTCACCACGCGCAAGTCTTGTTAAAGTAGTAGCTATATTGTGCACAGGATTTGCTATACCTATTGCCACAAGGGAAGTAGCCAAAACCCCAATAATTGCAGCAATGATAGAAAGTATCCTATAATGATTCTCAGCAGCCTTCATAATAGCTGATATTTGGCTGCTTATACCATTTAGTTGTTTTTTCTCAAGCTCGTCAAGCTCTTTGGTCAACTTATCAATTTCAGCGGCCTTTCCTGCCAATACCACATTTACTAAAGCTAAGTACCCCCTATTTATATTTACCATTTCAACAAATGCTTTTTCATAATCATGGGTTAATTGCTTTACCTTATTTACCTTTATTATATTTTCTGTATCAGTCACATATGATTGCAATATTGATACATTCTTTAATATTGCTTTTATAATTAGTCGGGTATCATCAATCGTTTTAGAATCTGGAGTTGATAAAAAAGAGCCTAGATTTATTCTCATTTGTAATAATTCTTTTCTTATTTCAGAAGCAAGTAACGCTGACCTATAATCACCTTCCCTTGAAACATTATTAATTATTTCTCTAACATGTGATTGTATTTCTTTATGCAAAGGTAAAGCTTGTTCCTCCATTATTTGCGTAAGATTATTTCGTTTTACTATCGCATCTTCAAAGCCTTCTTTATAACCTTCATAATGTCCTTTTAATCTTTTAAAACGATCTTTAATTTCCTTGTCATCAATGCTTAAACTTTTTTCCATTAGACTAAAACGTTCTTCAATACTTTTTTCTAAAAAACGTATCTTACGAATAACGCCTGAATAACCTATATATGAATAAACAAGAACACTTCTTTGCAACTCAACCATATCCTTATCAATTTCAAGTATAAGTGTAGTTTCATCCGTTGCTTTTTTCAGTTTAGAGAACTGCTCAAAAAATGTATTAAAATTATTATTGCTTATGACAGCCAAAGTAATAAGCACAATAAGTACAGGAGCAAAACCTATAAGTATTTGCTTTTTTATTGAAAAATTTGAAAATATATTACTTAATTTCATTTAATCCTTTTTTAAGATAAAATAAACTCATGCCACCTTGGCAAACTATATTCATAAGTATCCATCACCGTATTCCAAACGGCTACATTACTAAAACGTTTCTCGTACGACCCTCCACTTCTAATATCTCCAGGTCTTACTGAAATATTACCATCAGTACCTTTTAATGCACTTTCAGCAGCTTTACCTTTATACCAATAATTCCACTCATCATCTGACAATAGAGGCTTTGAACGTTCAGGATTTGAAATATAATATCCCTGCTTTGCAATAAATGCTCCCGGCCATCCTGATAGCCACCAATTCATATATTTATATGCGGCTTCTTTTTGATAACCTTCGGTTTTAGATGAAAGGCACATTACTCCATGCCAAGCACGATACCCTTCTTTTGGGGCGGCATAAACTACAGGTATGTTCCTTCCATTCAAAGCTGAAATGCCGGGAGAGAACATACTTGCTATAACAGTCCTTCCACTTGCAAAGAACTCCACCGACTCAGGTACAGAATTCCAAAGACCGCTAAAGTGACCATTTTGTTTCATTTCTATTAATATAGAAAATAGCTGGTCAACTTCCTTACGCGTCATGCTACCTATGTCATTAAAAGTCATAAGTCCATTTGCTTGGGCTGCAAGAGCAGCATCAAAAATTCCTATGGTAGGAGCATTAACAAGTGAAACTTTCCCTTTATATTCTGGTTTTAGTAACCAGCCCCAACTTTCCGTTTCATATGGAATACCTGCTTGAATATGCTGTGTGTTATAGCCAAATGAATCGGTATTATGGACATATGGCATGAAACTAATCTTATCTGTTTTCCAAGCACCTAATGTTCTATCTTCTTGCACGTATAATATTCGATGTGGAGCGTCCCCTGCCCCTATTTTTGCATCAGAAATAACTTTACCTGTTTTTGTCAGATTATTTATTTCATTCCAATATGTAAGGCGTTCAGTTTCGATAGGTTGAATAGCATCTGCACGCCAAAGCACATTAATACTATCTGACCACTGCTCATAAAGATCAAAGCTTTCAGGTTTCGTAGAAGCCTTAAGCAGCACTTCAGCGCTCCCTCCTGGAGTAAACTCAATATCTATATCAAGTTCTTCTTGCGCCCTACTCCTAATCTCTTCTTGTAACGTAACATGAGTTCCTAAAACACGAAGCTTTTGTCTTTTGTTTGCCATAACATAAGGAGCTTTTGTTAAAAAGGCAGCCGATGTTGCTGCTGTTACAGAATTTTTTATAAATTTCCTTCGTGTTATTTTTTTCATTTTACAACCTTAATGACTATTTTTACAAAACACTTTCTAAATAAATGCGATTTATAAAAAACATGACTACACACACTAATAGGTGCATATCACATTATATAAACCAATCACTAATAATTTATTAAAAACATGCAAACTATATATACCAAAGATTGTACATTTAACAACGTCATTCAACCAATATTAATACAATTTTAATAAGTTACTGATATTATTTTTAAAAAGTTTTAGTTTCGAAAATGAATAGAACTAATTATGAGCAATTTTAATTTTAGTAAATTAATCGCCTTCCAAAAAAGTATTTTAGCTTTGATACTTATTACAATGTTTGGCGTAACTTTTATCTTCTGGAAAATTAATTCTAACCAACACCTGTCAGAGGCAAATCTAAGTTTCCGACATATTGAAGCTAATTTTGCAAAAACACTAACACACAGGATTGACACATATGAGAATGCTTTAATAGGTGGTTTAGCTTTTTTTTATGGCTCTAATTACGTTTCAAAAGAAGAGTGGAAGGAGTATATTAACGCCTTAGATATTAAAAATAAATATCCTGGCATTAGTGGTATTGGATATATTGAAAAAACACAAAAACAAGACCTCCAAAAATATATGGATTCGGTAAGACAAAAGGAGATTAATAACTTCACTATTTACCCGAACCAAGAATACGATAATTACTTTATAGTAAAATATATAGAGCCAAGTAAATCTAATAAGAATTCTATAGGATTTAATATAGCATCGGACGAGTCACTCTATAGTGCGGCTATGAATAGCATCAAAAGCGGTAAGGCATCACTGACAAAAAGTAGTAAACTCTCTCAGGAAGCAGGAATAAAATCTGATTTGCTTATACTACTTCCGATATATAAAAAAGGAACATCCATAAGCAACTCTTCGGATAGGATAGATAATTTTGTTGGCTTTATATATGCACAATTGATGTTTAAACCATTATTTAAAAGTCTGAAAATAGAGGAACCTGATCTTTTTTATGCAGACATATATATCGGTATAAACAAATCCGATGACTCTCTTATATACGGCAACAATACTACAAATACAAACCATAAACCATTGTTCAATATAACGAGTACTCACAATATCAAGCAGCAGCCAATTACAATAAACATAAAAAGTTCTCCCAAATTTGAAGAAACTATAAGAAGCAGTCAACCTAACCACATCTTATTTTGGGGCATAATATTAAGCATATCAATTGTAGCTTTTCTAAAAATAATTTTAAAGATGCACCAAAATAGCGATATAATGGCAAAACGTGCTACATCCAACCTATACAAATCTTTTACTGAGATGCAGGCTATACTCAGCACGGTAGTGGATGGAATTATAACAATTAATAAAAATGGTATTGTTCAATCTTTCAATCCCGCTGCTGAAAAGATATTTGGATATGAGGCAAACGAGGTTATTGGCAATAATATAAAAATGTTGATGCCTAAACAATACGCAAAAGACCATGACCAATACATCAGCAACTATATTGAAACAGGGAATGCAAAAGTTATGGGAAAAGGGCGCGAGGTAATTGCAAAAAGAAAGGACGGAACGCTTTTCCCTATGGATCTTGGTATAAGTGAATTTGACAGCAATGGTGAAAGCATGTTCGTAGGCAGTATAAGAGATATAAGCGCCAGAAAGAGCAGTGAAGAAGAGCTAACTAGAAGCAATACTTTATTGCACGTTATAACAGAGTCACAAACACAATTTCTTAATGATAAAAAGAACGCTAACCAGCTATTTGATAACATTCTGACAAATCTACTTGAAATTTCCAACAGTGAATATGGCTTTATAGGACAAATACTACACAATGATGAAGATAACTCACCCTATTTAAGAACTCTGGCAATTAGCAATATTTCGTGGAATGACGAAACCCAGAATTTTTATAATGAAAATGCCCCTAAAGGTCTTGAGTTCAATAATTTAGAAACTTTATTTGGCTATACAATAAAAACCGGAAAAACAGTGATAACAAATAATGCAACCAAGCACAAAGAGGCGGGTGGAATTCCAGAGGGACATCCTGCATTAAATAGTTATATGGGAATACCAATATACTCAGGTAAATCTTTAGTAGGTATGATAGGAATTGCCAACCGAAAACAAGGATATAATGAAGAATTCAAAAATTATATCGAACCACTAGTCAACACAATTAGCAGCCTGATAATGGCGATAAAGAATGAATCAGAACGAATAAAGACAAACAAAAAACTTCTCCAATACGCAGAAGAGCTTGAGTGGCAAACCACTGCATTAGAAGCTGCAAAAATATCGGCTGAAGAGTCACAAAAAGAGGCTGAGCAGGCAAATAGTTTAAAATCAGAATTCCTTGCCACAATGAGTCATGAAATAAGAACCCCGATGAACGGCATTATCGGCATGACTGAATTATTATTGGATACTGTAATGACACCCAAACAGGAAGCGCACGCAAGAACCGTACTCCACTCTGCCGATGGCCTTTTGCAAATAATTAACGACATTCTTGATTTTTCGAAGATAGAAGCCGGCAAGCTTGAACTCAGTCCTATTGAGTTTGACCTTCAATCTGTATGTGAAGATGTTTCAGAACTTATTTCCGTTAAAATGAAAGAAAAAACTGCTGAATTAGTATTCTATTACCATCCCAATAATATAAAGAATGTTATTGGTGACCCTGTTCGTATAAGACAGATAATTTTAAACTTATTAGGCAATGCAGAAAAATTTACAGAAAATGGACACATCATACTAAGCGTAGAACAAACAGATAGCGAAAGTGACAAAGAAGCAAATTTCAAAATATCTATAACTGATACAGGCATAGGTATCCCCAAAAAACAGCAGTCAAAATTATTTGACAAGTTCTCTCAAGCCGATAGTTCAACAACCCGTCAATTCGGCGGTACAGGTCTTGGGCTGGCAATATGCAAGCAACTTGTGCAAATAATGGGAGGTGAAATCGGTATAAAAAGCGCTCCTAACAAAGGTTCAACTTTCTGGTTCACAGCTAAACTTCAACAAGGCTCAGAAGAATCTTCTAACAACAAAGCTCAGTATAGCAACCTAAAAGACTTAAGGGTTTTGATAGTAGATGACTTAAAAGTAAACTTAGATCTGGTACATGAGCAACTATCTCTTTTGGATATAAAATGCAGAAAGTGTAATAACGCAGAAAAAGCGATTGAACTGATGTCTTCAGCAATAAAGCAGAATAAGCCATATGATATAGTTTTAATAGACTATTTAATGCCTAATATGAATGGTGAAGAGCTTGCAAAAGAAATACGTAGCAACTCAAAATTCGATAATAGCTACCTTATTATGTTATCCTCCACCGGAGGTACAGTCCAAACTAATAAATTAAAAAAACTGGGTTTTTCTGGATATATATCAAAGCCCATAATTAACCGCCAAATGCTAGAATCCATATCGATAATTCAGGATAAGCACAAAAAAGGAGAGAAAGACTTTTTCATAACGGCCGAAGATATTATAAGCACTAACAAACAAAATATCTCTAATACATATTTCAATCAGGTGAATGTCCTGATAGCTGAAGATAATCGAATTAATCAAGAGTTCGCCTCCGAAATATTACAAGGCATGGGATGTAATCTACATATAGCTTCCAATGGAGTTGAAGCTATCAATATTGTCAAAGGTAACAATATTGACATTGTATTTATGGATGTCGATATGCCTGTTATGAATGGCCATGAAGCTGCAAAACAAATAACAAAAATGCAAAAATCCCATATCTTTAAAGATTTTCCAATAATAGCCCTTACTGCAGCAGATATAGACTCCGAAAAAGAAAAGTGCATTCAGTCCGGTATGATTGATTTTATTTCCAAGCCTCTTCGAAAACATAAGTTACAAAGCACGTTAGTAAAGCACCTGCCAAAAGAAAAACTTATAGTAATGAATGAAACAAAGAAAATTACTGACCTTAAAGGCAAAGAGATACTTATAGCAGAAGATAACCGGGTTAATATGGAGCTTGCTTTAGAGCTTTTGAAAAAATTTGAATGTAATATAACCACAGCACGAAATGGTAATGAAGCAATTGAAAAGTTCAAAAGTGAGAAGTTTGATACAATTCTAATGGATATACAGATGCCTAAAACAGACGGTTACCAAGCGACAAAAGAGATACGTAAATACGAAAAAGATAAAAAACTTTCTCATACACCTATAATAGCACTTACTGCAAATGCCATGAAAGGTGATGATAGCAAATGCATCAACGCTGGAATGGACGACTACTTAAGCAAACCTGTGCGGAAACATGAATTACAGGATATTTTAGCTAAATGGGCTAGTTGATATAATTTCACACATAAAAATTATCCCGAAACAACTCGGCGGTAAAGATTTATGGTAAGGTCATCATCGAACTTTTTACCACACTCCTTATGAAGCACTTTTAAAGCCTCATTTAATATATAGTCACATGATTTACCTTTATTACTATAAAATATTTCTTCTAACATAGCATTAAAACGCTGCTCACCAAACATTTCTCCCGCACTACAGTTAGCCTCTATGACTGCATCACTATATAGAACCAAAGTATCTTCAGCTCCAAATTCTATAGACTCGGTTACAAATTTTGCGTCCTCAAAGGCGCCCAAAGGAAACCCATTACCAGAAATGACCCTTGGTGGAGCTTTTTCTTTGGAAAGTATTAAAGGAGCTGTTGTTGACGCTACTGAGTAAGACAACTCGTTCTTTTCTATGTCAATAACTCCATAGAACATTGTAGAGAACTGACCAACCGGAAATAATTTAACAAGCTTTTTATTTAACCATTCCAATATATCCCCTGGTTTGTCGAATTGGTCAGCATTAGCGTGTATCAGTGTATGTATCCTCAAAGCACTAAGTGCAGAGTCAATACCATGACCTGATACATCTATTGCATATACAGCCAGTTGATTTTGATTAATTGGTTCAAATCCCCAAAAATCCCCTCCCATTTCTTGTGTACTTTCAAATTCCGCTGCTATTTCTATATTAAATCTATTCTTAATTTTACTTATGGATCTTTCATCTGGCAGCGAAACTTCAATAAGGTTCCTTGCAGCAACTAATTCATTTTTAACTCTTTCATTGAATGTCTTTAATTCCCTTAGGTTGTACGAATGGTTCAAATGTACAAGACTTCTAGCTGCCACTTCTTTTGAATCAACTGGCTTGGTTACATAATCAGTTGCACCAACTTCAAATATCGCGGCTTTATTATGTAGATCAGTTAAACCCGTTTGCACCAAAATAGTTATATCCTTGAATTCTGGATGCCCTCTAGCTGCCTTGCAATAAGCAAAACCATCCATAACAGGCATTGTCATATCCAATATTACAAGGTCAGGATCATAGCTTTGAGTTTTGTTCCAGCCCTCTTGACCATTTTCAGCCTCTTCTACATTAACGAAGCCCA
>Ga0213866_10002463_pt1 | contig 13066 bp, 15 predicted proteins | sample PICome_11_FD_160079 | JGI IMG/M metagenome (GOLD analysis project Ga0213866, IMG submission 160079) | Coastal seawater microbial communities near Pivers Island, North Carolina, United States - PICO284 | ecosystem: Environmental > Aquatic > Marine > Coastal | place: USA: North Carolina... | reverse complement strand
CTCTTTTAAGTCAAGCCTGTTAGCTCTAGATTTGCTCATTTAATTGCAACTGCAGGTAGGCTTTTTCCATTTTTTTAAGTTTCTTTTTACCCACGCCTCCCAGCAGCTCAATCGCATAACGGATTCGCGCCCGGGACATCTCGGCGCCCAACAACGCCATGGAATCCATCACTGAGATCGAAGAGGAACTACCGGCAATGGCAATAAACAGCGGCGCTAAGAAGGGTTTGAGCTTGATACCCATACCATCGGCAACTTCTTTGAGTGCCGCAAAGATATTATCCCGCTGCCATTGCGGCAACGCCTCTAATCGCCACAGGGAGAACTGCAACACTTCGAGCAGCTGATCCTGGTCCATACCAGCTGATAACAGATCCTCGGTGCTGATTGGCAACATGCCTGAAACCAGATAACTTGCCAATGGAGCGAGATCTGAAAGGGTTTCCATACGCTGTTTGGCAAAGGGCAAAAACGCCAAGAGCTTATCGCGGTTAAGGGCCCAATCCTGAAGCCGATCAGCCAACTGTTCATCGCTGAGTTCTTCGCGGATCCACAGTCCATTTAGCCAGCTGAGCTTTTCTACATCGAACACCGGCCCACCCAGGGATACGCGCTGAATATCAAACTCTGCCAGCATTTCTGACAGGCTGAACTTTTCCCGCTCGTCGGGCATAGACCAACCCATCCTCGCCAAATAGTTAAGCATAGCTTCGGGCAGGAAGCCCATATGCTGATAGTAGAGAATGCTAGTGGGGTTTTTGCGTTTAGATAATTTGCTCTTGTCGACATTGCGCAGCAGTGGCAAATGGCAAAATACCGGCGTCTTCCAGCCCAAGTACTGATAGAGCAAAATATGCTTGGGCGCCGAATTGATCCACTCCTCTCCACGGATCACATGGCTAATCTCCATCAGATGATCATCCACCACATTGGCCAAATGGTAGGTGGGCATACCATCCGCTTTAAGCAAAATCTGCATATCAATCTGCGCCCAATCGATACTGATTTCACCGCGCAACATATCATTAAATTTGCACTGCCCTTCTCTGGGCACATGCATCCTCACCACATGGGGCTGCTGTTGGGCAAGTCGCTCGGCAATTTCTTCCTCAGTGAGCTGCGCGCAGTGTCCGTCATAGCCCAGAGGTTGTTTCTGCTGTAACTGCGACGCACGCAACTCGTCGAGACGCTCTGAGCTACAGAAACATCGGAAGGCATGGCCATTCTCGAGCAATTGCTCTGCGTATTTAGCATACAACTCCGATCGCTCACTCTGACGATAGGGACCTTTTTCTCCACCTTGATCTGGACCTTCATCCCAATCCAGCCCCAACCATTTAAGCGCATCGATAATATGCTGCTCAGACTCGGAGGTAGAGCGAGCCCTATCGGTGTCCTCGATGCGCAATACAAACTGCCCTCCCTGACTGCGGGCAAAGGCCAGATTGAATAAGGCAACATACGCGGTGCCCACATGGGGATCGCCGGTAGGCGATGGTGCAATTCTTGTTCTTACGGTCATTTAATACCCAACTCTATTAAGCACTGACTGTTTAGCCAGACAACTGTTAACCATTTACTGGCAAATTATACGGTCTCTTGTAATCGACTGTTACCTAAAACTGTAACTTTTAAATGTTAGGTTCTATCTCATAGAAATAGCAACCGCATGAGATGACAATAACAATCATGGTATGTCGGTTATTGGAAAAAACCATAGGTAAAACGGTCGAAAAAATATCGACTGCCTATATTATGCACTTTAAGCATGTTATAATTTATGGACATACCTTGAGTGCATAACGTCACTTAAATGCATCACTAACCAAGTCAATCGGAGCGCTTTATGTCACAACAAGAGCGAATATTTGTCGTTGTAAACCCTACTTTGGATCAACAGGTAGCGCTGGATAGAGCTGTTATCAGCGCCAAACTTTTGACCCCAAATCCGATTATCCGTGTATTTGTCACCGTGGACAGCCATACTGTGGATTTGAGCGCTAACAATACGGCAATTTATCGCAATACTGATTGGTTTGAGCAGCAAATCCACCAACCCATGAAGGATGCCGGATTAGAATACAGTATTGAAATATCCTGGTCCGATAATTGGCAGAAGTCGATTATGGTTGCAGCCAAGCGATTTGCAGCGACTCGGATTATGATCCGTGCTGGAAAACCGGCCAAAAGCCGTCGCTTTATGTTTGCCGACTCCAAGTGGGCGCTACTCAAAGAAGCTAACTGCCCAGTCCTACTGGTGCGAGACGGTGCTAAACCCCAGCGAAAAACCATCCTTGCGGCGGTCAACTTTCAAGCATCAAGAATTAATCAAGATATTCTCAATCGCAATATTATTGAACGCGGTAGAGATCTGGCCAAGAGTTATAACGCAGATTTTCACGTGGTGAATGGCTATATTGATTCAATGTTGTATCCAGATCGCGGCCGACTGATTAAACAAACCGGTCTCGCAGCTGACAAGATTCATGTCACTCAGGGCTATACAGATGAAGTGATTGCCAGTGTTGCTAAAAAGATAGCCGCCGACTTGGTGGTAATTGGAACCCTGGGACAAACCGGTCTAACTACAACCCGTCGCGGCAATACCGCGGAACGGGTGATCTCCGCTGTGGATGTTGATGTGGTGGTGGTTAATTCCACCAGTTCATAATGCTGAGAAATGCTGTGGGCGCCAAGCTGTTAGAGTCTTAAATCTAAACGGCTTAGCGACGCGACCAGACTGTTTATTCAAAAACCACCGTTTTGTGGTCGTGTACCAGAACGCGATCTTCGAGGTGGTTGCGCAACGCCCGTGCCAAAACCAACTTCTCCACATCTTTACCTAGGCGAATAAGATCATCTTGACTGTGACCATGGCCCACCCGAACCACATCTTGATCAATAATTGGCCCCTCATCGAGGTCCTCGGTGACATAGTGGCTGGTTGCTCCGACTAGCTTAACGCCGCGGTTGAAAGCTCTAGCATAGGGATTTGCACCCACAAAGGAAGGCAGAAAACTATGATGAATATTAATCATCCGGCCGCGATACTTAGCGCACATCTGTGGCGGGATAATCTGCATAAAACGCGCTAGAACAATGGTATCGGCGCGGTGCTCATCAATAATAGCTTCAACTTCTGCCATAGCCGATGATTTGTTGTGCTGATCAATCGGCACATATTTAAACGGAATATCATGCCACTCAACCATGGATCGCAGGTTTTCATGATTGGATATTACACAGGGGATCTCACAGAATAATTCCCCACTGTGCCAGCGGTAGAGCAGATCGGCGAGACAGTGGGATGCACTGCTGGCCAACAGCACAACTCTCTGGGGCTGCATAGAATCATGGATTGTCCAACGCATCGAATAACTTTCGGCAAGGTTGGCGAATTTGGTACTAAACTCATCTAGATCAAGGGATAGTGAGCTGGCCTTGATCTCATTGCGCATAAAGAACCAGCCACTTTCAGAGTCGGCGTGATAGTTAGACTCTAACAACCAGCCACCGTGATCGGCAATAAATTGACTGACTGCAGCCACTATACCCACCCTGTCGGGACAGTGGATAACAAGTCTGTAGGTATGATTTTCAACTGCACTCATTCAATCTGCCTCTGTTGGTGTTAACAAAAATCCCAAACAGTAATTTTTAAGCCTAGAAACCTAACATGCACTGGGGCTATCACAACAATCAGTTTTATCGGTCAATAGCACATCGTATCACTGTGCTTTCCTATAATAACGCACTAGGTCTCAAATTCTGCACTTTTCGGTGCTTTGCGATAATAATAAAGGGATGAGCTATGCTAGAAGAGGTATTCGCCTGAGGAATCACCATTTTTAGTTGTAACAGAACCAAATCCACAACTCGCTTTTGAAAAATGGTGGGCCGTCCGCGACTCGAACGCGGGACCAATTGGTTAAAAGCCAACTGCTCTACCAACTGAGCTAACGGCCCTCAAAGAAGGTGGGTATCATACTCACCGCAAGGATAAATTCAAGCACTATTTTTGTATCTGGTAGGGTCTTTGATACCTGCATCGGCAAATCCCTGTCTGCGCAATCTGCAGCTATCACAGAGACCGCAGGCAGCACCCTCATCAGTGGCCTGATAACAGGAAACTGTGTAGCTGTAATCCACATTATGGGCAATACCAACTTGAATAATCTGCGCCTTAGTCATGTCAATTAGCGGTGTGTGAATAACCATTCTATTACCTTCCACACCTGCTTTGGTAGCCAGGTTCGCCATGCGCTCATAGGCGCTGATATAGTCCGGACGACAGTCTGGATAACCGGAGTAGTCCACGGCATTAACCCCAACAAAGATATCGTTGGACCCGAGAACTTCTGCCCAACCCAAGGCTATGGATAGAAAAACGGTGTTGCGCGCCGGCACATAGGTGATGGGAATTCCCGATGTCTCGGACTCTGGCACCTCTAATCCGGTATCGGTGAGCGCAGACCCACCTATGGTACCCAGATCAAGCTTAACTACTTTATGGGCTTTGACCGCCATACTTTCTGATACCCATTGGGCTGCCGCCAATTCCGACCGATGACGCTGACCGTAGTCAAAGCTCAGGGTGTAACATTCGAAGCCCTGTTTTATTGCCATGGCCAACACCGTGGTGGAATCCAGACCGCCAGAGACCAGTATCACCGCTTTTTTGCGCATAGTGGTCTCCTAGTGACCCGGCTGATCGCCCCAGATAGTTTTATGCATCTGCAACTGCATCCGCACATTGAGGCCATCCTGTAAAATCCACTCGGCCAGTTGTCGTGGACACTGCTGACCCTGACTGGGAGAAAAGAGAATTTCGCAGGCTTTATCCTTGAGGCTGAGTTCATCAATCTTCATACAACTCCAATCGAAGTCGGTGCGATCACAGATCACAAATTTGACTTCATCTCGGGATGTCAGGTGTTGAACATTGCTGTAGAGATTCCGGCCGACTTCAGCGGAGCCCGGGGTTTTGAAATCAATAACTTTAACCACTCGCGGATCAACCTGCTCGACACTGATAGCACCACTGGTCTCTAGAGATACCCGATAACCCATATCACAGAGTCGTCTCAGCAAGTCGATACACTGTGGCTGTGCCAGTGGCTCACCCCCAGTAACAGTGATATAGCGGGTTTGATAGCGGGAAACTTCATCCAATATCTCAGCAAATGATAGTTTTTCCCCACCTTCAAAGGCATAGGCGGTATCACAGTATGCACAGCGCAGTGGACAGCCGGTAAGTCTTATAAACACGGTTGGTATACCGCTGGTGGTACTTTCACCCTGCAGCGAGTAAAAAATTTCCGTAATGCGTAGAGAATCCGAGTTCATGGTGTATTGCGAATGGGCGCTGAGGTACTAGAGATCGTTGGTGTCCAGATAGGCTCTGGCCTTGGCCGCAGCGCCGCCCTCACCTGCCGCAGCGGCCTGCAAGAGCTCTTTGGCCAGATCGATCTGGCCCAATTTATGATAGAGCTTACCCAATTTAAACTGCGCATCCATGGCTTTGCTGTGATCGGCATAGTTGTCGACAACGATACGAAAAGCTTGAAGGGCGAGCTCAGTCTCATCGCGCAGATCATAGATTTCACCCAGCCAATAGTAGGCATTTGCCACAAAGGGACTATCTGGATATTTCTCAACATGCTGACTAAATCCTTCAATAGCGCCTTCGAGGTCTCTATTTTTTAACAACAGTCCAGATGCCCGATCGTAGTCGGCTCTAACAACCGCCGCATCCACTGTGGACTCAGCACCCTCAACAGACTGTATACCGGCATCATCAACACCAGAGTTTTGATCGCCACTATCCTCGGCGGTGTTTTCAACTAGGGCTGTCAGTCGACGATCAATATCTAGGTAGTCATCCATCTGTCGCTGTTTGATTTGCTGCAGCTGGTAACTGATTTCCTCGAGGGTCCCGCGCAGAGTCCTGACTTCTTCTTGCAATACCTGCATCTGATAATATTGATTACTTCGCTGCAACATTTCGGCCCGGTCGCTATCCTTGACCTCTGCCTTCTGGCTTTGATTTAAATCAACTACCGGGGATGATGTTTGCGCGCTGGTGTGCAATCCAGCAAACCAAAGAAAAATCAGCATCCATTGATTCAACTTCATAACTTATCCACTTAGTCTGATATCAGAATCAAGTAATGGGCTGAGGTTGAGCCCCCAGCCCCGACAATTACCCGAGAGGCGACAGCTACTTGAGTTCGACTCGGCGATTCGATGCCCAAGACGCCTCATTGCTGCCATAGGCAGCGGGACGCTCTTCACCGTAGCTAATCACTTCAATTCTATTGGCTGAGATACCCTGAATGACTAAAAACTCCTTCACCGCTAGCGCTCGACGCTCACCCAGTGCCATATTGTACTCTCGGGTACCGCGCTCATCAGCGTGGCCTTCGAGTCGAATAGAGCGACTATTAGCCTTCAATACCAGTGCGTGCTCCAGCAGGGCATTGCGCGACTCAGCTTGCAACAGCGCCTTGTCGAAGTCGAAGTAGAATAATGTGCTGGCATCAGTCGTCAGTTCAACCACTTCAGTGTCAACTGTCTCCTGCTCTACTTCGGTAGCACTGACCTCTACCGCTTGAACCGCGGTATCCACAACATCCACTTGAACTTCTTCAACAGGCACTGAACTGCAACCAACCAAAACCGACATACCTAAGATCAGTAATGTTGCGCGTAAATTAAAATGGGCCATCATCGTCTTTTCCTCTCATGTTGAATTGACTTGCTAGTGAGATTACTCGGCTACCTAGCTAAACTGTTATGCAAAAAGGTGGTTTAAGATTGATACCTTAAACCGTTATTAAAGGACTGGTATTGACTGCGGTCAAGCACATTTTTTGCACTTACATCATTTGGTCTAACCCGCATCAACTAAGACGGGTGAGCACTAGCGCAAAAAGGGTGACCAGGCCGGTTCTCGAACATCGCCCTGCCTGGCTGGAAGTATATACCTAATTCCCGCGTCGAGGGAAACTGCAGCGAGAACTCCCCTATCGCCGTCCTTGGTTGCATACATTAACATAGCACCATTTGGGGCAACAGAGGGAGATTCGTCTAATGTTGTCTCTGTCAGTTCATTCAGGCGGCGTGTTTTTAAGTCGAACGAGGCAATATGAAACACATCTGACTTTCGATGCACCAATGCCATAGTCCTGCCATCGGGGGCCAGACTGGGTCGAGCATTGTAATTTCCCTGAAAAGTCAGGCGCCGTACCGACTTATCACCAATGTTAATTTTATAGATTTGCGGGCTGCCACCGCGATCTGAGGTGAACAGTATATGCCTGCCATCTGGCATCCAAGTGGGTTCGGTATCTATGGCAAAATGCCTGGTTAAACGGGTAAATTTGGACTTTTCCAAATCCAGCAAATACAACTCCGGATTGCCATCTTTGGATAGCACCAGAGCCATTTTGGTGCCATCGGGAGACCAGGATGGCGCGCCATTGAGTCCTTCGAAGTCAGTTAACTGTTGACGCTCAGCTGTGGCTAAATTCTGGCGAAATATTGCTGGCCGACCGGTCTCAAAGGAGACATAGGCGAGTTCCCTGCCATCCGGAGACCAGGCTGGAGACATAATTGGCTCGGAGGATTCCAGCATCAGCCTCTCTCTGGCACCGTCGGCATCGGCCACCTGCAATCTGTAGGTGGATTTATCGCCTTCTCGCAATGCGCTAACATAGGCAAGACGGGTTGAGAAGGCACCGGGGATCCCAGTGATCGCCTGATGGACTTTGTCGCTGACCCTATGAGCGAGGCCTCGTAAATCGCTGATTCCTCCTCGCGCACGGCTTCTGAATTCCACTTTCTGGGCGGTGATGTTGATCAGACTAAACGCCAACTCATAGCGTTCGTCTGACAGCAGCTCGAGGTAACCTACAACCAGATACTCAGCCCCAAGGATACGCCAATCGCGATAGTAGATCTCCTCAATTGTTGAGGGAAAGGCCAACATATCCGTTCGCGGTATAGTCTTAAACAATCCACTGCGACGTAGATCGGCCTCGACGATACTACCAATATCCTCTGGCAGAGCGCCCCTAGTGCTGTTGATAGGTGCCACCGCCACCACCGTGGGCTGGTCATTGCCCTGAGTGACTTTTATTACCAACTCTGCCCAGACATTGGTGGATAGCATCAGGCAAAAAAACCCTAAACAAAATGTCTGGTTTACCTTCAAGCTTTCCTCTCTATAGTTTTCTGTACTTTTATCAACATTACTCAACTTCTATCAACTTTTTTAACCCTGCATAAAGGCTAGAGTCTTAGATCCTCGGGACTAAAAACAACCACTAACCTACGAAAATACTTTTCAAAAATTTGTGCCGGCATATTTTGCAGTTCTGTAAACTGATCTACTCTAAAAGCTGCCTGCTCGGCAGCGCGATCAAAGGCCAAGTCACCACTGGATTTCACAATAGCCACACCTGCTATTCGACCGGTTGGAACCAGATTTAGTTCAACCACCACCTCCATCCCCAGCCGCGCACTGGGTGGACGACTCCAATTTTCTGAGAGTTGTTGCTGAATAAGCTGCATATAACTATTGGCAACCTTCTGCTCCTCCTGCACCTTTAAAGCTGCCTGCTCGCGTTGCAGCATTTCAGTGAACTCAGCCTGCTTAGCAGCTCGCTGCTCGGCCTGCTTTTTGCGCTGCAGTTCGGCTTGCCGCTCTCTCTGCGCCTGTGCCTGTGCTTTAGCCTCGGCAGCTCGGCGCTCAGCCTCTAACTGCTTTTTCTTGGCAAGGGCCTGCTGTTGCTGCACTGACTGCTTGGGTGTAGAGCGTACCACTGGTGCAATCTTTTTCGGCTCGGGCCTTTGAGTTGCGGCGAGCTGAACTAGTTCCGCTTGAATATACTGGGGCTGTATAACAATTTGACGAGTTTCCGGCTCCCAGCTTATCACCAGAGCAAAGATAACCAGCCCATGGATAACCAGGCTTGATAAGATGGCTATAAGATAACTGGTCATGGGTCTCAAACTGCTACTTTGGCGGCTCGGTGACCAATCCCACCGCAGGGGCACCGGCGAGTTGTAGTTCACTCATCAAATCTACCACCACGCCATATTCAACCTCGGTATGCCCCCATACTAAAATAGGTGTTTCCGGACTCTGGCGCAGCACTTTGGCGACTCGGTCTTTAATATTCTCTAGTGTTTGAGGGGTATTCTCACCTTTGATATCAATCCAGTAACTGCCATCTGCTTTGACAGAGACAATCAGCGGTTCATGTTGCTTCTTGTCCAGCGGTGCCGAATTGGCATCTGGCAGTTCAACCTTAACCCCCTGTAACAGCAGCGGCGCAGTGACCATAAAAACCACCAACAGCACCAGAGTCACATCAATGTAGGGCACAACATTGATCTCGGCAACTAGTTTGCGCTTGGCTCGCCTGCCTTTGAAACCTAACATTATTCCAGCTCCCTCAACGGGCATGGACCTGACGATGCAAAATACTGGAGAATTCTTCAGCAAAAGTTTCGTAGCTGGCGCTGATAACCTCCACTTTAGCCGCGTAGCGATTGTAGGCCAAGACCGCAGGTATGGCGGCAAACAGCCCCATAGCGGTGGCGATCAGTGCCTCGGAGATCCCTGGCGCCACAGTCGCCAGAGTAGCTTGCTGCACCATGGCCAAACCGCGGAAGGCGTTCATAATCCCCCATACAGTTCCAAATAAGCCAATATAGGGGCTGACTGAAGCGACACTGGCCAAAAATGGCAAATTGGCACTGAGTTTCTCGTCCTCTCTGGATAGTGCTATGCGCATGGCCCGGTCCGTGCCGGCCATCACTGCATCGGGATTGGCTTTTTCACTCTGCATTAGGCGCCGGAATTCCTTGAATCCCGCACGGAATACATTTTCGACACCATCACCCGCACCGTCCTTCCGAACCAATTCCGTCAGCTCTTGATAGAGGTTATTCAGATCGATGCCCGACCAGAATGTGTCTTCGAAATTTCTAAAATCATCCTCGGCGTTGCGCAGATAGAGGCCTCTCTGCACAATCATAATCCAAGATATAACCGAAGCCAGCAGTAGGATCGCCATGACCAACTGCACCAGCAGGCTGGCATTTAATATAAGGGAAAGAATCGAGAGATTTTGTTCAACCACAGTATTGGCTCCAAGTTTTAACAGAGGTAGTTTCTCAAGGCATTGCGGATTAACTCGGGCATGGCTATAGGGCGCTTGCTATCCACGCTGACACAGGCAACCTTTACGCCACCCTCAACCAAAAGCTCAGCGCCGCGGTAGACTTGCTGTTGCATCTCAAAGCTCACCCTGGAAACTTTGGTCAATATCGCGGTCACCGCAATCCAGTCATCTAGCACCGCCGGCTGGTGATATAGCATATCGACCTGACGCACCACAAATTGAAGATCGCCAAAAAGTGCTGGCTTATCAAAACCCAGGGTTCGCAGCAGCTCAGTGCGCGCGCGCTCCATATACTTGAGATAGTTAGCGTAGAAGACAATGCCGCCGGCATCGGTATCCTCAACATAGACCCTGATGCTGTAGCTGAAGGGATTTGAGCCATCAACCATCGAGCGCATCCAACTGTGCCTGCACAGACTTGGGGCTCTTGAGTCCGAAGTGCTCATAGGCCATGCGCGTGGCCATGCGCCCCCTCGAGGTGCGCATCAAAAAACCCTGCTGTATCAAATAGGGTTCGATAACATCTTCGATGGTGCCGCGCTCCTCGCTCAATGCGGCTGCCAGACTGTCCACCCCGGTGGGGCCGCCCTCGAATTTTTCCATCAGCGTCAACAGCAAGCGTCGATCCAAGTGATCGAAACCACTTTGGTCGACACTGAGCATATTGAGGGCCGCATCAGCTATCTCGGCAGTAATCTGACCGTCGCCTTTGACCTCAGCAAAATCTCGCACGCGGCGCAATAAGCGGTTAGCGATACGCGGTGTTCCGCGCGAGCGACAGGCTATTTCCCTGGCGCCCTCTGCCTTCACCGGAACTTTGAGGATACTTCCGGCGCGCTGAACAATACTAGTCAGTTCGTCCACGGAATAGAACTCCAGACGCTGTACAATGCCAAAGCGATCGCGCAGCGGCGAAGTCAACAGCCCAGCTCTAGTGGTTGCACCTACTAGGGTGAAGGGAGGTAAATCCAGTTTGATAGAGCGCGCTGCCGGCCCCTCTCCTATGACGATATCCAACTGATAGTCCTCCAGTGCAGGATAGAGAATTTCCTCTACTACTGGACTCAGTCGATGGATTTCATCAATAAATAAGACATCGCCGGCCTCGAGATTAGTCAAAAGCGCCGCCAGGTCTCCAGCCTTTTCCAACACTGGTCCCGAGGTGGTTTTGAGATCCACTTCCATCTCATTGGCAATAATGTGGGCCAGGGTTGTCTTGCCCAACCCAGGGGGACCAAATACTAGACAGTGATCTAGGGGTTCGCCCCGTTTGCGAGCAGCCTGAATAAAAATTTCAAGCTGTTCCTTGACTACCGGCTGACCCACATAATCAACCAGCGACAGCGGGCGCAGGGCGCGATCAATGCGCTCCTCACCGGGGGTACTGTCTGCTGCAATTAGACGATCTGGCTCTATCATCGGCACTATCTCGGTCACGCCTCTAATCTTGCTGCTAAGGATACATTGATGAAAGGAAATTTACACTAAAGGTCTGACTAAAGACTCATAGCGCCGCTTTTAGGGCAGCGCGAATCAACTGCTCAGCCGTGGTTAAGTTATCACTAGCTACCCGATTGACCATTTTTGCTGCATCTTGAGGCCTGTAACCCAGCGCAGTGAGAGCACTCTCGGCTTCGGCATTGATATCTTTGCTTGCAGTTGGCAGATTCTCCTCAGTACCCTCCGCCATATTATCGAGCTTGTCGCGCATCTCGATCAGCAATCTCTCTGCAGTTTTCTTGCCCACGCCAGGTACCTTGACCAAGGCGGCGAGATCATCACTGCGCACACAGCGGACAAACTGATCAGTCGACATTCCGGAGAGTATAGCCAGCGCCATTTTTGGGCCTACGCCATTGACCTTGATTAAATGCCTAAATAGCGCCCGCTCTTCCAACTGGCTAAAACCATAGAGTTGCTGGGCATCCTCGCGTACCACAAAGTGAGTATGTAGGGTTATTGTCTCGCCAACTTCAGGGATATCAAAAAAGGTATTTAACGGCAGCAGCAGCTCATAGCCCACACCGTTGACATCCAGTACTAAGTCAGGCGCCTGCTTGTCAATCACTATACCTTTCAGTCTACCAATCATAAAAATGCCTCAATTCAGCAAGTTTCCCATTATTTACCTGTGCCGTCCGCGGGCATAATTGTTCAATCCGTGATTTGCCAATAGTTTCTCAGTACGCATACTATGGCCATGACAAATGGCGACTGCAAGGGCATCTGCGGCGTCCTCAGCTGGCGCTTCAGCAAGCTTTAACAGTGATGTCACCATCATTTGCACCTGTTTTTTGTCGGCGGCACCCGTACCTACCACCGCCTGTTTGACGCTGCGGGCAGAGTATTCTGAAAGCGGCAGTTGCGCATTGACGCCGGCGACTATGGCCGCGCCTCTGGCCTGTCCCAGTTTGAGTGCTGCCTTGGGATCGCGGGCAAAAAATACATCTTCAACAGCCATGGTCTCGGGTTGATATTGATCCAATAATTGACTAATTCCATCAAAAATTAGCTTTAGTCGGCTCGGCAGTCCTCCCTCCGGCAGCCGAATAATCCCGCTTGAGACATAGCTGATATTTGACCCGGTGATATCAATAATGCCGTAGCCAGTGCGCCGTGATCCGGGATCTATACCAATGATTCTGGTCATTTGAAGTCTTATTGTTGTCGAGATAACCAGTGTTGCAATCTCGGGCAGATGAGTCAACCACAAAAAAAGCCCTCTATCATGCTTAGAGGGCTTTATTTGAGTGGCATCAAAAGTCAGGTTAGTCCTCTGACTTGGCCTTAGCCTTTGGAGCTGCTTTAGCCTTGGCTTTAGGCGCTGCCTTTGCTTTGGCCTTGGGAGCTGCCTTAGCTTTGGCCTTGGGAGC
>Ga0213866_10002462_pt1 | contig 13070 bp, 5 predicted proteins | sample PICome_11_FD_160079 | JGI IMG/M metagenome (GOLD analysis project Ga0213866, IMG submission 160079) | Coastal seawater microbial communities near Pivers Island, North Carolina, United States - PICO284 | ecosystem: Environmental > Aquatic > Marine > Coastal | place: USA: North Carolina... | reverse complement strand
CTCCACGCCGTTGTGGCGCACGCCGATCAGGGTGATGCGCGATTCGATGCGCGTCCTCTTGTGCGCGTCTTCGATTGCGGAGGCGACGCCGTCGATCAGCGCGTCGTAGGGCAAACCAAAGCGCGCGCCGTGATCTGGCGAAACGAAAAGCTCGCTAAAGATCGAGCCCTGCTCCGCGCTCTTGACGAGATAGTCGAGCGTGATGTCGTAGTAATCTTGCTGCGTGCGCAGGCCGATCGAGATCGCATCGAAGGCCTGAATGAACTCCATGAAATCGGCGTACTGGTAGAAACCATCGTCGCCCATCCAGCGGGAATCGATCGTCTCGCCGTGGCGCTTGGCCAGCATCAGCGCGGTTTCCGGTGAGATGCAGCCTTCGAGATGGAGGTGGAGTTCGGCTTTCAAGGTCATGCGGGTTGCTCGTGCTTTGGTTGGGAATCGCAGCCGCCCAACTGGCGGTACTCTAAGCTATATGAGCGAGCGGATTGGTGCGAGCGTAATCGGGGAGTGGGCTGTCCTTCGCGCGTAGCTCAGCGAGGTGAGGCGATTCGATCGCGGTGGCTCGCGAAGTGAACTAGAATGGGCGCGACCCCAGTTTCCTGCCCGAAGGCACTCCCATGCGCACATCTCTCTTCTTGCGATTGGCGCTTCCACTTTGCGTCGCTGTCGCCGGCATTTTCACCGTGATCTTCCTGCTGCCTTCATCGGAGCCGAAAGATATCGCGAGCAGCGAAGTTTCCCCGCACGCCGGCGAATCGCCAGCTCCCCACGAAAGCGACGAGCGCAAGCTGATTCCTTTGGCTGAGCTGCCACGCGCGCAAGACTCTCCAAGCGCAGCCTTCCACTTAGCTGCCTGCGACGTCACGATTGAGAACGATCTCGGCTGCCCCGTCGAGCTGGACAAAGTCTGCCTCCTCGACATCACGCTTGAATCAAACTGGATCGCCGATCGGCGCAGCGGAGCAAGGCGCTGGCAGGAATCTTCAAGCGAAACGATGGGGGAGTACCTCGCGGCCTTCAACCGGAACTACGATCTGCCACTTCCTCAACGCTTTGCAGAGCCCCGCCCGCGGCAGATGCGCGGCGACGTGCTGGCGTGGGATCAGCCTCAACGCAGACTTCTTCATGCCATGCCAGAGCCGCGAGAAGAGTGGAACGAAGGCCCGGTGAGGCTGGAGACGCTGACGGCAGTGGTGGACGTTGCGCTGAGCATCGACCTTTACGCGATTAGCTATAGCTACCGCTTGCCGATGAGCGTTGATTCAAGCATGCGCATGTATTCGAGCGATGTCCGCTTCAAACTCAGCGAGTTGATTGCGATGGGCGGCACGCTCGTGACTGCTGATCTGCGTGGTCAGAATGGCGAGCCGATTCGCAACGCCGCATTCGATCTAGCGCTGAAAGGCCCGAATGGATCTGACTATCACGCATCTCTCGCGAGTAGGATTGAAGGCAGTGCCGATAGCGAGCGCTCCGATGCGTTCCTCGAAACTCCCGCTGGCACGCCCCTTCAGCTTGGCAGGTCTGCAAGCTGGAATGGCGGCGAGGTCCTGATTGAAAAGCTTAGTGCCGAGATTCCCCAGGAGGTCGATTCGAGGATATGGATGCACCAGCGCTTCTCGCACACCCCGCTTCCCAGCTTTGCTCAGCCTGCCTCAAGATTGCGCGCATGGAGCGAGCTTGGTTTCACTTGCGTGATTCCGCGCGACGGTACGCCGAGAACCTACAGCGTGGGCGCTCCCTGGCAGTTGAATAGCGACAGCACCATGCTGCTGATCCAGAACAAGCCCGCGCGCCTCAACTCGAAGCGCATAAGCCTTGGCCGCGCGGAGCTTGAATTCGGGGGCTTCATCACGCTCACGCCCAACTTGCGCTTTCTCAGCGAGGCGGGGCGCGCAGAATTTGCCAGCGCGCAATCAGCAAGTCAGGGCGAGTTCTTCAGCGGCACGATTCCTTCGCTCGAAGTGGCGGGGAACACCTTCTTCGCGGGGCGCTTGCAAGTCGGCCAGCCATTCACCTTCTATGCGCAGGAAGGCTACCCCTACATCAGGCTTCCCGAAGTTTCGCCGCCAGAAGATTTTGCGCGGACAGACTTTGCCTTCGCTGGGAGCGCGACCTACGGGGCGACCTCGCCTGATCAGAGCTGCGAGATAGAAATGGATATGACCGCCTACTTCGCAACCGACATCAAAGTTGCGGGCCTCAGCGACGAATCAGAGAAAGCCTATCTGATGGTTGAGCGAGCGGATGAAGTGTCTAGCGACTCCGAACTCCTTGCTGCACTGATCGCAGGCGAGAGTGCAGCGCGCTCGTTTTCTGGCGGCACGACGGGACTCAGTTTCGCAGGCTTGGCGAGCGAAGCCGAGGCGCGGGGCGGTTCCTCGCTTGGCAACGCGGATCAGGTCGGATCGCTGGGCGCCAACGTCGATATTGCTAGTCAACTTACCGGTGGCATCGGCGCAGGCACGCCGATCGTGATGACTCTTTTTGCTGCTGGACGCAAGCCGATGCGCCATGCCGTGATCGCGGGAGCAGATCGCGAGTTGACCTTCACACTCGATGAATACTGGCCCGCGTGGGACGAGCACAACCTCAGTGCGGCGGTAATCGGCGAGGAGTTCGCATTCGAAGTCAGAAGCAATGCTTACAACCAATGGAGCTCCGGCAGGCGCTGGCGCCCCTACTTGTTCGAGGGCACGACCGACAGGCGCGTCACCTGGTTCGCCTACAATTTGAATGCTGATAGCGAAGGCTTGGAGCCGCTCCGAGTAGACATCTCGCCATTCGAGAAGGGCAGCTTCACATTGCCTGCCGGGAACTATGCGGTCGTGCTCGAAATGGGGGCCAAGCTGCGCGATCCAAGCACCGCGCGTGCGTTCAGAGTGAGCGTAGCGGAAGGCGAAGAACGCACGATTGATCTGCCAGACGCGCGAGTTGACGAGGCGGAGGATTATCAGAGCTTCTCTCATGCGGTGCGTAGTTCGTTGCTAGCGGAGGTCGACGTGCCCGATGCGATCAAGCAGCGCCTCGGTGAATACGCCGCTATCACCACGCAGGTTTACTGCATGCCAGCGGAGGACTTCGAAGCGATCTTGCCGCGAAGCTGCGAGTGGTGGCAGTTCACCGGCGCGTTGCGTTGTGCTTGCACCCTGCAAGGCGATGCGCTGCGAGTCTTCGCGCCCGCGTGCATGGTTGATCACCCTGAGCGCGAGTACGTGCTTTGCATTGCCTTCCACCTTTTTGACCGGTCGCTAGGCGAGGTGACTCACTCGCTCTACGCTTGCCATGTGCGCTTGAGCTTTTCGCAGCAGCGCCGCGCCGTTTCGCCGACCTACGCGCAAGGGACTGGCTCGATGCTCGCTGAGTTGCCGCCGCTCGCGGTGGTGCGCTAGACTGGCGTTTCGCCGTTCTTCGCGCTCATTGGAGCGAGGGGATTCGGAATTCAACGCAAAGGCGTTGAGGCGCAAAGTTCGCAAAGCCTGTCGGATCAAGCATCGCGGGCTGGTTTCGCTGACCGCTCTCTTCACAAAAGCATCCTTCGGGAGTCTCCAAACTGGAAAGTGAGAAGGCTCTGCGATCCAGCGTCGTCGAACTCAATCCGAGCAATTCATCGACACCCCTTGCGCTGGTGTGCGCGCTGCGGGCGAGTGCTGCGCAAAGGTCTTTCCCATCATTCTTCGCGGTCCTTTGCGCCTTCGCGGCTTTGCGTTGAAAGGACCTTGTGAGAAAATGTCGCTGCCAGAGAATGGCGAAACGCTAGGCTAGCAGATCTCGAATTGGTTTGGTCGTCATCCCGACTGGAGCAAAGCGGAAGGGAGGGATCCCTTGGCGATTCGGCTGCAAGTAGAAGAACTACTGCGTTGCGAGAGACTCGCAAAAGTTTAGCGCTTTTCGGCGCAAGCTCCCGAAAGGCTGATCTTCTCCCGCCGTTCAACTTCTCGAAAAGGGATCCCTCCCCTGCGGCTGCGCCTCCGTTCGGGATGACGCCAAGCTGGGCAAGGCGCTCGGTGATCTCACCAAGCTCGAACGGCTAACCCTCTCGCACTGCATTGATGTTGGCCGCAAGACGATGGACGCGATTTCATCGCTAACAGAGCTTGAGATGCTTTCAATCGAGAAGGCTAACGAGGTCGACAAGTCCGGCCTGCAGAACCTGGCAACGCTTGGCGAGCTGCGCACGCTCTGGCTCTACGACTGCGACAAGATCGACGACGACGCGCTGGCGCTGGTAGCCGCGCTGACTGATCTTGAGAATCTGCAGTTGAGCTTGGACACGGTGACGGACACCGGCGTTGCGAAGCTCAAAGCGCTCACCAACCTCACCACGCTGGGCGGATTGAAGTTCTGCGAGAACGTAACGGATGCGATGATTAAAGAGTTGGAGACGGCGCTGCCAAACGCGCAAGTAAGCTGATTTTTCCGCGAACTGCATCGAAAACAGATCTGCCTGAACAAACAAAACCCCGCGGAGTGCGCGGGGTTTTGCTTTGATCGCTGGGCAAAAGGCTATGCCGCTTCGCTTGAAGCATCGCGTTCGTGCGCTTCGATTCGCTCCATCACTTGCAGCAGTGGGAGTGAGTCGCCGCTCGAAGACGTGTCGTCTGCCTTGGCGCGAGTCTTGCGCACGGCCTTCTTCTTCGCCACTTTCTTGCGCGGCGTCTTCGGCGCTGCAAGCGTCTTGCTTGCAGCCTTCTTTCGCGGTGCCTTCTTCGCGGTCTTCTTCGCTGCTTTCTTGGCCGCCTTCTTCGAGGCGCGACGTGAGCCGCGACGGCGATCCGGCGTGCCCTCTGGCGGCGCCGCTTCATCTTGAGCGCGTCGGTCGCTTGCATCGCGGCGATTCGCACTGACGGAGATGCGCTTGGCCTTCTCGTCGGCGCTTACGGTTGGCTCAGGCGAGACTTCGTCCGCCATGCCGACGATCGTGATGTCGTTGACCACCACGGTTTCGCCATTGCGCAGCGCGTTCATGATGTCCACCGCACGCGCTTCATCCTTATTGCTTGGCTGGCTGAGGCCTTCCGCAATCGCGCGCTCTTGGCGACGGCTTTCGTACATCGCCACCGCAGCAGTTTCCGCGATGCGAGCGACTTCGGCCAGGCGGCCAGAGTCGTTCTTCGCGGCAGCGAGAATCTGTTCGGCCAGCGCACGGATGCTGTGTTGATTCTCGGCGAGGCGCGCCGCAATCGCGCGTTCCGCATCGTTGAGGCCTTCGGGATTGTCGGCTGTGGCTTCCGGTGCAACGCGCTCGCCGAGCTCGCTTGCCAGCAGGACTGCGGTTTCTCTGGTCTCGCCGATCTTGCCAGGCTTGGGTTCGCCGCGACGGTCGGCGTCGAGCGCCGGGCCGTCCATCGGCGTGTTGTCGCCAGCCAGACCGAGGCGGCGCTTGACTTCGCTCGCCACATCGCCGGAGCGTTCAATGGCGATGTTGTTCTCGACGCCTTGATTCACGACGACGAGATTGCGACCGTTCTCCTTGCCGAAGTAGAGCGCTTCGTCGCAGGCCAGCTTGATTTCCTTCTCGCCCTTCATCCAACTCGGGTCGAACTCCGCTACACCGATCGATGCGGTGACTGGCACGAGTTGTCCGGTCTCCGTGCGGAATTCGGTGTGAGCGATGATCGAGCGCAGGCGTTCGGCGTAGCGTGCTGCGTCTTCATCAACAGTGTTGGCGCAGACGATGCAAAGCTCTTCGCCGCCGTAGCGGAAGGCCATGTCGTTCTCGCGCAGGTTCTCCAGCATGATGCCGGAGACTTGACGCAAGATCTGATCGCCGGGCAGGTGGCCGAAGGTGTCGTTGATCTGCTTGAACTTGTCGATGTCGAGCATGATCAGCGAGAAGGGACGGCCGCTCTTGAGCGTTTGCAGGAGCAGGCGCGGAAGCTCTTTGTTGAAGTGGTTCTTATTGAAGAGACCAGTCATCTCGTCCTTGATGGCGCGGTCCCAAAGGGCTGAGAACTTAAGGCCTAGGCTGACGGCCTTCACGAGCTGCTGCAGGCTTGCCTCGAAGTGCTCAAGCTCGGCTTCGAAGTCGGGGTCATCGCTTGCATCTCGGCGAATCTCGACCACGCCGCGAATGCCGTCGGGCGTAGCGTAGGGCAGGGCCACGATGTAATCGCCGGTTTCAGGATCGTATTCGCGGACGAGGCGGTTGTTCATCATCGCTTCGTAGGCCACGTCGAGTTCGAGTTCGTCTTGGTCGATCTCGGTCACGAAGTAGTTGGTGTCGTCGAAGCGCTGAGCGCGGGGATCAAGCTCGTTCTCTGGCGTGCAAAGGAAGAGCACGACCTCGTTTGCGCGGCTGAAGAACTCGATCTGTTCCAGCACCACACTAGCGATGCGCTCGAAGCTGTTTTCCTGCTTGATCGCCAGCGTCACCTGGTGCGCAGCTCCCAGCACGTCGAGGGAGCGGGCCATGCGCAGGCGCTCTTCCATCATCGAGTTGAGGAACTGGTTCTGCTTGGAGTGCAGGCGCTGGTAGCGATTGCGTTGGCGGTACACGACGAAGAGGCAGAGCGCCAGGATCGACGCCATGATCGCGCTGACCCCGCCAGCGATCACCGGGACCGTAACGCTCGCGCTGTTGACAGCAGGCAGCGTTGGCCCCGAGAGAGTCGCAAAGAACTTCATCGTGATCACCACCGTGCCCATTGGGGGCACCAGCAGTACCAAGAGCAAGTAGCTTGCGCGCAGTGAAGCGTTGTCGTTGACGTCCATGACCATCCCGTGCCTGATTGCCTGAGCGATAATGCGACACCTCCCCGTAGGGGATGCGTCCTTGGGGAATTCGGCCTGATTGGGATTGGGCTTGAGTGATTAGGGGCCTGATTTCTACTCTGCTCGGCAGCGCGCGACGGGCTGAGACGCGCGGCTAGCGGAGCGTCTCGCCGTTTTCGCACTTGCCTCAGCGAGGGCAAAGAGCTCAACGCAAAGGCGCCAAGCACGCGAAAAATGGCGAAACGCTCGCGTGCGCGAGAAACGAAAATTCGCGCAGCGACAATATGCCTCTGCGCGAATCATGTTGATCGGCTTCTTCTTAGCGTGTGCCGTTGCGTGCGCGCTTAGCGCTTGCGCAGCCTCGGGTTCATCGCTTCGCGCAGACCTTCGCCAAGCAGGTTGAAGGCAAGCACCACGATGAAGATCGCGATACCGGGGATGATCATCAGGTAGGGATGCGTGGTGATGAAGCCGCGCCCATCAGAAAGCATCTTGCCCCAGGTGACTTCTTCTGCTTTCGCGCCGAGTCCCAGGAAGCTGAGCGTGCTTTCCAGCAGAATCGCACCGGCCACGCCGATGGTGGCGGAGACCAGCACCGGGCTGAGCGAGTTCGGCACCAGGTGACGAATGATGATGCGCCCATCTTTCAGACCAAGGGCACGCGCCGCCTGAATGAACTCGCGCTCGCGCAAGCTGAGAATCTCAGCGCGCACGAAGCGGGCCGTGCCCATCCACGAAGTCACACCGATGATGAACATGACGAGCCAGATGCTGCGCGAATCCGCGTAGACCGCGAGCACCGTGAGCAGCAAGAAGAGTTGCGGCATGGTCATCAGCACTTCAATCGCACGCATCACAAAGTTATCGATCGTCATCACCGGGAAGAACATCCAGGCCAGACGAGACTCGCGCGATGCCACTTGCGCAGCACGCACCACGAAGAGGAAAGTGACGAGCACGAAAATGCCCATCAGGATCAGCAGCACGACGTTGCGCGAGTACTTGTAGAACCAGTCTTTCTCCGTCAGCTCCGTCTGCACATCCTTGATCGTTGCGCGGAAACCCGGCTGCTGCTTGCGCAAAGAGTAGATGTCCTCGCGGATCTTGCTGGCAGGGATCGGCATCAGCGTGTCGGCCTTTGCTTCCGCCTGCGCTGCTTTCTCGGCTTCTGCGCGCTCAGTTTTGGCAGATTCGAGCGCCTTCGCTTTCGCTGCTTGTTCGTCGCTGGTCAGCTCCGGCGTCTCGTTGTAGATCAAGCCGACTGCTTCGCCCAGGATCTCGCGCTGATCTTCGACTTCGCCCTGATCGAGGTACTTGCTGTAGCGCATGGTGAAGACCAGACGCGCGTGCTTGGCAGCGTCGAGCGCATCCACGCTCGCAGGCAGGCTCTTCCTCGCCCGCTCAACGCTGGCGTTTTGCTTCTCCAGCGCTTGCTCTAGGCCGGCAAGAGCATCGGCGTCGGGCTCGGATTTGCTCTTTTCAGCCGCGATGGCGTCCTTCGTGCCTTGCACCAAAGCTTCCAAGCGCAGGGTTTCAGCCTCGGCCTTGGCGAGCTTCGCGTGGGCGTCGGCGACCTTGTAATCTTCCATCGCGAGCAGGTAGATCGCCTGCGTGGCAATCGCCTCTTGCTTGAGCTCTTTGACCTGTGGATCGTCATCGACCGAGTTGTTCACCACCCGGCCCGAGGTGCGCTGATATTCAAGCTGCGCTTCGAGCTTCGCTAGACGCACGGACTCGTAGCTGTCCGTCGCGGCCTTCGCATCAACGCTCTCGTCTTTCAGCTTCTGGAAGGCGTCTTGCGCTGCCTCGGCTTGGACCAGGCTGTAGCCCGACGCGTTGCCGCTGTAGACATAGTTTGCGTAGAAGTTCGCGCCGAGCGCTAGGCCGATTGCGACAAAGAAGAAGACCACGCTGGCAACGCTGCCGTTGCGCAGGGCGAGCACGATTTGCATCAGCATCAGCGCCGCAGCGGCTGCGTAAATCACGTATGAGAGTATCGGCGCAAGCGCGCCCAATTCGCGGATCGTGCCCACAATGTAGGCAGCGCAAGGCAGCAGCAGAGTGAGCAGGAAGGGGAAGCGGGCTTTATCGCGTCCGTAAAAGCCCGCAATGCCGCCAACCATGATGCCGATGAAGACCGAAATCCCCACCGCCAGCAGGCCAACTAGCAGCGAGTAGGTCGAACCACTCCAGAGCTTGAGTAAGACATCACGCCCAAGGTCGTCCGTGCCGAGAGGGTGAGCGCGACTTGCCACGATGATCTCTTCGCCGCCCGCTTGCTTCTGCTTCTCGGCCGCTTCGAGCTCAGCTTTCTTACTGCTGACGCCAGTTTGCAGCTCCTCAACGAAGGGCGCAAAGTCGTAGGTCGGGCGGATCAACTGATCTTTCAGCTCGGTTTTCACCGGGCTGAAAAGCTCATAGCTCTCGCGCTCCGCTCGATCTTCGCTGTTCGCCTTCATGACGGTGAAGTAAAAACCACTAGCACCGACAAAGGCCAAGATCAGAACGATCAAGAAGCCAAAGAGTGCCGTTCGATTGCGCAAGAAGTTGCGCAGAAAATCGCCAAAAGGCGAGCGGGGTTTGCTTCGCAACGATTGAGATGCTGCGGGATCAAAGTTTGCGGCCATGGCCATTCGCTCCTTGCATCGACGCTTACTTCAACTTGATTCGCGGATCCACTACGACCAGCAGCAGGTCAGAGACCAACATGCCGACCAGCGTGAGCGCCGATCCAACGAAGAGGGTAGTCATGACAATCGTGTAATCGCGGCCCATCACCGCTGAAAAGGCCCAACGGCCAAGACCCGGCCAGGCATAGATCGATTCGAAAATGATCGAGCCTGAAAAGACCAGCGGGAAGATACCCGCGATCATCGTGACAAAGGGCAGCGCAGCATTCCGCAGCGCGTGCTTGTAGTTCACCGTGGTGACATCAAGGCCCTTGGCCCGCGCCGTGCGAACGTAGTCGGCATCCAACACTTCGAGCATCTGCCCACGCACGTAGCGGTTGAGCACGGCAATCGAGCCGAGCGCGCCGATAAAGGCCGGCACGCCAATGTGCCAGAAGCGGTCAGCGTAGGCGGTGAAGCCTGTCAACTCCACACCAAGCGTGCGCGGCGCCACAATCGGGATACCGAGATCCAGCGTGACCGTGCGAATCACCAAGAGCGCCAGCCAGAAGGATGGGATTGAGATCATCGCATAGCTGATCACGGTAATGATCGAGTCCGGCACTTTGTTGCGGTTCATCGCAGCGTAAATGCCAATCGGGAAGGCAATCGTCCACGCTATCAGCAGCGTCATCACAATGTAGGGCAGCGTGACCCACATGCGCCGAATCATCGTCGGCACCACCATCTCCGGCCCCTTCATACTCTTGATGCGAAAGCGCGGCGAGTCCGAGCCATCCTCAAAGAGCACTTTGAAGTCGTAGAACATGTCTGAGTAGAAGGTGATGTACTGGCGATAGACCGGCTCATCCAACCCAGCTTTCTCGCGCTTCACCTCAGTAGCAACCGGCGAAGCCTTGGGATCAAGCTCGTTCGCATAAGGGTCGCCAGGTGCGCTGCGCACGATCAAGAAGCTGAACATGGAAATCACGACAAGCGTGAACACCATCTGGATCAGGCGACGGAAAATGTAGCTCATAACAGCCCTTCCAATTCAGGAGTGTGCTCCCGGGAGAGAAGTGCGCTCACGGCGCTGCAAACGCCGGAGTTACTTGTTTTCTTCGAGTGCTTCGAGAGCCTTTTTGACTTCCGGGCTTCTCACGATGCGCAGCTCGCCCTTGTGGTCCTTGAACTTCGCTTCAGGGGCACGCTCCCACTGTGAACGGAACTCCCACGCTGCAGGACCCCTCTTCACGTTCATCGCTCTCGGATCGAGCACGCTACGAGCCTCGTAGGTGATCTTGCCGTCCTTCTCGACTGGTGCGTTCCAGAAGATGTCGCGATTGATCGCGACGTTCGCATAGGGCGAGAAGAGGAAGATGTAGGGCGAATCTTCGGCGATGCGATCAAAGATCTCATGCGAAAGGCGAATCTGCTCCTCAACATCGTAGACCTTGAGGATGCGCTCAAAGAGAGCATCGACTTCAGGATTCTTGTACTCGACGAAGTTGAGGCCAGCGCCGGGCGACAAAAACTCGCTGTGCCAAAGCTGACGGCTATCGAAATCTGTGCCGCCATTCCAACCAAGCACGAGCGCATCGAAGTTGCGTTGCAGCGCGTATTCTTGGATGAACACGTTCCACTCCAGCTCCTTAAGCACGACTTCGATGCCGAGCTTCTTCCACTCCTGTTGCGCCAGCGTGGCGATTTTGCCACGGGATGACGAAATGTTCGAGCCAAGCGCCAGCTCGATCTTGAAGCGCTCGCCATCTGGCGTCATCAGCTTGCCGTCTTCCTCGCGGAAACCAGCAGCAAGCAGGAGCGCCTTTGACTCGGCGGGATCGTAGGGGAAGTACTGGAAGACGCGAGCAGCCTCTTCATCCCCAGCTTCGGTGGCTTCGGCGTGCATTTCGCGCAGCGAGCGACCAGCGTTCTCACCTTGCAAGAAGGTGTAGTTGGGCACGAAGTCCGGGTTGTACCAATCAAGGAGCGGATAGCCCGGCCCGTTGATCCGGCGCCCTTGATCGCGCACAACGTACTTGATGATCTCTTCTACATTTATCGCCATCGTGAGCGCCTGGCGCACGCGGATGTCGTCGTAGGGCTTGCGACCTAAGTTGAAAGCGATGTATTCGTAAGAGAGCGCCAATCGCTTGTGCAGATAGAAGCGATCAGTCTCCTTGCTGTACTCCTCTACTTGCTCGCTGCGCACGGAGTACACATCTGTACCGCCGGAGCGGAAGGTCAAGTCGGCCGTTTCCTGCCCCATGTCGGGATCGAAAACATAGAAGTCCATGTACTCATAGCGTGGCAAGCGCGCTTTGTTCCAGTGCTCATCGAAGCGCTGCAGACGCAGAAGCTCGCCGCTCCGCCAACGCGGGAGGCCGCGCTCGCCGTTCAGCGGATAGAGCTTGAGCGGGCCGGTGCCGATCGGATCGAGTGAGAACTCAAGATCCTTGGCGGACAATGCCTTGGCCACGTCATAGCCAGGTTCCGGCTTGCCTTGATTCTTGGGGCCAATGCCGCGCTTGCGGGCTTCTGCCAGCCAACGCGACTGGCTGAAGCGGTGCGCGGGCAGAACCGGCATGCCAAGATCGGAAAGCGCAGGCGAGTACAGCTCGCCGTAGGTAGCAGTCATGGTATGGCGATCGTAGAGCCTGAACTGGCGGATCGAATCTGCTGCCGTCTTGCGAATCGAAGCGTTCTTCGGGTCGCGGCCAAACTTAAAGGTAAAGGCGATGTCTTCGACATCCAAGGTCTCTTGGATCTTCACGGTCTTCTGCGTGCCATCTTCATTCATGATCGGCATGCCCCACTCATCAAAGGCAGGCTCGACCTTGCCCCAATCCTGCCACTTCACATCCTCGTGAATGGTGAAGTGAACGGCGGGATTCTCTTCGTAGCGCTGCTTTGGCGCCTGCGCCAAGAAAGCGTCGAAGTCGAGCTTGAGTGCATCGCTAGGCTCAATGCCTTCGCCGACTTTATCTTTCGTGTCTTTGAAGGCGTCTGCGAGCACGGCTGAACGGGCTCTATCGAGGTGCATGTGCCAGAGATTCAACGTCGAGGTATTCGACAGCACTTCTTCATTGGCAGCAGACTCGCCTTTGACACCTTGCGGATTCCGAAGGCGCTGAATCAAAAGCCTGAACGATGTCGCGACTTTGCTGTAGAGCGCACGCGCCGCGACGAACTCTTCCATCGAGGTGATAGCAGCGCGATTCGAGCCTTGGAACTGGGGCTTCGCGGCTTCATAGGCTTTGTTGAAGTACTCAAGCTCTTTGAACTCGCCATCCTTCTCGTCTTCAGGCTTGGAGAGGCCTGACTTTGAGATCGCAAAATCTCGAATCGGCGGAGGCATCGAAAGCTTCGAAGCAATCTCATCAAGACCGTGCAACTTGCAGTACCAGCCGATCGCTAGCTCTTTCGAGTCAAAGTTCGAGACGTAATCGCCACCGAAGCTCTCGGTCAGCCTTTCAATCATGGCAGTTGGCGCACCTTCGGGGGCAGCGCTCAGGGCCATGATCACATCAAGCTGCTTCGGCGCATCGGCCTGAATAGCATTCGGCATAGCGTCCGCGCCGTATTCCACGCTGGGGTCAGGGCGGAAGTGAACGACTACGCGGCGGATACCGTCTACGCCGCAGCCAGCAGCCGCGACGGTTTCGATTGAGGGCGTAGCGCGGGTGACGCCTTCGGGCCATTCGCTTTCGCTATACTTGCGATTGATGAAGTAGCCGTTGTCGTTTA
>Ga0213866_10002461_pt1 | contig 13071 bp, 9 predicted proteins | sample PICome_11_FD_160079 | JGI IMG/M metagenome (GOLD analysis project Ga0213866, IMG submission 160079) | Coastal seawater microbial communities near Pivers Island, North Carolina, United States - PICO284 | ecosystem: Environmental > Aquatic > Marine > Coastal | place: USA: North Carolina... | reverse complement strand
AAGCGATTGTTCAAGGAACTGGACCTCTACATACTTTCATCATTGTTCGATGTGAAAACAAGACTTCTTTGAGTAACATCGGAGGAAGTTAAAAACTGGAGACCAGGATTCTCCAACGACAGGGAAATGTGAGTCATCTCTTCAAGGGGAGCTGGTTCGTTTCCTGAGATTGCCAATTGCAGTCGGAATACAAATCTGGTCGAGTCCGCCCCACAGGAAGATCCAACGTTCATGCTACTCACCGTGGTTCCGACATTCCAATCGACGATGCCATCTTGATTCACATCGATTACAGCCGAACTGTTTCCGAATGGCCCACCGGTGGCCGATCCGAAACGGAGATTTGTCATTCGGTGAATGATTGCTCCCGGAGCCGCGCTCGTAGCGAACAACCAAGGGCAAATAAAAAAATCGTCATTATTTAGTTGGAGTTGGGTGGGGTGACTTTTTTGGTCCGATAGAAGAGAGCATCTATGAGCGGCTCTCTGCATCCTGATCCTCGAATCCTACTATCGTTGGAACCCACTGACTTTGGAGTCGATCAGGCCTGATCCCTACCCGATCCAGGATTGATCCAGCAACACCTTCAAACGGTCTTGATCGGACGTCGAGGTCTTCGCAATGAAGCCCTTGTTATGGGCAAAGTGAACGTCTGCTTCTTCGCCGACCCTGGTGAATTCCATACGTTTGTCATCGTTGAATCTCGATAACCCATACCCCTCGCCCCTGCTATCCGGATAGACCAAAGCCACGACTTCCTCCTCAAGCCCAATCTCTTCCACGTAGCGCCCCATGCCCATCGAGGTCTCATCGGGAAGCGGATCCGTGCGAGGTAAAAAGAGCGCCTTTTTTCCGCCTTCCAGATTCCAGATCTCAGCGTGCTCGGCAATAAAGGAAAGTCGCGCCTTCATCCCACGAACAAAGCTTATCAGATCTTCACCGACCATCTTCATCACTTCGTAGATTGGCTGTCCCGGCTGGTGCTCGTTCGAGGCTGCGAAGCGACGCAGTAAAGTTATATCCACGGGTGAATTCAATTTCGCCATGGCATCACGCTCCACTCCAAGCCACTTGGCAGTGTCATTGGGGCCACGGGTGTCGATGTATTCCGCCACCTCCAGCCAGTCACAAAACTTGCGTGTTTCGTCATAGAGCCCCAAGTGCTTCAGCACCAAACTGAGTGCGCAGAGCGGCTCGGCATCGCGGGGAAACTGATGGTGATCAAAGTTCATCCTCGACTCGTCCCACTCCAAACCTACATCCACCACCGCAATCGTGGCATCAGCAAGATCATCCCCGCTTGGTTCGCGCCTAAAAATGGGAACCCCATGCTCCGCGATCAGAAGTGCGCATGCCAGAAAATCATCTTTATGAGCTCCACCGGGGTGAACTACGATTTGTCGAATCATGAGATGGAGGTAACCTCTCCCGTAGTGGTTCTCAATCACGAATGAAGATCTCCGTCATCATCCCCGCCCACAATGAAGAGGAATACCTCCCCGGCGGGCTGGACGCGGTTGCCAAAGCAGCCGAAATCTGTCCCAGCGAAGTCGAAGTCGTAGTAGTCCTAAATCGTTGCACCGACCGGACCGAAGAGATTGCCCGAAACGCCGGCGCCGTCGTCGCTCGTGAAAAAGCTAAAAACCTTGCGCGGATTCGCAACGCCGGATTCAAGGCCTCAAGCGGAGACATCATCGTCACCGTCGATGCCGACTCTCGCCTGCACCCGCACTTCCTCAGAATCGTTGTCGATAAGCTGAAGAAAGACATCATTGGCGGCGGAGCCTTTGTGCTCCCTGAACGTTGGTCCCTAGGAATTATTTGCAGCGGTTTCATGGCCATACCATATCTCGCCAAATACCGGCTCTCTTTCGCCGCCTTCTGGACCACTCGCGAAGCTTTTAAGGCCATCGGGGGCTTTAACCCTGAATTTGTCACGATAGAGGATGTCGACTTCGCAGTTCGACTCCGCGATTACGGAAAAACCATCGGCAAAAAATGGGGGACCGTTTGGAGCGCACCCCTCGTCACCTCGTGCCGGAAGTTCGATCAATATGGCGACTGGCACCTCGTTCGGGATCGTAATTTCCTCAAGCGAGTCTTCGATGGCGGCGACGAGGAAATCGCCAACGAGTATTGGTATGATCAGCGCGACTGATCTTCATTCCGCTCAAAACAAGTCACCACCGACTGACGTCCAATTACCACCAAAGTAAAAATGCCCAGTGCCGTCCCGAGCGGAAAACTGATACAATTGAATCCAGCCACGACCATCGAAAAAGTCCGGCTCTTCCGCTGCGATATGGCCCGTGCAGCCAAGAAATTGAGGATGAGGTATATGATCAGGAAAACCGCACCGATGGCGTAGAAAACGATGAAAAGGCTGCCAAACTCAGAAAAAAATTCCTCGCCCTTACCATTGACCTCCGGTGGTCGGACCGTCTCGATTGGGACAACTTCTCCATCGGTCCGAAGAGTTTCAACCTCCCTCTTTTCAGAGACCTTGGGTTCATACTTTTGAGTTTTTTCAATGACTTGGAAAACCGACTGCATGATAAAATAATGCAGTCCGAGAAACGCCAAACCGGCAGCTTGTAAGCCCATGTAGATGTAATGGAAGACCACCAACAGCCTGAGCTGGTCAATGTCGCGCGGATCTTCCGGCATGGGCGGCGGGTCCATCTTCCTAGGAGTCCAGCTTCAAGGCCGCTTTTTGAGCAGCGTTTTTCGGCCCTTCCGACTTGTCAGCCTCGCTGGTGAGGCGCATTCCAACAGGCTTGGAAACACCAAACTCTTCCATGGTGACTCCATACATGACATCGGCACGTTCCATGGTCCGTTTGGAGTGAGTGACAATAATGAACTGGCTTTGATCAATGAAAGCATCGAGCACCTTGAGGAAGCGGCCAATGTTTGACTCATCTAGCGGGGCATCAAGTTCGTCCAAAACACAGAACGGACTCGGCTTGACCATGTAGATCGAGAAAAGCAAGGCCACCGCCGTCATGGACCGTTCTCCGCCCGACATGAGCGAGATCGATTGCAACTTCTTCCCCGGAGGCTTGGCAATCACTTCAATACCGCACTCAAGTGGATCGCTCTCATCCTGAAGGATCAGATCCGCTGTCGCCTTCTCACCAAAGAGTCGCTTGAACATTGATTTGAAGTTCTTGCTCACCGCATGGAAGGTTTCCGCAAAGAGACGCTCCGACTCGGTGTTAATGCGATCAATGATCTCGAGCAACTTCTCTTTGGAGTTCACCAGGTCATCATGCTGATTTCTGGTGAAATTGTGGCGTTCCTCAAGCTCATCAAATTCCTCGATGGCATCCAGATTCACCGGACCCATGGAATCGAGGCGACGCTTCAAGTCGGCCACAATCGCTTCCACAAACTCCCAATCCGGGCCCTCACCTTCAAGAAGCTCCATGACGACCTCGTCTTCGACAAGATCATCCGACTCGGTCTTCGCACCAGCTTCAATTTGTTCATCGAGCACCTCTTCACCATCGACACTCGCCTGAACGCCGAATGCCTGACGCCGTCTCCCCTTCTTCTCAACTTCCTTGCGATCATTGATGCAAGCGATCAGAACGTGTGCATCAGGGCGGAAGCGGGCGAGATCAACCTGGTGTCGCTCCATCGTGGAATTGACCAGGTTCTCAAGTCGCAGATCGAGCTTGGTGCACGCGACCTCCTCCTTGCTGATCTGATTCAGGACCTTGCTCTGCTTGCTACGTATCTCGGAGAAAGCGGCTTCGGCCTCTTCAATCCCTCTTGCCAAACCTTTTCGCTGTTCGTCGGCATGACTGAGTTCCTCGGTAAGATTTGCGACCTCCTCGCGATAGCCTTCCATCTCCTGAACCAAGGTTTCGTTCTCACTGTCACCTTTTGTGATTCGCTCGCGGGCCGCCGAAATCTCGCTTTTTCGCCGCTCGTTCAACTCGGCCAATTCACGAATTCGCCGGCTCATGGGGTCCTGCTCGCGGGCCGCAGAATCACGAGCCTGTTTCTCAACAGCTAGGGCAGTCCGCGCTTCGCTGAGTTGTTCGCGGGATTCATTCTCTCGCCTGATGGCCTCCTCGGCCCGGGCGGAGAGCTTGCGGGAATCATCCTCCAGTGCGGTCAATCGTTCACGGGCCCGGGTCAGCTCATTCTCAAGTGCGGAACGGCTGTCAGTTGCGGTCTTCTCACGACCACCCAACTCCTCGCGCTCCCACTTGTTGTTGGCCACTTTAGATTCAATCGAATCGGCCTCACGCTTGGCCAGCTTCAACTGCCCTTGCAAGGTGGATTCCTCAACGCGATGCCGCTGCAAACGATCCTTGGCTTGTTCCAACTCTTCGCGGAGCTCCTTGGTACGGGATTCGCAATCGAGAATCTTTTGTTCGGCCGCCTTCTCCTCGTCAGCCAACTTCCTGACCTCAATGACGAGTGCCTCGATCTCGTTCCGGCGCTTGAGAAGCGAGCCGTCTTTTCCGCCGCTTGATCCACCACGGAGAATTCCTTCCGGGGTAAGAATCTCGCCAACTCCGGTAACAAATGTAAGATCAGGATAATCCTTGCGCAGCCTCAACGCAGTGGCGCGATCCGGCACGATAAGAACTCGGGAAAGGAGTCGCTCCATGAGACCCGTGAACCTCGCGTCCACCGTGACCACGTCGAGGGCCCACGCTGACGCACTTTCGGGAAGGGCTTCAATTTGGCTCCCCTTCGCGACGGGCAGGAGACTCTCAGGAAGAATCGCGGCAGTGCCTTTCTTACCATCAATAAGACGCTCGATAATTGAATCAGCTAAATCTTCATCGCGCACGATGATGGCTTGCAAAAACTGCGATAATGCCGCCTCAACGGCAACGGCATACTCGTCGGGAGCCTTAAGCTGGGCTCCAAGCAGACCACTCAGCCCGGGCTTAATTAGATCGGGATCATTGAGACCTTTGAGAACGGCTTGCGTGCCCTTTTCAAGACCCTCGCCACTCTCAACCAACTGCTTCAAAACATCAAGCCGGGAACTCTTTTGGGAATAGGCGCGATTGGCTTCGGAAGCAACCTTGCGGGCAACATCCAGTGAACCTCTTACTTCTTCAAATTCGCGCTGGGTCTTTTCACGGGCTTCCTCAAGCCCGGGCAGGGTCTTCTGATGCTCCTCGAGAAGTTTCTCGAACTGATCACGCTCGGCAACAGCTTTGGTCTGCTCGTTGCGAAGTCGCTCAGCTTCCTCCTCGAGCTGCTTCATGCGCTCCTTGTTGCCTTCCATCTGGCTCAGAGAGCTCTCGATCTTGGCTTGCGAACTGGCGATGATCTGCTGGGTCGAATTGGCCTCGGCCCTCGCCCGACGAAGTTGATTTTCAATTTCCTGACGCTCCTGGGCCAGACTATCGGCGGAGTTCTGACGCTCGCGGGCCTGGGTTTCCTTATCCTGAATCCGCTTTTCAAGATCCTGCAAGGCGGCCTGACTTTGCTGCAGGGTTTCCTGCTGTTCGGCAAGGTTAGATTGTGTTGCTTCGATGTCCTTCTCATTCTGGTCAAGACGCTCGGCGAGTTCGCCCTTGCGCTCGTTATTGAAGGCCACACGATTTTCGGCGGCCGAGATGGCGTTTTTCTTATCAGAAAGCCGCTGACGGAGTCCCGACAATTGGGAATCAAGCGCCTGGGCCTTGTCACGGGCTTCGACGACCGCCGACTCAAATCCGGGAAGGTCTTGCTCGATGGAATCGCGGCCTTTAAAGAGAGAGGACAGCGAAGTGAGAAGCTCGGCTCGCTCGGCAGTCAGTCGCTCCCACACCCGGTGGCTGAGGTGTGTATCAAGAATGGTCACATCTTTGGCGAGTGCCTGGTAGCGGCGGGCCTTGGATACCTGACGCTTGAGTGAATTCATGCGGCGTTCCTGCTCGGCCAGGACATCCGAAACTCGGAGGAGGTTACCCTCGGTATATTCGAGCTTTCGGAGTGCATCCTTCTTTTCCTTCTTCGACTTGGTGATTCCAGCGGCTTCCTCAAAGACCTGGCGCCTATCTTCCGGCTTTGCCGAGAGAAGCATGTCAATCTTCCCCTGCTCCATGATGGAGTAAGATGAACGACCAATCCCGGTGTCCATGAAGAGATCGCCGATGTCACGAAGACGGCAGCGGGTGTTATTTATGAGATACTCGGACTTGCCATCCGCATAGACCCGCCGGGTGATGGAAACCTCATTATAGTCGGTTTTGAGAGCCTCCTCGCAATCCGCCAGAGTGAGCGTGACCTCCGCCATCCCCAGCTTCTTTCGCTTCTCGGAACCATTGAAAATGACGTCGGCCATTTCGCCGCCTCGGAGGGCCTTGGCCGAAGTCTCACCGAGTACCCAGCGAATGGCATCAACCACATTCGATTTTCCGCAACCGTTTGGCCCCACGATTCCGGTAACACCTTCGGCGAATTCAAAACGGGTTTTATCGGCAAAAGACTTAAAGCCGTGGATATCGAGAGATTTGAGATACATGGGTCAGAGAATGGAAATTGAGTTCGCAGTAAGAGCCTCGCGAGAGGAGCAAAGGTAAATCACAAGAAGCGAGCCTGCAAGATCGCCACATTAAAACAACTCTATATTGTGCATCTTTTTAAAAACACCGCAACATATCGTGGCTGGATGCATTTCAGCTTGCCTAATTAATTACCGATTGCCATCGAATCACCCGAGATCTTCGCGCCGAAAGAGGAATACTCTCAGCTCCGAATCGGCGTGATGCGGTCCCAGCCATGAACGGGCATGGGGTTTGGCAAAGATGCGCCTTCTGGAATTTTTCAAAAAGCGAAAACCCTCCTCCTTGGTGGAATTTTCGCCATCCACGCAATCATCTATCCCCCAAACGAGTGAGACGGCTGCCCTTTCACCCCAAGGCCTTTGATGACGAAAAGTCTTCCCGCGTGCTCCTCCTCCTCGGTTTTGTGAATCCCTGTGGTGACATAGAGATCGCTCAAGTCCGGCCCACCGAAGGCACAAGCGGTCGTCTCAAGACAGGGCAACTCGATGTTTTGCACCTCGTAACCACTCGACGGATCAAAGCTCCGCACACATGCTCCATGGCAAAAAGCGATCCAGAGATGACCGTTTTCATCAATAGCCATGCCGTCGGGTGAACTATCGATGTGGTTCAACGCGACCACGCGGCGCGAATTCGTCAGGAGCCCCTTCCAATAGTCGAACGCGAGGACCTGCTTCGTCGGAGTATCAATATAGAAGCAGATCGAACCATCGGCCGACCAAACGATCCCGTTTGAATTCGTCACCGGACCGTAGGCCTTGGTCACTTCCAAATCAGCGGAAAGCCGGTAAAGATCGGCATCACCCTCGTTTTTCACCAAGCTGATCGTCCCGGCAAAAAAAGACCCGTCCGGCGCGCATTTCCCGTCGTTAAAACGATTATTTTCCTTTTCCGGTTCGGGATCGGCAATCGCAGTCACCTCCCCGCTTTCTTCGTCAAGAAATGCAAAACCATTGTCCCCTGCGATTACCAGCCCCCCTGAACTCCTTGGAACCACTGTTCCAACCCGCTGCCCGACATCCCAAATCTTCTCTTCCCCGGTCTCCGGATCGAAGGAAATGACCTTGTGGGTTTCAATATCGACGTATAGCAGACGTCCTCCGGACCAAATCGGCCCCTCTCCCCAGGTCGAACGAAACTCTCCAATCGGCTCAAGTGTCATGCATCGACAAAGACTTTATAATGGTGATTTGTCGAGATTTTCAAAGGACATGTCGGAAATTCTATGAACTTTAAGAGTTTAGCTTTACTAAAGTGAGTTTGCTCAATGTCTTGACAATAACACAGATTCTTGGCACGCCGGCTGCGGTTAGCACAGATGACCAGATCCTTCTGCCCAGAAAGCCGCCCTCCTCACCCTTAGAATTTATGTCAAACGTCTCCTCTTGGATCTGGTTCGGTCTCTATACGACCGTGCTTCTCTCCCTCGCAGGCTACGGCTTTCACCGCCTGACCATTATTTATCTCTACTTCAAACATGGCCAAAACCGCCCCATGCCGGATCGAAAGTTTGAGGAAATACCCCTCGTCACCATCCAGCTTCCCGTTTTCAATGAAATGCATGTAGTCGATCGTTTGCTCGATGCCGTCGCCGCACTCGATTACCCGCAAGACAAGATGGAAATCCAAATCCTCGACGATTCGACCGACGAGACCGTGGAGATTTCCCGTGCTGGCGCCGCACGCCTCCGCGAGAGAGGTTTCGATGCCGAGTGCATCCACCGCACCGACCGCACCGGCTTCAAGGCTGGCGCTCTCGAGAACGGCATGAACCAAGCCAAGGGTGATTACATCCTCATTCTGGACGCTGACTTCGTCCCAAATCCAGACCTTCTTCAGGAAACGATCCACCACTTTACCAACGATAAAATCGCTCTTGTCCAGACCAGGTGGGGCCACCTCAATCGCAACTACAACGCCCTCACCCGAGTTCAGGCCCTCTTCCTCGACGGCCACCTCGAACTCGAGCAAACAGCGCGGAACCGCTCGGGGCGCTTCTTCACCTTTAACGGCACCGGAGGGATCTGGCGCAAGCAAGCCATCGTCGATGCCGGCGGCTGGGAGCACGATACTCTCACCGAGGACATGGATCTCAGCTACCGTGCGCAACTCAAAGGGTGGAAATTCATCTTTCTCAAGGAGGTTGAAACCCCGGCCGAGCTTCCCGTCGACATGGCGGGCTTCAAAAACCAACAGCACCGCTGGACCAAAGGCTCCATTCAATGCTGTAAAAAGTGCCTCCCTTCCATCTGGCGCAGTAATTTCCCTCTCGCCATAAAGCTTGAGGCCACCGCTCACCTTACCGCAAACTTCGCTTACCTCGCGCTGATCGCCCTCTGCTTACTGATCTACCCCAACAATAATTGGAGTCCGAATTTTGACGTTTCCACAAAGCTCCTCATTAATCTCCCGATCCTTTTCTTTTCATCCATTTCAATCCTACTCTTCTATACCGTGGCCCAGAGGGCAATAAATCCCAAGACTTGGCTTCGTGAGATTTGTTACCTCCCGCTACTTCTTGCCCTGGGCATCGGGATGGCTATCAATAACGCCAAGGCCGTCATCGAGGCCATGATCGGACACGAGTCCGGATTCGTCCGCACTCCCAAGTATGGCATCGAAGGCAAAAACAAGATGGAAATCAAAAAGAGCCGCTACAAGGCTCTCAAGAGTCTGACTCCTATTGTGGAGCTCCTCTTCGGTTTTTTCTTCCTTTTCGTGGTCATCGACGCCGCCTTGCAAGGAAATTGGCCCTCAGCAATCTTGCTTCTTCCCTTCCCCGTCGGTTTCTTTTACACTTCCTTAAACTCCTTGGGACAGATGGCTAATTTTATGGAGCTTATACCATTACGGTCCGAAAAGAATTAGTCGATAAAGATCAAATCAATCTCTCGATTCCATCATGCTCTCACTCAGACCGGTTGTTTTCGCTCTTCTAACCGCCCTGCCGCTCTTTTTTACAAGCTGCAATCCAATATCGGTTGATAAAGAAAACAAGATGGTCGTAAGTGTCCGGGATCAGAGAATGCTTCTTGTAAAGGATGGAAGGCCCGTGAAAGCCTACCCCGTCTCAACCTCCAAGTTTGGTCTGGGAAGTCAGGCAGGCAGTAACCGGACCCCTCTTGGCAACCACGTCGTTGCCAAAAAGATTGGCGGGGGAGCCCCCAAGGGAGCCGTCTTCAAGAGCCGTCGCCAGACCGGAAGAATCATGAAGCCCAATACCATCGGGCGCGATCCTATCGTTACCCGTATCCTCTGGCTCAGCGGAAAAGACAGGCACAACCGCAACACATTCCGGCGCTGCGTGTACATCCACGGTACCCCTGCCGAGCACAAGATCGGCCGTCCTGCTTCGTACGGCTGTATTAGGATGAAGTCCTCAGACATCATCGATCTCTACCGCCGCGTTGACGAAGGAGCCGTTGTGAAGATTATTCGAGGGTCACTCCGTACGACTCCGGCCGGCTGGACTTACTACGCCCGCAATGGTGGACGAGACCGGGCTAACGCAACCCGCTGGTAACTCCCCGCACCGTGCTCCAAAACCTAATGGCCGATCATCTGCGGGAGCTGTCTCCCCAGGAGCGGCTCGTTTTTTTAAAGTCCAGGCTGCGAGCCAAATACGAGAAACTTCACGAATGGCATTTAGCCGGTGAGGCCGGCCTGGCACACGCCCAAGCCCGGTCCAAAGAAATTGATCACCTCTTGCGGACTCTCTACCTCTCACTGTTGGAACCCGGCGAAGAGCTGAGTAGCCTCGCTCTGGTCACCAATGGCGGGTATGGCCGGGGAGTTATGAATCCGGGATCAGATGTCGATCTGCTCTTCCTGACTTCCGTCCCCTCGGGAAAAGTCTCCAAGCGGGTCTCCGAAGTCATTTGCGAGATGCAAAACATCGTGTGGGACCTCGGCTTCAAATTTCTTCCATCAACCCGCTCCATTGCGGAGTGCCTGAATGAGGCCAGAGCAGAACCACAATCCCGTACAGCCCTCTTCGATGCCCGTTTCCTGATCGGAGAGGAGGAGCTATTTAAAAAGTTCCAGACCCGCTTCCGCAAGACCTGCATCGAAAAGGACAAGGAAGCCTTTTTTGAGGAGCGTCGGCTGGACATCAATTCACGCCACGCCAAGTGGTCGCACACCGTTTTCCTGCAAGAACCAAATATCAAGGATAGCCCCGGCACTCTCCGTGACTATCACAACCTGGAGTGGATCATCGACGCCGAGGCGGGAACCCGCTCCATGACCGAGCTAGTTTCAAGACGCATCCTCAGCCGGCTTGCCAGACGCGAACTCAAAGACGCCTTTAATTTCCTTCACCGGGTTCGAAACGCCCTTCACTACCACGACAAGGGCAATGATATCCTGACTCTCCGGTTCCAGGGCGTAATCGCCAATGAATTCGGCTACCCGCAAAAATCCATTCTACGCCGTATCGAGTGCTTCATGAAGGACTACTACACGCACGCCCGGAATGTCTACAATCACACCAAATCTGTCTTCGAGATTTTCGAACTCAAACATGACGAGGGACAACAATACGGACTCCGGTCCAAGCTCACTTTCGGCCTCATCAAAAAGAAGCCCAAACACCTCGCCGATTACACTATTCGCGACGGACGGCTTTTCCCCCGCCGCAAAACAATCTTCGAGGAGAACCCCAACCGCCTGATCCGGCTTTTCGTCTACTGCCAAAAATTCGATGTTCGGCCCTCCCCGTCGCTACGCAAACTGATCAAGGAAAACTGGGATCTCATCGACAAAGGCTTCCGCATGCGGGTAGAAAACAGGGATGCCTTTCGGGAAATCCTCGAAAAAAAAGGACAAGTGGCCCGCACTCTTCGCCTCATGCACCGCTGCGGGGTTTTAGGCAGATATCTCCCTGAATTTGGAGCGCTTGACTGCCTGGTCCAGCATGAGTTTTTCCACCGCTACACAGCCGACGAACATACTCTTCGCTGCATCGACCAACTCGATAATCTGGTCGATGACGAGGACCCACGCCACAAAATTTATCGCAATCTATTCGTCAGTCACCCTGATCCCTACGCCCTGTTTGTGGCTCTCATCTTGCACGATACCGGACGCGCGGAAAACGTTCGCGAACACATCGATGGCTCGGCGATGTTGGCAGCCCGCCTGTGCAAGCGGCTCAACATAACCGGAGGCCGGCGTTCGCTCATCATGTTCCTCGTCGACCACCACCTCACTCTTTGGCGGTTTGCGACCAAGAAAAATATCGACGACCCCGAAGTCATCCGGGAATTCGCAGAACTCATGAGGGATCGTCATCGACTCGATGCCCTCCTGCTCTTCACCTTTGCGGACTCAAATGGTACGAACGAGGAAGCTTGGTCGCCATGGAAGGAAACACTCATTCTCCAGCTTTATCGAAATACCCGTGAATTCATTCTCGAAGGAATGACCGCGGAAAAAGAGGAAATTGATCAGGAAGTTCAAGAGACGCTGGTCGAAATCAAAGCGGGACTGAAAGAAAAATACCACGAGATTTTCGACGAACACTCCAAGCTTATGCCGAAGCGATACTTTCGCTACCGGAGCAACAAGAGCATTTCGAAGCATATCGTAGCACTCTGGCAATACATCGACCGACGCGCGCGACGCCCGGACACGCCCTTCGAGTGCGCGGTTCAGTGGATCGACCACCCCAAGTTCGGATACAACGAACTCATCATCGCCTGCCATGATTCGCACCGCTTCCTTGAAAAAGTCTGCTGCGCCCTCGCCACCCATCAAGTCAACATTCTTTCCGCAGATGTTTACACCCGCCCTGATGGAATTACACTAGATCTTTTCCGGGTCTGCAGTGACGACCTCAAGGCCATCACCGATGCCACCAAGCAGAAGGCAGTCGTTGAAACCCTCTATGAAATCAACCAACAGGAAGCTTACGAACCCGCCAAATACCTCAGAAAGAAGGAAAACTTCCTGAAACCCGAGAGACCGCAAGTCGTAGAGTTCCCCGTTCGGGCCTGGATCAGCAACCATCTCGATCCCCATTATACCGTGGTCGAACTTCAGGCGCTCGACCGGATCGCCCTTTTGCACGACGTTCTCCGTACCGTCAACGACCACGATCTGGCCACCGTTCACTCCCGTATCTGCACCGAGAAAGGCGCAGCTCTCGACTCGATCTACGTCAGCACCAAGGAAGGCAAAAAGCTGACCGACGAGGACGCAAAGAAGAGGCTCAAGGCGGATCTTGAAAACCTCCTCACCTAGGGCTCTTTATTCGGGAACCATGGGTAAACCCATTTCCCCAAGGAGATCCTTCCTTCCCTCGGGCAAATAAAAGGATGCCCCAATTTGAGCCTCGTCTTGCCATCTCTCCCCTCCTGCAGTCGACCTTCAATGAGGAGAAGTTCTTCAAGCCTCGGAATTAGCAGAAATACGACCTCTTCATACCGATCATCGTCTATGAGACGGGTTGGCAAGGTCATAAGATCGACTCCAGCAGTTCTCGAAAACGACCGTATGAATTGCTGGCCATACAACCGGCCCAGAATTCGATTCTTCTCAGTCT
>Ga0213866_10002460_pt1 | contig 13072 bp, 9 predicted proteins | sample PICome_11_FD_160079 | JGI IMG/M metagenome (GOLD analysis project Ga0213866, IMG submission 160079) | Coastal seawater microbial communities near Pivers Island, North Carolina, United States - PICO284 | ecosystem: Environmental > Aquatic > Marine > Coastal | place: USA: North Carolina... | reverse complement strand
TATCTCTACATCTATGCCATTAATTTCAGTTTTTTCCTCGTTAAAATATGAAGTGCTTACAGCTATCAACTCTCCAAATTGATTTCTTGTTACGCTTGTTGCAAAAGGATTTGTATTTAATAAAACCTGAGCACTCTCTGCTTCAATTCGATCCTTATAGTTAATAGACCAATAATCAATAGTTAGATTTGCCTCATTAGCCATATTCCATATAAATCCCAAATTAATATTTTCTGAAGTTGCAGGCTTTAAATTAGGATTTCCTAAAACTGCTAAACGAACAAATGGAGAATCATCTATATCTCTAACACTCCCAAGACGTATCTCAGAGGAAAACATTTGAGCCATCGAAGGGGCGGTAAATGATGTGCCGATAGAGCCCCTAAATAAAAGATCTTCTGAGGCTGAATATTTAAATGAAAATTTGGGGTCAAATGAAGACTCATTATCCAATCTTTCATAGCGGCCAGATAAAATTAAGTCCAATGCATTGCCAAAATTTTTATTTGCTTCAAAAAAAATAGCTTGTTTGTTTCTGCTGGTGTTAACGTTTGTTCCACCTCCCAAAAATAATAAATCTGCACCCTTAGTTAATTTTCCATTAGAATCAAATGCCACTCTACTCATCTCAGAATAATTGATTTGCAAATCCTCTGAATTAAATTGAAACCCTAAGGCAAAGTTCGTCTCGCCCTTTTGACCTCTAAGAATCCCGTCTAAGGATATAAGACTTCCTATCTTCGTAGAAGTCTCAGAACCTTTGATGTAATCAATCAAGGTTGCAGAATTTTCTAAAGGTAAGAATATATTCCACTGCTCATTACCATTTGGACCGCCTTGTCCCAATATCGCAGACTCAAATCTTGATTCAATGGTATCCGGTCGATTGTGTTTATTCTTGTGTTCACTTGAAGTCAACGAAAGTTCAAAATCTAAATTTTGAGAAATATCCAAAATTAATCTATTGCTAAAATGATATTGAGAAATAGCCTTGGGTGAATTAGGTGATGGAAAGGCAGAGCCTAAAGGTCTGCCATACCAAATCACAGGAACATTGAATGGGCTGCCTCCTTGTCCTGGCAAAATTTTCTTAGATAAATATGACAGAGCTGGGTAAGACGGAGATTGTGGATTATCATTCACATTAATTTTGGCCATCAGCAAAGTGGCTGAATAATCAATCTTTGAAGTGGATCTTGTAAAGTGAAGATATCCTTTTAGGTGATCCTCATCATTGACTATGTTGAACCTTTCGCCATACAAAAATTTACATCTTGGTCCAGCTAGAACGCCTCCATTTTCGACACAATTCGGATCGGGGACTGTTTGATTTTTGTTATAACTTCCAGCATACAAACCAGAAGCTATCGAATCTGCTTGAGTAACTTTAAAACTATTCCCCAAACCACTAAGACCCAGTTCAGCAAACCTAGGAATTCTTGAAGCATTGAGAGGAGATTTGCTCAAAGAGCTTAAGGCAAACACATAGCTCCCTCCAAAAGCATCACCTCCAAATAGCGCGCCTAAAGAATTATCCCTTTGATCATAGTTACTAGTTTTCTGACTGCTAAGCGCAAGCCGCATGCCATTAAATTGCTGATAGGTTTGAAAGTTAATGACTCCTGCAACAGCATCAGAACCATAAAGTGAAGTAGCCCCATCTTTTAGAATTTCAATTCTGTAAAGAGCTATTTCGGGAATAATATTTATATCAATATAGCCTTCTCCTTCATCAGAGGGTGTTCCCGAGTGGGTCTGACGTTTTTTATTAATCAACACAAGGGTTGATGCATGATCCATTCCGCGCAAAGTGATATTTGTCATTCCCTGATCAACACCATCTAAAGCATTAGTTTGAAAGTTAGAACCTGAGGCAATGCTAAGGTATTTGCTTAGCTCAGCCACAGTGGACACTCTCAAATTTTTAAATTCCTCAGCTGAAATAACATCTACTGGCGAGGCATTCAATTCATTGGATTCTATATATGAAGCAACAGAAATAATTTCCTCAGTTTCTTGCGCAAATGAAAAATTTATTATTAAAAAATAGAAAAGATAAACTTTGAAATTATTGGGGGGCATAAATACAAAATTAAAATAACTCAACAAATTTTATAGAGTTTATGAAAGTTTAAAAGGACTCAAAACCTTTTTTATGAGTTTTGAGCCCTTGCAAAGAATAAAAGCGGTTAATTAAATTTAAAATTAAATTTCAATCCATAATTTCTTCCAGGTAATGGAACCTGACTTTTTACAAATGATGAGTGATTTCTGGCCGACTCATCCAATAAATTATTTCCAAAAAACGTAAGCGTTAGCTCCCCTTCATTTCCTAAATTTATGGATTTTGTTAGATTTGCATTAAACATCTGATACCCAGAGGTAGCAATCTCATTTGCCCCAATATCATTTTGTTTTTCAACATCCTTAAAATTCAATCCAATAGACATATCGTCTTTAAAATATTTTAATTTAAAAATATTGCGAGCTGGATTTAGTCTTGGAATATTTCCACCGCTTGAAAATTCACCGGACAGATCATCTCTTCCAAATGAGAAAGTTAGCTCACCAGATGAAAGTATTATGGTGTTTCCAAATTCAATCTCATATCCATCCAATTCAGCATCCTGCTGCAGATAATTAGCTAAAATTAAACCAGCATGTTCATCATGACCTTCTTCGTGATCTTCATCATGCTCTTCATGCTCTTCTTCAGTTTCATCTTTAAGATAAATATAATTATCCACATCGTTCTTAAAAACAGTTGCTGAAGCAAAGAAATTGTCATAATTAAAGTTAAGCGTGAAATCAATGTTGTTTGATTTTTCAGAGTTAAGATTTGCATTGCCAACCTCAAACCTACCGGTGGCTAAATGAGCTCCATTCATAAAAAGCTCAACAGCCGAAGGAGCCCTTTCAACGCTTGCAAAACCTATATCTAAATCAATGAAATCATTGAGTGATTTACTAAAATTAAAGGCTAAGCTGGAATTGCTGAATGATTTATCAAAAAAAGATGTTTCCATTTCTTCATGATCTTCATCATGCCCTTCATCCTCCTCATGATGTTCTTCGTGGGCTGAAGAGACAGAACCTTCACTATCAATATTGTCAAATCTAATACCAAAATCTACATGAAAAATATCAAAGTCTCGGCTTGCAAAATATCCCAAGGTAAGCTCCTCTCTTGAAGCCGGGTTCATGAATGCCTCTGCTCCAAGGACTGAGGTATCCTCATCCACAAAATTTAATGATACTTTTTGTGACAACTGATCATTAGATAGATCAAAAATCAGTCCTGCCTCTATAGAGTCATTAGCAAAGGTTGTTAGCCCCTTAGAGTGCCCTTCATGCTCATCATGCTCATCATGCTCATCATGCTCATCATGCTCATCATCTTCTTGAGCATGCTGCTCAGTTAATACGTAGTCACTATCTCTGAAGAAGAAATCTACTGAACTAAGGAAATTTCCATTAATATTGAGTGATCCTCGAAGATCAAATTTATCAGAGTCAGTGGTTGAAAATATTCTTTCTCCTTGATGTTCCTCATGCCCTTCTTCCTCCTCATCATGCTCATCACCATGGTATGGAATTCCATATAAACTTTCGATATTTGCTAAAGAAAAGCCTATGAAGCCCCAATCACCAGTTTTTGAAGCTCCAAATTTAAGTGACTCAGATGCAAAATCAGAATTAACTAAATACCCTAACTCTTCCTCTTGCTCATCATGGTCTTCATGGTCTTCATGGTCTTCATGATGTTCCTCTTCTATATGAATAATGGACCCATTGGGTACATCAAAATCTCCAAAAGATGAATCTTTATATGAAAAGCTGATATTGATATCCTTCAAATTATCTTGATAAAAAAAACTTTGGGAATCACCATCATTTACAGATTGAGTTTCGAGACCAATCTTTACAAGCCTTTGGACGTCTTCTTGGGCAATAGAATTATCAACAATATTAACAATTCCTCCAATTGTTCCATTGGTGTAAAGCAAAGATGATGGACCGCGAACAACTTCAATTTGTTGGACATTACTCAAATCAACATCATTAATGTGATCAGCGCCAAGCCCGGAGACATCTCGATTGACAAGGCCATTATCTAAAATTTTGACCCTAGATCCTGACATCCCTCTGATAATTGGTTGGCCAACTCCAGAGCCATAATCTGCAGAGGAAACTCCAAGCAAATCATTCAAAGTTTCGCCAAGGCTTTTAGATGCATTATTCGAAATGTCATTGCCTGACATGACATGCAGTGGATTGGGAATTTCACTTGCTGCTTGATCAATTAAAGAAGATGAAACAATCACTTCTTCTATATCATTTGCGAGCAAACCATTAATCGTTACAGCACCCATAAAAAGGAATGCAAATTTATTTATTTTCATAAAACCTCCTGTAAGAAAAATAAAAATTTAAAAAAATTTAAATTTTTATTTTGGGAGGTGCTTGGGAGTTAAATGATTTTTTAAGTTCTAAAAAATAGTTTTGAGAAATCTCAATGCTTGATAGCTTTTCATAGACAACCTTCGTGATAAAGGAGAATGATGCTATATCTAATGCAATTTCATTGAGACAAGACTGACATTCTATCTGGGGTTTTGCCTCTATGATGTCATCGTCAATGTGCGCAAAGGAATGCAGTGATATACTTGCAAGGAAAAATAATCCAAGAAAAGTAATAGACTTGTTATTCAATTTAAACTGCATGAGTGGATACTATTATTATAAGGCCCAATTTTCAAGAACCAAATAATTTAAATGTATAAAGAATCAATCCGGGATGCAATTTCAATGCATGAACTGCCCACCCATTGGCATTCTGATGTTTTAAAAGAAGCAGAACTTGTTTCGAATAAAAAGAAGTCTGCTAAATACAGAAGAGACCTCAGAAACATCCCTTTTGCTACTATTGATGGCGAAGATGCCAAGGATTTTGATGATGCTATTTATTGTGTTAAGAGTACAAGCGGCTATAAATTATATGTAGCTATTGCAGATGTTTCATTTTATGTTGAGGTTAATTCAAAGCTTGATAAAGAGGCAAAAAAAAGAGGAACCTCAATTTATTTCCCTGGAACTGTGATTCCAATGTTGCCAGAAATTCTTTCTAATGGGATCTGCTCGCTAAGACCAAATGAAGATAGGTGCGCTATAGTTTGCGAAATGTCTATTGGCCTAGATGGAACCAGAAAAAAATATAAGTTTTATAGCGGCCTTATAAATTCTCAAGCCAGACTGACCTATAACCAAGTAGAGAAGCACATCAATCTGACCAAAGACCTAAATAATGAAGCAGTGAGAGACTCTATCAATCATCTTCATGAGCTTACTAATAAGAGGCTTAAGCTTCGAAAATCAAGGCAAGCGTTAGAAATCAATCCAATCGAAGCAATCCTTGAGTTAAATAAAAATAAAGAGGTAAAAAATATAATTATTAAAAAACCTCTTTTTGCTCATAAGCTTGTTGAAGAATCGATGCTGCTGGCAAACGAATCAGCTGCTGAGTTTATGCATGATCGCTTAGATTTAGGAGTCTATAGAATTCATGAAGATCCAGATCCAAGTAAGCTTGAGACATTAAAAAAGCATTTTAAAGTTCCAGCACAGATTGCAAAAAAATCATCGCCGTTAGAAGTAATTAATAGCTGTCTTAAAGAGGCTCATGCAAAGAAAGATGACACAGGTCAGATTCTAGTTCTTCAAACTCTTGCAAGAGCAGAGTATTCGACGAATAACCTAGGTCATTTTGGGTTGCAGCTCAAACAATACTCTCATTTTACTTCTCCTATTAGAAGATACCCTGACTTATTGGTTCATCGACTAATCAATACTTCCCTTGCTCATAAAAAACCCAATATGAGACAAAACGAGCTTCAAGATGAATGTGAAAATTCTTCAATGCTTGAAAGGCGAGCAGAAAAGGCCTCTAGACAAGTTGAACAGGTCTTAATTTGCTCTTACTTAAAAAATAAAATTGGTGCCTCTATGGATGGTGTGATAACAGGGGTGACTGATTTTGGTTTATTTATAAATTTAGAGAGATACTTTATTTCTGGATTATTGCACGTCTCTGATTTGCCAGATGACCGATATCAATATCTACAAGATCGAGGCGCTCTTAAAGGACAAAGGAGAGGTGGAATTTATAAACTTGGACAGAAAATTAAGGTTAAAATTACTGCTATCTTTCCCCTTGAGCGAAAGATCAATCTAGTAATTTCAAATGGAAAATAATAACTCTACAAATCTTCGGGTGGGCTTTCATAGTATAGAAATGCTGTTAAAGCTTTCTCCAGAGAATATAAAAAAAATCTTTGTCCCGGCTAATCGAAATGATGATAGAGTGCTTGGCCTAATTGCAATGGCTGAAAAACTTTCTGTTTCGGTAGAGAGAAAAAAAAGCCTTAGCCAGCACCCTGAGGCTATTCTTAAAAATGAAGTGAACTTAGGCTTAAGTGATCTAAAAAAATATGAAGAAACCATTCAACATAATAACCCTACATTTTTAGTTATAGATAATGTAATCGATCCTAGAAACCTAGGAGCATGCATCAGATCCGCAGCAGCTAGTAATGTTGCCGGGGTGATTATTAACAAACATCATTGCTCTCCAATCACTCCGCTAGTTAGACAAGTTTCTGCAGGTGGCACTGAATCGATTCAGATATTTACGGTAACTAACTTAATTAATAGCTTGAAGCACTTTGAGAAGCTGGGCTATCTTATCTTGGGAACAAGTGAACATGCAGATGCAATGCATACTGATTTAGATCTAAATAAACCCATTCTTGTGATTATGGGCTCTGAAGAAGAAGGCATGAGAGAGAAAACTTTAGAAAAATGCTCTCAGATATGTACTTTATCAAAGAATAAGACCATCAACAGCTTGAATGTTTCTGTTGCTACAGGGGTAATACTTTTTGAGATAGCTAGGCAGAAGTTAGCATAAAATTCATTTACAATAACCGAACTTAATACTATCTTTGAATTAATTTAATGCTTAACCAAAGAACCATAAAAAATCCTATCAAAGCTGTTGGTGTCGGCCTTCACAGCGGTAAAGATATGACATTGGAGCTTTTGCCTGCTCCTATTGATGCGGGCATAACTTTTATTAGAACAGACTTAGATCCTGAAATAAGCATTCCAGCTATTTTTGAATATGTTGGAGATACGACCCTTTCAACAGCTCTTTTTAAAGAAGGCTATAAAATCGGGACTATCGAACACCTCCTCTCTGCAATCGCAGGCTTAGGGATCGATAACTGCGTCATTAAAGTTGATGGTCCTGAAATTCCAATTATGGATGGTAGCGCAAGCCCATTTGTGTTTTTGATTCAATCAGCTGGATTAGAGATACAAGATAAATTAAAAAAATTTATTAAAGTAAAAAAAGAGGTTCGAGTTGAACGCGGAGATACATACGCAGCTATTAAACCCTTTGATGGTTTCAAAGTCTCATTTGAGATTGACTTTGATGATGCAACCATAAAAAAGCATGCTCAAAAATCATCAATTGATTTTTCATCTACTTCCTTTGTAAAAGAGGTTTGCAGGGCCAGAACTTTTGGATCAGTGAAAGACAAGGATGCCCTTCAGTCTCAAGGATTGGCATTAGGGGCCAGTGCTGATAATGCAATTGTTCTTGGAGAAGATGGTATTCTCAACGAAGAAGGCCTTAGATTTGATGATGAATTTGTAAAACATAAAATGCTCGATGCTATTGGTGATTTATATCTGCTTGGACACAATCTTATCGGTCAGTTTTCAGGTTATAAATCTGGTCACTCTCTTAACAACGAATTATTAAGAAAAATATTGGCATCTGAAGATGCTTGGGAGGTAGTCACATTTGAAGATTCATCAGTTGCCCCTATATCATATGCAAGAGCTCCGTTTGGTGATGCAATATAGCCCTGAATAGAACAATATTATTTTAAAAGATTAAACTCATGTCATTTTTAACCAAAATATTTGGAAGCAGTAATCAACGTTCGTTGAAACGCATGAAGATATCTGTAGATCAAATTAACGATCTTGAGCCAGATTACCAAAAACTGAGTGACAGTGATTTAGCTAGCCTTAGGAAAAAATTTAAGGAATCCTCAAAAGATTCAAGCTTTAATCTATTGGCTCATACTTTCGCTGCAACTCGTGAAGCAAGTGTGAGAACAATTGGTTTAAGACACTTTGATTCTCAAATGCTTGGAGGAATAGCTCTTTCAGAGGGGAATATCGCTGAAATGAAAACTGGAGAAGGAAAAACTTTAGTTGCCACCCTCCCCGCCTACTTAAATGCAGTAAATGGCAAAAAAGTTATATTAGTTACAGTGAATGACTATCTTGCCCAAAGAGATGCTGATTGGATGAAACCTATTTATGAAGCACTTGGGTTAACTGTTGGAGTAATCTATTCAAATCAATCATTCGAAGAAAAAAAATTAGCCTATCAATGCGATGTTATCTATGCCACCAATGGGGAGCTGGGCTTTGATTACTTAAGAGATAATATGGCTCTTCGTACCGAAGATAAAGTCCAGTGCTCGTTAGATTTTGCGATTGTTGATGAAGTGGATTCGATTCTCATTGATGAAGCTCGAACACCTTTAATTATTTCTGGCCCCTCAAATGAAAGCGCAGACTATTACGTGCAGATTAAAAAAATTATACCCAATTTAAGAGAGCAATTGAGAGAAGGCACTGAAGATGAACCACTGCATGACGATGAAAAAGGTCACTATATTATTGATGAAAAAAACAGGTCAATCGAACTAACTGATGATGGATACATGGTTGTTGAAAGACATCTTGAAGAATTAGGTCTACTTCAATCAGAAGATAGCCTCTATTCAGTAAGTAATTTAAAGATTATGCGTTATGTAAATGCAACGTTAAAAGCTGCGTTTTTGTTTAAAAAAAATATTCACTACTTGGTAAGAGATCAAGAAGTTTTATTGATTGATGAGCATACTGGAAGAACAATGCCAGGCAGAAGAATGAGTGAAGGTATTCATCAAGCTCTGGAATGCAAAGAAAATACACCTATCCAGAGAGAATCTCAAACCCTTGCATCCACTACTTACCAAAACTTCTTCAGACTGTTTGATCAACTTTCTGGCATGACAGGTACTGCTGATACAGAAGCGGCTGAGTTTGCAGAAATATATGGCTTAAATGTTTCAATTATCCCAACGAATAAACCAATGGCTAGAGAAGATAATGATGATTTAGTTTTTCTTACTCAAAAAGCAAAATTTAAAGCTTTGATAGAAGAAATAGAAGTCTTGCGTAAAAAAGACGCTCCAATATTAGTTGGTACAGCCTCAGTTGAGTCATCGGAAAGAGTTTCTTCTCTACTGAATCAAAAAAATATTTCTCATCAAGTTCTTAACGCAAAACAACATGAAAAAGAGGCAGAAGTTATTGCAAATGCTGGGCGCCCCGGTGTAGTTACAATAGCTACAAATATGGCCGGAAGAGGCACAGATATTGTATTGGGGGGTAAAGAGAATATAGGTGATGGTGACTGGGAAAAAAGACATCAAATAGTCCTGGATGCTGGTGGTCTACATATTCTTGGAACTGAGAGACATGAATCTCGCAGAATTGATAATCAGCTAAGAGGTCGATCAGGCAGGCAAGGAGATCCTGGTTATTCAAAGTTTTTCTTATCTTTAGAAGACGACTTACTAAGATTATTTATATCTGATAGTCGAAGAAGTCTATTTGAAAGAATAGGAATGGGGGATGATCATATTGAACATAAGATGCTTTCTCGTGGTATAGAAAATGCACAAAAAAGAATAGAGAGTAGAAATTTTGATATTAGGAAAAATCTATTGGAATATGATGATGTTGCAAATGATCAAAGACAGGCAATTTATTCATTAAGAAATCAACTTCTCAATGAAGATAATATTTCTGAAGCAATAAATGAATTAATTAACGATGAAATGCATGCCGTCTCTAATGATTTCGTGCCCTTGGATTCAGTTGAGAGTCAGTGGAGACTTGAAGAATTAGACAAGTTTCTCTTAGATCATTTCTTCATTGAAGAAAATATTTCAATGAAAGTTAAGAATGATAAAAAGTTAACACCTGTAACAATTGCTAGTCTGATTGCGGATAGCGCATTAAAAAAATATAAAGAAAAATACCTAAAGATTGGAGATAATCTAGCTCAACTTGAAAAACAAGTAATGTTACAAATTCTTGATGTCCATTGGAAGGATCATTTGGCTGAAATGGATCATTTAAGACAGAGTGTTGGCTTAAGAGCATATGCTCAAAAAAACCCTAAGAATGAATATAAACGTGAAGCCTTTGAGATGTTTGAAGTGATGTTAAATGAAATTAATAGCGAAGCGATTAAAGTTTTATTTAGGTTGGAGCTTGCAAGCGAAGAAGAGATACAAGAGCTAGAAGCAAGATCCCGCGAAGCCCAGCAAAATAGAGAAATGAAACTTCAGCAAGAAAAAATTGAACCAGTTATAGGCAATGAACAGAGCTACGAACCTGAACAATTTTCTAAAGTTGAGACAATCAAGTTGGATGAGCCAAAATTAAAAAGAAATGAAATTGTAAAAATCACTAATGGCAAAGAGATCAAGGAATTAAAATATAAAAAAGCTGAGCCCCTAATAGAAACAGGTGAATGGAGGATGGTGTAAAAAATTAAAGCTTAGTCTTCGTAAAAATCTTCTGATTCAATCGGTCTGCTAATTAACTTCTCTTCATTGGTCCATGTACCAAAATCAATCAATTTACATTTTTCTGAACAAAACGGTCTATAGATATTAGCTGGTCCTAAATCAGCTTCTTTTTTACATTGAGGACAATCTTTTTTCATTTTTTACACAGGCCTAAATAAAATTTATGCATTGCTAGCGATCTAGTTTTTAAATTTTCCAAGGAATCATTGTTGGGTATAACATCATTAGCAATGCTTAGCCTTTCTGTTCTGGAACATTGAGAGTCTAGAATTTTTTGAATCTGCTCACTCGAATTATCATCACGAAGAGTGGCTCTTTCAAGCTGAAGTTTTGAATCACAGTCAATAACTAGGATTCTGTTGTAGGCACTCATACTATTAGTTTCAAAAATCAAAGGGACCATAACAATTGAATATGGAGATGTTGATGCTGCTATTCTTTCAGCCATTAAATCTCTAACCATGGGATGAGTGATAGACTCTAAAACCTTTTTCTTCTCTTTGTCATTAAAGATTTCTTTTCTTAATTGTGCTCTATCAATAGAACCATCTTCGCCAAGAATATTAGAGCCAAAATAATCTACTATGCTTTGGAATCCTGGGGTATTTTGTTCAATAACTTCTCTAGCCAGATGATCTGCATCGACAACAGTCACGCCTTCACTGTGAAAAAAATTTGCTGCTGCCGATTTGCCGGATCCTATACCGCCAGTAAGACCAACAATCATTTTTTGGGCTTGGTATTGATATAACTGGGAACATTATGTGACCAAGAGCTCTCCTCAACTCTCGATGCAATGAACCATTGATTATTTATTTTTTTATAAGTGTCTTGATACCACATACCTAAAAAAAAGACTTGATCATCTTCTGTTTGCATGGGATTAAAACACATGACTTTTCCAGAAGCGAAATCACCATCCAATGTAAGAGAAATATTTGAAATTAAATGTTGATAATTTGGAAAATGATCTAATGCCGTTTCCAGGTACTGAATAATTTCTTGAAGATTACCTGCTATTCCACCAACTGCAGTGTAATCAATATGAGCATCTTTTGTGAATAAATTATTGAACTCTTGAAAATTTTTAGTATCGACAGCAGTTGCATAATCAGTAACAAGCTTTTCAAGTTCCATTCGATCTGAGATTTCACTAATATCCATTTTGTTATTTTAATACAAAAAAAAGGCCCTCAGATATCTCTGAGAGCCTTTTAAAGAAAAAAGCCTGACGATTACCTACTCTCACACAAGGAGACCTTGCACTACCATTGGCGTTAGTTCGTTTCACTGCTGAGTTCGAGATGGGATCAGGTGGTACCAAACTGCTATTGTCATCAGGCAAACTGGTATGTAATTCTTTTTCACTACAAATATGTTATTCCTGAACAATGGAACCTTTTTTAAGGTTACATGATCAAGCCTCACGAGTTATTAGTACAAGTTAGCTCAACGCCTCACAACGCTTACACATCTTGCCTATCAACGTCATAGTCTATGACGACTCTTTAGTAGACCGAAGTCTATGGGAGATCTAATCTTGGGAGAGGCTTCCCGCTTAGATGCTTTCAGCGGTTATCCCTTCCGAACATAGCTACCCGGCAATGCCACTGGCGTGACAACCGGAACACCAGAGGTTCGTCCAATCCGGTCCTCTCGTACTAGGATCAGCTTCCCTCAAATCTCCAACGCCCACAGCAGATAGGGACCGAACTGTCTCACGACGTTCTAAACCCAGCTCGCGTACCACTTTAAATGGCGAACAGCCATACCCTTGGGACCTGCTCCAGCCCCAGGATGTGATGAGCCGACATCGAGGTGCCAAACACCCCCGTCGATGTGAACTCTTGGGGGGTATCAGCCTGTTATCCCCGGCGTACCTTTTATCCGTTGAGCGATGGCCCTTCCATTCAGAACCACCGGATCACTAAGACCTAGTTTCCTACCTGCTCGACCCGTCGGTCTCGCAGTCAAGCATCCTTATGCCTTTATACAATCTGCATGATGTCCGACCATGCTTAGGATACCTTCGTACTCCTCCGTTACTCTTTGGGAGGAGACCGCCCCAGTCAAACTACCCAGCACACACTGTCCTCGATCCGGATTACGGACCTAAGTTAGAGCCTCAACTTTACAAGGGTGGTATTTCAAGGACGACTCCACCAAGACTAGCGTCTCGGCTTCAAAGTCTCCCACCTATCCTACACAAATAAAGTCAAAGTCCAGTGTGAACCTATAGTAAAGGTGCACGGGGTCTTTCCGTCTAGCTGCGGGTACACTGCATCTTAACAGCGATTTCAATTTCACTGAGTCTATGGTGGAGACAGTGTGGCCATCGTTAC
>Ga0213866_10002457_pt1 | contig 13085 bp, 19 predicted proteins | sample PICome_11_FD_160079 | JGI IMG/M metagenome (GOLD analysis project Ga0213866, IMG submission 160079) | Coastal seawater microbial communities near Pivers Island, North Carolina, United States - PICO284 | ecosystem: Environmental > Aquatic > Marine > Coastal | place: USA: North Carolina... | reverse complement strand
AAATATCGCTGATAGCATAGAGTAACCCCCTTAACAGACACAAGTATAAACATTTCAATCATACCCACCCCCTTCCAAAACGCTCGGAGAGCCATTCCACCCCACATAATAATTTTTCTAAGATTTAGTGTTTCCTTGGTAATAAGTTAGTTATTTCTTGCACATTAAATAATATGGTTGTATATTTGTGTATGAGTAAAATTGAAAAGCTTATAGGGGAATTTATGGATTTTATTACAAGTCGTAGAACTGTTGATGATTTTTTTGATTATTGTAAGGATGAGAAGGGTTTTATTAGCGATGATGAATTGATTAGTTTTAGAGAGTTAAGAAAATATTTAAAAAAGTATTCAGATTGTGATAAATAGTAGTGTGAAAGATAATGTTCGAGACATATTGACGAGGTACAAGGTAATTTTGAAGGAGTTGGGGTTGAGTGGTAAGGATATGAGTGTTATTTTGGGGATGAGTTATGGGAGTTATAAGGTTGCTACGATGGGTAGTGCGAAAGTTGTTCCTAGGTGGGTTTTGAGTTTTCTGGAGTGTTTTGATGTGTCGAAAAAAAATTCTGCGACCGCTGCGCGGTGTTGTGGTGTTGATGAATCGCGCGAGGGGGCTAGGTTGTTTGTTGAGCGAGATGGTGAGTTTGTGGAGATTGTTTGTGGTTATGTTGGTAAAAAATAGTGAGGTTAGTTTTTCACCGAGTAGTGTTTGGTTAATTATTTTATTATCTATTGGGGGATAGATTTAGCTACTCGGTGTTTTTAATTTTCAATGACAAAAAATAAACATTATGAAACTTAGGGATTGGATTGAGGAAAATGTTAGTGTTTGTGAAGTTAAGAGACATTTTAATTTAAAACAGTAGGTTTTGAAAGCAGGTCATATATCATATCAAACAAAATTAAAAATGCTAAAGAAGCAATATAAATTGTATGATGCATTTTTGATGGAAGAGAAACCAGTCGAAAAAGATAGATACAAATTAATTAATGAAATGGGTAGAATATCAAATTACATTGATAAAATAAACAATATGACAGTAGAGGAATTTTTTTGTGGAGCTGATGATTATTTCAAAGAATTTGAGAGTAGAAAAAACCCGAATAATAATAAAACTAAGTACTGTCTTTCAAATTCAACAAAAACAAGTAGAAAAATACCACAATTCTAAGCTAACAAACAAGCAAGTCGCAAAAGCAATGGAACTGAATATTTTGGGTTTTACGAGTAAAGAATTATCAATAAGATATAACATATCTCAAACCGCAATGATCAATATATTGAGAAAAATAACATACAAAAACATATAAAAATGAACTTAAAAGGAGTTTTGGTAGTAAAAAAAGATACTAAATCTTACGGTGAAAATGGATTTACTAAGAGAGAATTTGTAATAGAGACAGAAGAGAAATATTCTCAGAAAATATTAATAGAGTTAATAAAAGACAAATGCGCTTTATTGGATAATTTCAAAATAGGAGATAAACTAGATGTTTCTGTAAATATTCTTGGCAGGGAATGGATTAACCCTCAAGGAGAAGCAAAGTATTTTAATTCCATACAAGGGTGGAGAATTGAGAACTTAACTGAATCAGCAACTTCTACACCTCAACAACTGCCCCCTGTAGAAGACAACTTTCCTAGAGACATCGGCGATCCAGATGATTTACCCTTTTAGAATTTTAAATAATTAATTACAATTGAAGAAATAGTATGAATAATATCAGCAAACTATTTAGGAAAACACCTAAAGTATCAGTTAACCATGTCTACAAAATGGCTACTTATAACTGGGTTATTTCAGTCATCGAGAGTTGTCTTACTTTATCACAATGGGAGAGTTCTAATAAATTAATAAATAATTTCGATAATATGTTCAATGACCATTCTCTGTCATTGAAATTAAGAAACATTCACACAAACACAGTTCCTAGTAAAAATAATGAACGAAAAGAAAATGAATTTTGATAAATATATATGTGTAATGTTTCCTTATCCAAGTGGTAATGGCTTACATATTGGACACTTCTATAATTATGCAATTATAGACAGTTATTGTAATTATTTGAGGTATAAAGGAGAGACTGTGTTTCAGCCATTTGGATATGATGCTTTCGGGTTGCCTGCTGAAAACTATGCAAGAAAAGTAGGCAGAAAACCTAAAGATGTAACCTATGAAAATATAGATAAATTTAGATTTCAACTAGAACAAATGAACACACAATTTGAAGAATTGTTGATTACTTCAAATAAAGATTACCAACAAAAGTCTAAATGGCTATTTAATAAACTTTATGAAAAAGGATTAGCGTATAAAAAAGATGCAGAAGTAGATTTTTGTGGTGATTGTGGTACTGTTTTAGCTCGTGAACAAATTAAAAGTGGTAATTGCGAAAGATGTGGAAATACAACTACTAAAAAAATACTAAACCAATGGTATTTCAAAATAACTGATTACAAGGAAAGACTTATTAAAAATCTTGATATAATTGATTATCCAAAAAGCACAATCAATGCACAAAGAAATTGGCTAGAAAATCAACACGATTGGTGTATTAGTAGGCAAAGAAGTTGGGGTTGTAAAATACCTATTGATAGCGAAAATGATACGATGGACACTTTTGTAGATAGTAGTTTCTATTATATTATTTATTGTATTGCAAAAGGAATAAAACCAAAGCAAGTTGATTTGTATGTGGGTGGTTCTGAACACGCCTGTATGCACTTAATTTACGCAAGGTTCATTAATATGTTTCTTTATGATATTGGTTTTGTAGATTTTGAAGAGCCATTTAAAAAAGTGATTCATCAGGGTATGATTTTGAATAATGGAGAAAAAATGAGCAAGAGCAAGGGTAATGTTATTAACCCAAGCAACTATAATCAGAGAGAGTTGCGATTTTACTTGATGTTTATAGGACATTATTTTGATGGGGGGAGTTGGGATGACAAAAACATAAAAGGAATAACTAAATTTTTTAAAAGGTTTGATAAATGGACTTCTGAAAATGGGAGTGATACTATTGACATTGATAAATTTAAAACAGAAATATTTAATTATACAGATTCTTTTAAGTTTAATAAAGTAGTAAGTTCTTTTATGATATTATATAATAAAAACAAGAATAATAGACTAACGAAAGATCAAAATAATGAATTAATAAATTTGCTTAAAATATACACGGCGTAACAAATAACAATTATGAAATTATACGATAAAGAGTTTTTGAAATGGCTATGGAAGTTAATGATGTTTAAAAAAACATATGATATATACCCAAGGTGGCACGATTCTTTTATGGGTGTAACTATATGGTTTATGTTAATGGTCTTGACCCTTATTTTTACTTTAATCTATTTTTAATGAAGCAGATAATTTTTGATTTTAAGAGACAAGAGGATTTCGATAACTTCAATGACCAAATACTAAAAGAGGTTAGAAAAAACTTCAAAGAAAACAAGCATCAAGGTTCTGTCATTGAAAGCAACAGCACTATAAAAATAATAGTAGATAAAATGTAATGAAAGAAGTTGATAAAAAAGAGCTTTTTGATATATATAAGGCTAAATTTGGCGTTACAGATATTAATGATACTGCCTTGAAAAAAGAATTCGACTCAATGATGCTGCTTAGATATGAATTTATGCCTTTCTGGTTCATTGTTAAATTAATCGAACTAGGATATGATATCAACGACAAAGAAGAATATTTTTAAATGACCCAACAAAACATAGAATCTTTAATAGGAAATATAGATCCTTTGCAGTTAAGAATAGAACTTTTCCGCAAAGGGGATTTTTCGTTCATTGTAGAAGGTATTGCTGCTAATAGTGAAGGAAATTGGGAAAAGGGTAGTTTATCTAAACACCTAAAACAAGAGACCGCATTAAAAATACTTACCTCTAATTTATATGATTTATTCCTTTATGGTGGGGCTGCTGGAGGGGCAAAAAGTTTCACAGGAATGACATGGATTCTATTTAGTGCTTTATCCTATGATAATACTAGATATTTTATTGCTAGAAATGAAATTAAAGATATTAGGGATTCTGTAATGATAACTTTTAGTGAAGTTACTGATTATTTTGGAATTACTGATTATCACTATAACTCTGTAACAAACGTTATAACACTTCCTAATAAAAGTCAGATAAATTTAATAGAGGTGAAGTATAAGCCAAGCGATCCAGAATACAAAGACGTAGGATCTACCCTATATACTTCGGGGTGGTTTGAAGAAGCGGGAGAAATAAATCAAAAAGCAGTTTCCGTGTTGCAAACAAGGGTGAATAGATGGGGTGTAGAGAAGCATGGTTTAACAGGTATTGTATTTTTGACAGGAAATCCTGCAAAAAATTGGACAAAAACCGAATTTTATGACAAAGATAAAAATGGAGATTTAGAAAAACAAAATGAAGACCCTAATGATTTTAATAGAAAATACTTGCCATGCTTAGTTACTGAAAATCCATTTATTTCTGATAAATATATAAGAAGCCTTAGAAATCAAGCAAAAAATGACCAGTCTATTTATCAAAGGCTATTTAAAGGTAATTGGGATTTTGACGATAACCCATATCAATTAGCAGAACAGGAAATGATTGAATCGGTCTTTGACAATGACCATGTTCAGGAAGGAAAGACTTACTTAACAGCGGATGTCGCTAGGCAAGGAAGTGACAAGGCGGTTATTATAGCATGGAGCGGATGGGTTGCTAAAGAGATAATTACTTATGATAAAAGTAGTATTCCAGACATCGTACACGCAATAAAATACCTAAGACATAAGTATAGAATTCCTAGAACAAGGTGTATTGCCGATGGAGATGGAGTAGGAGGCGGAGTTATTGATTATGCTAACATCAAGGAGTTTAAGAATAATGCCAAACCAATAAGACAAGGAAAAGATACTCCAAACTATAGAAACTTACAAGTACAATGCCTATATCTATTGGCTGAAGTAATCAATGATGGATCATTGTACATTGAAGCAGATTTAACAAGTAAGCAAAAAGAAGAAATAAAACAAGAACTTGCTCAAATACAATCAGCTCCAAATAAAAGAGACGGAACTAAGTTAGACTGCAAAACCAAAGGTGAAATAAACTCTGATATCGGTAGGTCTCCTGATTATCGTGATGCAATATTTATGCGAGTCTTCTTTGACTTGAAAAAAACACTTAATCTATCAACTACATGGAACTAATTTTATAACAATTTGTTTAAATTTAAACAACTAGTAGTAATTTTTTAAAAAAAAGTTATATATTTGTTGCATAACGTGTTATAAATGTCAAAGGAGTTTATAGAAAAAAAGTGGAATAGTAATTCACTAGATGTTGCTGTTAGGCAATATAAGCAACTATCATATTTTACAACCTCTGAGGTTCAACAAGACGTTAACGAGGATTATTTTAATAAATATATTGACAGGAAATACTATACTGATGATGTGTTTCTTAACTTGGTAAAAAGTCTTTTTAAGGAAGCGAATTTTCTTTCTTTTGTTAAATACTACAAAAATCCAAACCCTTCATCGTCTTTAATAAATACCAGAATAAAAGAACCTCTATCAAGAGTTTTCTTTTCGGAAGATTCCTATTTTAACTATGTTATAAATGGTAAATTTCAAGAACACCCTGTTGAACTAGAAGATGATTTTGAAGAAAAACTTTTTAGTGCTGTTTTATTTAGATATAATGATGTAATTATCCATGACCTTTTTGAGATAAATAGCCCTTACAGGGAATTAGTTTCCATAAAAGATGTCGTTTCAATAAAAATGCATCGTGGAAAAATAAGTAAAATAGCTTATACCGCATCTATAGAAGTTGATGGAGAAATTATATATGGATATGCTTACATTGATGATGAAAAATATGAGTTTTATGACAAAGAGCGAAATCTTATAAAGACAGCACCCCATGATTTAGGATTTTGTCCTGCTACTTTTGTAGTTGATAGAATGTTTGGTAGCGATCCGATAGTAAAAGAATCACCATTTAGTTATTTAAGAGCAGACTTAGAAGAATATTGTTTTTTAAAGACATTACAAAGAATGGTAGATGCTAACGGAACTGTACCTACTGTGGTTAAAATAAAAACCAATGAGCAGTCTCAAAGTAGTGATGATTTTGATAATAGATCATTAGAACCAATGTCTGCACTTCAAATAGGAAGTCAAGTTTCTGAAGAAGCAAGAGCAACAGCAGGAAGTGGGAGAGGGAATGTTTTGCAAGCTGGAACTGTTGTAGATATTCCTGCTGTTGAAAAAACAGATGGAAGTATTGATACTGATTTTGGCAAAAACTTTTTGACTTTTCATTACGCTCCTGTAGAGTCTTTGAAACTTCTAAACGATAGAATAAGTGATTTAGAGTCTAGCATAGTTACCTCTGCTGTTGGAGATTTTTCAGAAGGAAAGAATCCTGAAGGCTCTAAAAGTGATAGTGAGATAAAATCTGTAACTATTGTTTCTAAACAAGACAAGTTAAGGTGGCTTTCTAATACAATGAGCGAATCGAGAACATTGAGTGATAAGGTAATGCTATCTTTAAAGTATGGAAAAGAAAATGTAAAAGTAGATGTTTTCTATGGCTCAGACTTTTTTTTAGAAACTCAAGAAAGATTATATAAAATGTTCAATGATTCTCCAAATAGCGTAGAGAGAACAAACATTCTTATTAGACTTTCTCAAAGGAGAAATATGTTTAATAAAGAAAAGTCCAAAAGAGAAGTAATTTTATACAAAATACTTCCATATTCTAGTGATGAAGATTTTGATAAAGCTTTAGCAAGAGATGGAATTGTATCTGATGAGGTTTTTGTATTACAAACCCAATTTAGTTACTGGATTGCATTATTTGAATCAACTTATGGGAATATAGTTATATTTTGGGCTAATTTAGGAGACATGAAAGAAAGTGAAAAAATAATTTTAATAAATAACTTAATTATAAATCTAATAAATACAAACAAAAATGGGAGAGAAACCAATAGTTAGTTTAAGAGTTTACAGAGGGAAAGAAGTAAACTTTGACGAAAACGGAAAAATTAGAAACGAAAATCAATCTATTAAGGTATTTTATAATACTGTAGAATGGACAAATCAATTAAAACATCTTAGAGCTAACGGATACATAAAAGTAGATGTTGAGTCGGCAAAAGTTATTAAATCAGGAAAAGTTGTTTCTGATTATCAAGACATAGAATCTATTAAATTAGAGGTAAAAAAAGCTTTTGAAGGTAACAAAGAGGTGGTAATGACTCCAGAGCAGAAGAAAATAGCTGATTTAGAGGCTAAACTAGAAGCGTTTATGTATGGCAGTAAACCAGAAAATAACGAAACTAAAAATAGCGAAGAAGAAAATAAAAAAGATGTTATGAAAGAGTTGAGGGCTAAATATAGAGATTTAAACGACAACAAAGGGGGTTCTCCTAGGTGGAGTGAAGAGGATTATAGACAAAAAATAGCTGAATTAGAAAATAACCAATAATAATATAAAACATAAAGAGAATTATGGAATTTACAGAAGAATTTATTACAAAAAACGGATTGTCAAGCGAACAAGCAGAAGCAATTAAAAGTTTTTATGACACAAATATTATCCCAGAACTTAAAAAAGAATGGGATGGAAAAGCTAATACGGACGCAGAGGGTATTTTAACGGGAGCTTCTAAATATGCAGCCGAGAAATTTGGAGTTGATATAGAAAGAGAGCAAGGAGAGAAGTATGCTGATTATCTTCAGCGTATTGCAGATGCAGGTTTAGAATCAAAAACAAAAGCATTAAAGATAAAAGAGGCTGAGCTAGAGGAAAAACTAAAAAACTTTAAAGGAAGTGACGAGGTTAAATCAAAGCTAGAGGAACAACAGAGAAAAAATGACGAACTTCTAAAAAAAATAGCACAATTAGAACCGTTAGAAGGTCTTGATGATAAATATAAAAAAGCTTCAGAAGAACTTAGTGGATTGAAGTTGAGTGTTTCTTTTAATGAGGTTAAGCCTAATTTCCCTGATACAGTTAATAAATACGAGGCTGCGGCAAAGTGGAACGAGTTTAAATCAATGGTTTTAGAAAAAAATACCATTGAATTGATAGACAATGTTCCTTTTGCTATAGATAAAGAAAACCCACATAAAAAAACAAAGCTATCTGAATTAGTGGCAGGAGATAGTAATATAACAGAATTATTAAAAGGCAGACAGCAAGACGGAACAGGAGCTAGTCCAGTTGATTTTAAAAAAGTTGAGGGTATTCCTTTCGATATACCAAAAAACGCAACTTCAGATCAAATATCAAAAATGGTCAGAGATTACCTAACAAAGAAATTAGGTAGCGCTACAAGTCCTAAATTTGCATCAGAATTCGCAGATTTATTTGCAAAGATAAAAAAAGCTGCCTAAATAGTAAATATAGCGAGAGAACGCGAATTAAATAATTTTTTAACTTAAAACAAAAAACAATGAGTTTTATTAATGCTACATTATGGAATGATTTGCAAGTTTCAAACGCTACAAATGAAAAAAGGTTTGCGGAACTTGGAATCATAGATGCCGTAAAGGCAAGTACGCAGAGCGTTGATTATATTCCGCCTTCTGCAAAGACAGCACTACAAAGTGCTTCTTCATTGAGAAATGTTAGGATTCCTGTTATCAAAGACCAAACAGTCTCTGTGGTAACAACACCTGGTTTCCAACATATTCCTTCAAATTTACCTGAAAGTGATGATTATTTCTTTCAAGCATACGACGTGTTTAGTGGGTTCAGACATTATCCTGCTGCTTATGCTAATAACATGGTTGATAGTGAGTTCGCTAGAAATACAGTAATGAATAACGTTGCTTATGCAATGGCAAATACTGTTGAGGGAATTCTTTCTACACAATTAGAGGCTAGAAAAACACAACAATTAGGATTTACTACTCAAGTATCTCAAGGAGATGGTACTTTTACTTTTGATACAGGCACAGATATTTTAACGGTATCTAAAGCTGCTCAAAAAGAAACCATGTTTAGTAACTTAAATCAATTAATGAGTGCCAATGAGCTTATGGGTAATTGGAGGATAGTTACAAATAGAGCTGGTCTTGCTGTTCAAAAGAGCGAATACGCTAAGTATGGAATGAACAATGAAAAGAATTTACAAGCTTTAGGAATTATTGATGCAGATAGAATGCATGAAACGGGGAATATTTCTGCTGGTTCTAATGTGTTTTCTGGATTTTGGTTACGTGACGGATCGATAGGAATGTATGAAAACTATCCTTTTGATTTTGCTAATGGAACAGAAATTGAGGGTAGAAAATGGTCTGTTTCTGATGTTGAATTGCCTTATTTAAAAATGAGAGCAAATATCTATACTAATTCACAAGCTACAGAAGCAACTTCATTAATCACAAGTGGTACAGATTCAAATTTAATCATGTCTCATTTTGAGGAAATGGCTATTTGGTCAAGATTCTATATTGTGTATCGTTATAATAGCGATATTGCAAATAGAGTTAATGACATTGTAAAAGTAGTAGGAGCAACAAGTTAATTATTAATCTTTAAAAACTTAGAAAAATGAGTTTAGAATTTAAAACAGATACTTCAGGTAATAATGCTCCTATCAAGGAGGGATTAGTAGTTGAGGTTACAGCAAATAAATCTCTTTCCTATGAGGAAAGTGGAGTGACGTTCCTAGTCGGAACAGATGCGTTAGTAATATCGCTTCCAGAGACTAAAGCAGGGGTTAAATATTCCTTTGTTAACTCAGGGGCAGCAGCAAATAATATTATTACTGTTTCTCCAACAGCTACAGATGGTATTGCAGGAACTATTACACTTGCTTCAAGTGTGGTGGTATTAGACGGAACAATAAATAAAGATGTTATCAATACAAAAGCAACTTCTCAGGCAGGAGATACTATTGTTATAGAAGGAACTGGAGTTGCTGGAGTGACAGCATGGATTGTTAAAAGCTCTACAGGTATTTGGGCTAGAGAAGCTTAATAATAAAAAAGTAAATCATGGTATTAGGAATTTCAGAAGATTTTACAGTTGAGGTAGATTTTGATAGTCAATTAACTACAATCCCTAGTTCTGGATTGTACTTGAATAGTGGCGTTCACCCATCTATAACAAATGAGAATCTTTTGGAATTCTTACCGAAAACCACTTACACATTTTTAGATTGGAATATTAATACTAATTACGGAGTGTTTACCGAGACAAGAAACAAAAAGGACATTGTTTCTTTGAATGGGAAAATATATCAATCCATACTTGGCGGAACAGGTAATAATCCAGAAGATGTTGGGTCGTTGTACTGGCTAGAAACAAACATAGAGTCTTTAAGATTAAAGAACTTTATAGAGAAGGTAAAAGATCGTGTTTATTCTGAATTATCATTAGATAGGAGGTTAGTTAATAATCAATTTATCTACGAAAATGGTGATATGGAAAAAACATTGCAAAATGATTATGCAGGGTGGGTATTAGAGCCTAAAGGTTCTGACTATGTATCTTTCCGTATAAATCAAATATCTTTTCAAAAGTCAGGAACAACCCCTGTAAACCTGTATATTATTAATCAAAAAACTCTTTTAGACACTATAACTATAACTCCTAGTAATGGGCAGCTTAGTTTTGTTGATACCGATATTGTTTTGTCAGGGAAAGGAGATTTCAAGTTAGTAATTGATAGTACAGATGTGTTTACAGCAAACGCAACCATTGACCCATTAAAGTTTGACGGATTTGTAGCATATACTACCAACGGAACAGGTTTAAGTCCTGAAACTGCCGACTACACATATAATGTGTTTGGAAACGGAATTGGATTAAATGTGACAGCTTACTTAGACGCTAAGGTTTATATTGACAACAATTTATCTGAATTTGGGTCTTTTATAAGAGCCACATTTGAATACATGGTATTTCAGATGTTTTTACAAAACTCTCATAATAGATCTAACAGATCTGAAAGAATTCAGATGAATGAGAATTTACTTATATCTGAATTAAAGGATATGAATGTTGACACCGTTGTTAGAAGGTATTACAATGAGCGTAAAAAAGCAATCAGAATGTTAGAAAAAACATTTGATACCCAACTGAATAAGGATAGTGGAATAGTAACCAATATAGGCTCTTTATAATGAACAATATACGATCTTCGGTTATTGGTATTGATAAAGTAATTCAAGATGTTCAAACAGACGTTTATGATTTTCTTTCTTCATTATGGAGTGGAGATATTGAAGGTTTTGGAAGAGTGTATAAGAATATTGACAAAAACAATAATTCAATTCCTGAGTGGTACAATGTATCAAAGGGCGATTACGAAGATACTTATTATGATGATAAAAAGTCTTGTGTATTTTGCTTTTTAGTTGGAGACAATGATTCAACAACGGATGAATTTGTTTTTACATCCAATGTAAAATGTGTGTTCATGGTAGATTTATCAAAAATATATACTGGTAATGTTCTTAGAAATGACTCAGAAGCCCAAAGAGACGCTGTTCAGGCGCTTAGGGAATCTGATTTTCAAAACTTTAGTATAACTCAAATTCAAAGAGGGGTTGATAGTGTGTTCTCTGGATATTTTACAGATAAAATAAAAGACAGCCAAATAGACATGAACCCATTGCATTGTTTTTCGGTAAACTTTGATTTGCAATATTATTTAACAGATAAATGTAGTTAACATGGAAAAAACAAAAGAAAAAAAGGCAAGCAAAAAAGAAGTTGTAAAGCCAATAGTAAAAAAACCTAAATATCCAACAAAAAAATATACTTTAATTAAAGATGACGTGGTCATTCGTGGCAAAAAACACAAGATTGGAGATAAAGTAGATTTAACGGAAGAAGGTAGAAGATATTTTAAACAAAAATTTTATATTAAATAAAAATGGCAACAATTTCAAATATTTTAAATATTGTTTCTTGCGGGCTAAATGCTTCGCTTGGAACTGGAACTAAAGGATGTGAGGCTTTCTTTAAAAAGGTTAGTTCTCTTTGGCTTACCCAAGAAGGGTTTAAGTTTGACGGAGCAAGAACTTTAGATGAAGATTACATCCAAGAACTTCAAGCACAAGGAAAATTAATCATATTAAAAGGTATAAGAACATTTACCGATAATTCGGAAGATGATGTTTTAGAAACTTTAGAGGACGGTACTTCTCAAGTAGCAAGATTGGGTCTTTATCAATTTGCGCTACAGTTCATTAATGGATTGTATTTTCAAGCTGCATTAACATCATTAAACTCTTTTGGGGCTTATGATGCTATTTTTGTAGACAATGAGAATAATATCTTAGGAACGAAAGCTAGTGATGGGTCATTAAAAGGATTTAGTGTAGGAATGCTACAGGCAATGAGATTTAGTTTTGCTACTGACACAGTTGGTCAAAAGCAAGGACTTACTCTTCAATTGACAGAGAGATCAGAGGTTGATTCTAACTATGTTTACATACAGAGTGATGCAATTGCTCCATACGAGCCTAAAAAGCAGGACGGAGTTAATGAGGTGTTCTTAGAGTTTACAGCAGTTCCTGCCGATACAGATACTACTATTAGCGTTAAAGCATCTTTAAAGCAAGATGGTAGCGTATTCACAGGAGCAGCATATACCGACTTTTTGCTGACGGTTGACAATGTTACTGGAAATCCTACGGCTGGAAATGACAGTACAACTCCAGGAACTTACGTTCTTACAGTTGCGGCAGTATCAACGAATGAAGTATTAGGGATATCCCTATATGACAATAGCAACAACAGAACTGCTATTGAGTTGGCTAATTGTTTATATAAGTCAAATACTGCAAGTGCTACGGTAACTGCATAATGAAATAAATCTTATATTTATAAGCCTATGATTAATTTCATAGGCTTTTTGTATCTTAAAATAAAAATCGTACATTTGTCTCTGTGAAAATAAACAAGCTTCATACACGTCAACCACAACCGCAAATATTATTTGAGGAATGACGTATTATATAAGAAAGAAACAATATATAAAACCCATTCCTTAAAACGAGTGGGTTTTTTATTTCTAGGTGCGATCCATTGGGGTGGTTACCCGACTTGGA
>Ga0213866_10002454_pt1 | contig 13091 bp, 11 predicted proteins | sample PICome_11_FD_160079 | JGI IMG/M metagenome (GOLD analysis project Ga0213866, IMG submission 160079) | Coastal seawater microbial communities near Pivers Island, North Carolina, United States - PICO284 | ecosystem: Environmental > Aquatic > Marine > Coastal | place: USA: North Carolina... | reverse complement strand
TTCAAATATTCGAACTATTACTCCTTGACGATAGAGTTGATATTAATCAAAATGAAGTCAATGGAAACAGCCCGTTATATATCGCATGTGAGAATGGCAATTTTGAAATTGTAATCAAATTACTTGAATTTAATAACATCGATATCAATAAAATTAATAAAGAAGGAGCAACACCACTACATTCAGCATGTAAGAATGGCCACAAAAGCATTGTAAACAAATTACTAGAATATTCTAATAACAATAAAAAAAAGTTAGATATTAACGCGATGACAAAAAAAGACGAAACACCCTTAGACATATCAATTTCTAATAAAAAATGGGATATTGTCATCCTATTAGAAGAAAACTCTTTCAAAAGGGGAAAAAAAACGAAAAATAAAAAAGAGTACAAAATGGACCCAGGTTACAAAGAAGTCAAAAATAAAAAAGATGAATTTAACGCAAATGTCGAAAAAGTCGTCAACGGACATAAAACAAATACACCTGGAAAGGGAGCATTATCAGAAATTATTAAAAAATTCGGACCTATTGAAAAATCACACGACTCAAACAAACTACATAGCATGTACTTACAATATGTCAAAAAATAAAATCACATAATTTGCTCTTATAATAATCTATTCTAAATCTATAAATAATTTATCAAAAAAATGCAGAAATTTTTCTCTACCAAAAACAAAACTAATCCATTGTCGACAATCCCAATACAACAGAGCGTGACAACATCATATTCATCTCCACCATTACCTAAAAAGAAAAAAGCCAAACACACACATGGAACAACTATACGCGCAACATATCCCTCATACGAAAGGAGGTCATTACCAATAAAACAATATGAAGTTCCACATTCAAAAATTTTATGGAGTCACGTCGAGACATTGAGCCATTTAACTGCCCAACGAGAATTGACCAAATTAAATAAAAAATGCCCATTAGGCATAGGTAATATCGAAGGCGAACCTGACAATAAGTATCAAAGAAATATGTTAAAAAAAATCACAATCGAAAAATCGAAACATCCAAACTGCATAGTATTTGTTCGTTCTGGTAAATTTTTCACAGCCTATGGACTGGACGCTATCATCTGCATGGAATATATCACATTAAACCCAAAAAATTCCACGTCCAGTTCGTGCATAGTCGGCGGTCCTGTCCAACAAATTCAAACATATTTGAATCAACTATTACATCGCGGTTTATCATCAGTAGTTTGTGACGATGATGACATCCAAATAATTAATCATCAGAATCCCATCTATTTTGGTGCACATGTATCTGCAGATAATGTAACAACAATTCCTCCACATATAGCAATATATATGAATCACGATTGTTTGGATATGTATATCATTAATCAATTTGAAAAAAAAGTCATTATCTATAGAAATATTCATGTGATGACACTTCCACTTTTAGTAGGAATACATTGGTCATCTTCTCAGAATATTATCCATGTATTAGGCTCCATAGATACACTTTCTTTTACAAAATTAATTACAAGAAAATTAACATGGTCTTGCAATTCTGACACCTTCTTGAACAATTTCATCCAAAAAGAACTAAAAGAATGTAACCGTGAATTATACGATATATTTGAACACGATGAAGTTTTACAGAGATGTACTATGGAACAATTAGGTATTTGTATGAATGACGGTGGTAATGCACGCGGTGTCCCTCGACTAATTGACTCTGTTTGTCCAAATGCACCGAAAGGTTGTCAGAAACTGGTTGCACAACTTTTAATCTGTCCACCATCTCTTAATGTGTGTGAACTTTTTCGTGATTGTGTGCATACATATGCTAATATACGTGAGCCATTACCATTACCACCGTCACGTCCACCATCAGTCCACACTTTAATTCTTTATCTCCGACGTGGGGCTGCCTCTTCTAAAATGTTACGTAAATTGGCGCATCATTTTTTATTTGTATCTAAAATACTCTCTCATCCAATAAATAACGAAATAAATATTCATGAGCTTGTTTGTAAATTGCACAGGTTTGATGAGTTAAAAGAATCAATTTCATCCCAATTAAATGAACACACAAATAAGATTAATAATTTTTTAGGTGATTCTCCTGAAACAATTAGTCATGCTGATAAAAATTTTAATAATGATGAAATGAAGAATTATGCGGATGTGATACAAATAATGGACGATATGATTGAAAGCGAAGAAACATGGCATGGAGATGTATCACAGACACAAATGCGCAATCACAATACAATTGTCACTAATAACCGACGCGAATATATTCAGAAAGCAATAGATATTGTAATGACATTTCCAAAACAAAAGAACAGTAAAATTGAATGGTCATCAAAAATAAAAAGATTAATAAGCAAAATAAAACTTGGTACTAAAAGCAGAAAAGCCCAAGAGATGAATGGTATCGAACTGAAAGGAGCACACAAAGGATATTTTACAATACCCAGTTGCAATGGATTACAACGTTTTTTAAAAAAATACCTAGAAAGTTGCAAAAGGGCTCGAACACATGCCGACAATATTCTCAAAGAATTAAATAAAATGATATCCGAATCTCTAATATCATATACACATTCCATTTGGATACTCAATCAGACCGTTAATATTCATGTAGAACATGCACTACAACAACGATGGTGTCATGCTACCATTACAAAAGATAACAATACACACCTTAAAATTAAAAAGTTACGTCCATTTTGGATGAGCGATTGTGTCCCCAACGACATATCTTTAAACAAAATCGCCATACTTACTGGTTGCAACATGGGCGGCAAATCTACTCTCAGTCGTTCCTTAGCAGCTAGTGCAATATTAGCAAAGGCAGGTTTCATGGTTCCTGCCGATTCCGCCTCCTTTTCTCCTGGACTCTGTGTCTTTCTAAATGCTGGAAACGCCGATTGCGCTTTAAATGATTTAAGTGGTTATGGTGCGGAATGTGTCGATATGATAGCTCTTGAAAAAATGGCTATGAAAAGTCCGACTCTTGCTATTTGTGACGAAATTGCATCGGGGACTTCGGATAGAGAAGGTACTGCTATTGCTTTGGCATATTTGAAGAGATTTAATGAGTTGGGGGTGATTGGTTTGTTTTCTACTCATTTTGATAGAGTATTGACAGATAAAAGTGTGGAGGATGTGCCCAAGTTTCAAATGAAAAGGGAAAATGGTCAGTTCACTTTTGTTATGTGTGAGGGGGTTTGTAAATTTCGTCATGCTACTAATATTGCTAGAAGTTTGGGTATGTCAGAGGAGATATGTAGCCAGGCTGATAAATTTATTGCTGATATGGATGGGGAGATTGAGTTGTTTGATAATGTTGTTAAAAGTCCTACTGATTTTATGCGGGATTATATTGGATGTTCATATGATTTTGTATGGAAGAAAGGTGAGCAATGTCCTGCTGTAGCTAAATCTTGTGTGTATTTGTTACAATCACAAGATGGTTGGTATGTTGGTGAGACCGATAATATTGGTATGAGAATAAATAATCATTCTAAAAAGAAAAATCCAGAGTGTATCTATGTTTGGTTTGTTCATAATAAAAGTATGGCAAAAAAAATAGAAACAATTGTTGGTAGACGTTTAACTTTTGCGGGTTTTACTATGTTGTCTGTCAATGATAATAATCATACACATTTTGGTGGATTATAACTATAAAATAATTATTTTATATATTAAAAGGATATAGAATCATTTATATACCTGAACATAACATCGAACACGAATGGGCGGTGACCAAACAAAAAACACATGTACAGTTAAGCGACTTTTTAAAAATATTAATTCATTAATACTTTTATACCTTTAAGTAAAAAATCATTATCATTTTATAATTGTACAGAATTATTAAAAATATTACTTAAAGTATGCTAAATCTCTAACGTTTCTATAGACGAAAAATTTATTGACCTTGGAAATACCACCTTTAGTTTCATCGAGGATTGTATCGTTATTCTTACGTCTTATTTGTTTTTTATTAATTGGGTAACTGTCAATGGCTAATAAGTGTGTGTCATTGTAACTGAAATATACTCGTGTGTGTTGGTCAGTGTTCATAATTAGGTATTTGTTGGTGTATATTATGTTTTCGATATATTCTTGAATTTTTTCTAAATGGTTGGGGTATTCTGTTCCTTTCTTAACTACGTCGGGGTTGTAGTTATTGTCATTTGTGCCTCTTATTGGTATGTATACTAGGTTTGTAGTGTTGATTTTATATGTATCCAACACTGTATCCAACATTTGGCCGATGTTGTTCATACCACCGCCTTTATCTGAACCTTCTTGTGGTCGATTTTCCTTTACGGCTTCCCACTCTTCTGTCCATTTGCCTTCTACCAGATTTTTCCAAGTCTTTTCTCCATATATTTCTTTGAAAACATCTTTATTCTTTAACCAACATAATAGAGAAAATCCCAAGAATGAACATGCATTAGTACCCGTTTGGTCAACTGTTGCAAATGGGAGTTTTATATTTAATGTGAAATTTTCCTTTAACATTTTATACCATTCTTTACATTCTTTGCCTTCTATCTTTTTATGTTTACCTCTTTTGGAATTTTGTGGTTCTGTGCCATTGTATTCTTTTGGAAGTCCGCCACGTTTTTCTCTGATAACATTATTAAATTTTTCTTTCATTTCTTCGTATGATTTCGATTCCTCCGATTTCTTTTCTTCACCCCCTTCCTCCTCATCCGACACTTTCGAAGACTCTTCCTCCTCCTCCTCCTCATCCGACACTTTTGACGACGAATCTACCAACTGTAACTTCTCAAGTTCAATGTAGTTCGTATTTTTTCCAGTATCGAGCGTCACTTTGGCCTTTTTTTCGTTTTTCGTAAACTGTTTTATCGTACCAACCTTGTTCTGGTGTGTACCAGTTAATATCTTTACTTTATCACCCTCTGAAAAAGACACTTCCTCCTCGTCACCTGATACATATTCCTCCTCTACAGACACTTCCTCCTCCCCCTCGTCTGCAGACTCTTCCGACGACGAATAATCTTCTGACGCTGATGACGATTCCTCCGACACTTTACTCGTATCATCACTGTCATTTGTATTTCGCTCATTCTCCTCTTCATCCTCCTCTGAAGACACTTCCTCCGACGATTCCTCTGCAGAATCGGTTTCATCATCATCGGTTTCCTCATCTGGTCTTATGTTTTGTCTTATGAATCTATTCAAAAATTCCATTCTTTCTCCACTACAAAGTATAATATATAGGTTATATTTTATAATTTGCAATGTAACCTAAAATTTTTAAAAATAGGTAAAAAATCAGTATAAATAATAAAAACTTCAATTAGTCTCACGGTGACATGTCAACCTACAGTTTTATCCAAGCGCACGTCGTAGAAACTCTAACAGGCGACGCATTCATTGGCCCAAATACCGACAAGAAAGTATTACCCGATTGCGTAACACCAAACAACAATCTCTCAGAAAGCAAAGAATCAATGACGATAGAGCAAAAGACCCAAGAGGTTTTGGACGACCCAAAATTCGGCATGTTTTCTTTATTTGCCTATCAGCTTGAGAAGGGCTACCAGAACAACGCACTAAAGAAAAGAAATGCGGTCTTTTGTTCACATATATTTTCTTTAGTATTAGGACTACCAATATTAGTGTTCATAACGCAATGGATGATGTACATAGCGGTAGTATCGAATCAGTTACGCACATACGACCAAGGCATCTGCCCCAATACATCAAATTTCGAAGAGAAGACAATGATGGCTGCGGTCTCCATCTTTTACTTTATTAAATCATTTTTCCTCTGGGACAACATAGTGGACAGGACCCGACGAAAGAAGATGGTTCCGTCATCTAGCTACATAGTGATGTTTGACTCTTTACAAGAAATAGGATTCAACTTGTTAGTATACGGCACCAATCTATGGGTAATTTTCGCAGAGAAAGATTTCTTAAATATGTTTTTCAACACTCTAGCGATGGAATTTCTAATGGACATGGACAATGAATTCGAACGTCTATATTTTTCGTTTCTACCGGAAGTAGCAGAAGATATCTATGACAACATGTTTGTAACATATAGAGACAACATCATTCTGGTCAATGAGAAGACACACAACTCGAAATGTTTCAAATGCTGTCGAATGACAACATACATCCCATTCAAGATACTAATTTTACTATTCATGTTTCTACCCATCATATGCTTCATATTTGTCATATATGGTAGCATATGTAAATAAAACCACTGAATATATTGAATATATTGAATATATTGATTTAATAACTGTCAAATAAATAACTGTCAAACTATTTTTGTTATGTATATGCTCTATAGTTTTATAATTGTAATGTATATAAGTTAATCATCAGTCTTTAAATGTGTGATAGATTTATTTGTCAAGTTCCTAAAGAATGGCCGTACAACAATGTGTCAGTGACAAAAAAGCTAGACGTCAAAGAATATGAACAATTAAAATTGAAACGTAAAGACGGCACATCCCTCGATGAAGACTACTACCTAATATATGACTCTTTAGACGTTAAGTTATATGTTGTTTCTAATGATACCGTCAAATGTTCTTGGAAATGTAATCCAACTCCTATTTACAAACAACGTATCAAAAAAAAAGAAGATGTCAAAGAAAACGTCAAAGTTATGGACGAATCGAAAGATTCAGATACAATAGAGCAAACATTTTGTTTGGAAGAATACGAGTGGTGGGATGATAGTAGACTTCTATATGGAATAGCGGAATGGCCCCAAAAATTGTACGGCATACACATCTTTAATCAACAATTTATCTTCGAAATCGCATCAAAAAAAATCACACTACCAATCTTAAAACCTCTCCTCATATAATGAACATAAGAATATTCACATATAAACACAACCCACAAACACAAAAGAATGAAAAGCACACCAGACACATTACACATGAAGATTGACACTTCCCCAATTAATAATAATATCTATCATTCAAATGAGTCACGTCCGCAAGTTTATAATATTAAAAGATGTGATAATGATAATATTTGGTCTTCACCAATTATGTCTGTTTCTACTGATGCATTTCCGTCATTTTCCGACCCTGTGTACGATTCTGTTAGTCGTCTTCGTAATACTTTTGACCCAATTTTGAATGTGAATAGTCTAGAAAAGTTTCCACTTTTGCGCCCTCCAGGTTGTTCCGGATATGCTCTGTTTGCAACTAAAGATGGTATAGTACCATGTCGAGGTTCATTAATGATGAGCACTGGAATTAGTATCAAAATTCCATTTGGCCATTATGGTAAAATCGAGGCTGTACCATTATTGGGCATGCGATATGACATCACACCATTTGGGAACATAATCGATGAAAAAAATAACGATATAATTTATATAAAATTGCTAAATAATTCAAATATTAACTATCAAGTCAAAAAAGGTGACAATATAGCCCAACTCATCATACAAAGATATACTACACCATTGATTCAATATAATAGATATAATTCCAAAAAAAGGCAAAATATATATGGATTTGGACCAATAGGCGATAGAGATGTATTTAAATAAAGTATTTAAAAGCTATAATAAAAATAAATGTACCAAAGTAATTACAAATCATTATTCCGATGTCACACACTCGTTGAATGCGTAAACTACACATTGGACGAAAATGTAGAAAAGGCTGACCTCTTCTTATATCTCCTTGATACTTATGACATCCTTTTATCTCATGCCGATGGTTCCATGGTCTTTGATGAGAATGATGACGTTCCATATCTTCGTTTAGCATCTAAATTAGAAAAATATACATTTGAAAACTGGGATGCATTATTCGATAGAATTCCAGGTCAATTAAAAGGTTGGTGTGAGGGTATGTTTATCTATATCTGTATATCACTTTGTAGATGGTTATCATCTAGTCCCGGTTGTACTGTTATACCAGAAGAGACAAGAATGTGGATGAGACGAAACAAATTACGCACACACATATCATATGACACTTCAAAATTTTCAATATCTGAAATATTAAATGCTTTAGACGCGATAGAAATCCAATGGTATAAATTCAAAGCACTCACACATCATGTCATGCTTTATTTGGAAGCTCTTGAAAACCGAGCAGCTTGGTTCGTTGCGCATACAGCACCAGCAGCATTATTTGATATCCGAAAACATCGAATTAAAATCGATGATGATTCTTTCCAGATTCATCCTGCGCTAATATATCAATTATATGCGCGTTTTATTGTATTGAAACGTTCATTTGCTCAATATACTATGTGGGATACTGTACCATCGGTGGATGAAATGCCACCTTCACAATGGGATATGTTCGTAGAGCGTGAGAATCGTCATCTTGGAATTAGAAAATTTAGAGATAGAGTAGCAGATTTAACATGGGAACATTTGTGTCGTCCATCGGATGGACCAAGGGCTTCATATAATGCGCGGGGTTCTAGAGTATCTGCATATCAAACAGTCGCTGAAAATAGACCTCTTGCAATATTGGATGTATTGAACCAATTGGTAGCATATGGTAAACCGGATAAACTACATGAACACCCTTTCGTGACAAATGGCTTACATTTACAAATGGTACATGCGTATTTTATGTCTACCTATTCTGTATCTTTTAAAGATTTTTTCTTTTGTACATCGGATAAGTCATGGCGACATCGTAAGAAAATGGCACATATGGTTGTTCCTATTGTTTTGGAAAGAAGGATGAGGTATGATGTCATGCATCGTGGTCTTATTCATTTGGTTCCTAATGGTACGTTTGCTGAGGCTTTCTTAATGTGGGTGCTTATAGTACGGAAAGATTATAAGGGTATATTATATGGTTCCATGGATTTTGGTAAATTGTGTCGTGAGTTATTCGATAAAGTACAAAAAAAACAAGAACGTCCAATAAGTGAGGGTATGAGTTCCTATCAATGGGATGTATAAAAAGGCGCATTTTGAAATATTAATGTTATGTTTAGAGCGGGAAATTATGAAGATGTGGTTGCTATGAAATTGGAACAAGAACAAGAAAAAATGATGTTGATGCCGGAACAAAAAACATTTCAAAATGATGTTGATGAGTCTGAATACGAGACAGATGATGAATATGTATATGATTTGAATCAAACATTTCCTTTGAGAAATCATAAAAAGGTAATATTACAAGGAGATGATTTGACATGTGGTATGAGAGCATTGCAAAATTTATTTTATCATGGATTTGTAAATAGAGAGGAAATGGATAATAAGTCCAAGTTTTTAGAGACATTGACGAATGGAATACCGATGTATGATAAAGATTTAGGTTTTTATTCCATTGAAGTATTAAATGCCATCGTTAAAGATAAAGGGTATCATGTACAAAGAATTGCAATTGACAAAATTAAAAACGAGTATTTTGTACCAATTGTTGCGTCGACACCATTCTTTAAAGGTTACATTGTTACTATTGGTAATAATAATACTAGAAACGATATTAAACATTATATTGCTATTCAATATATTGATGGTGAATATGTTATGATGGATTCTCTGTCAGGTTCTTCTATGTCTGTGCCAGTCGATACTCTTTTTCAAAAACGGACAGATGGTTGTGTTTATTGTTCACTAGATGTGTCTGATAATAAACCGGTTGTTGCTGTGTTGGCTATTGGTGGGTCACCATTCATTGAATATTTCATGATGCATCAATCATGGTCCGATAATTCCTCTTTAGTATCACCAAAAAATTTGAGTTGTATTATACAAGAGTCTTTAGAAATGAATTACAATTCAAATTTTGCAAATAAAAATACAAATGATGGTATAATCATAAAATGGCTTACTTCATTACAGAAAAGTAGGTCATTACCACCAGATAATTACATTGGATATTTTAAAAATATTATTAGTGACCAGCTACAAATGAAACAAATATTAGTTAAAAAAGGAAATCTTCAAACCATTGTCCATTGTATAGATGTGGGAGGTATGATGAAAGAATTAAAAGAGATGGGATGGCTCAAAGAAACACAAAACGCATATCTACAGCAAAATAATAAGACATTATTTCATAAAAATGGACAACAATTGAATATTGATTCGGATGGTACATTTAATCAATATTTAATCGATGTCAAAAAACCATTGGTTATAATATCAGACAAATTATATACATATGAAGCATCAGTTGGAGGATTCTATACATTCAGGTCGTCTGTATCAGGAGAATGTGTTGAAAAAAATCACAATGCATATTCTATTCGTGATAATCACGGTTCTGTACATGTACTTTATAAAAGTACAGTAGAAGATATAAAAAAATTTAATAATAATTAATTTTATTTTATAATTTCGCAGAGTGTTTTTTTTAAATATGAATATGATAAATTACCACAAGAATTTAAAGACCAATTCTTATCAAAATTAGTTCCTAGACGTGACGTTTTACATGTATCCCAAGAATTTTGTGCTTTAGAATCACTAAAAGTTATTGTTAATAACTCATTATCTTTATGGACTTTAATTCTTCTCCAACCATTGTATAAATATATTTTTGAACAATGTGTGTAATTAGTTCCTAAAGCAAATTCAAATATTTTATGTTTAAACATTCCTACATGATGTAATTCATCATCCTCCTTGACATCTGTTAAATATATTGGCTTATCAAACCATTTGTCATTCTTATCACGGGCATAAATATGCCATTCTTTTGTCATTAGTGCACCCATATATATCTACATATATATATTGTGTGTTAAATACCGACAAATCATTCGTCATCTTTTGTTTCTGATGTATTCAAGTCATTACTTTCAATTAGCTTGTCATGATTACGATTGAAACATTTCAGTTCTTCATAATTTATACATAAATAGACAATAAAAAATAGAAAGAATATCATTGAAAAAGATAATAAAACACCAAATTCAGGACTCATTCTATAAATCATTATTCTATATTATATACAACATGTCACAAATATAAATGTAATCAATATACATTAAACAACAAACTTGAATTTTTCACGAACATTCCAAAATAAATATTTAGAAACTTGATGACGCATCAATAATTGCTGACGACATACAGGACACTTTTTACCAACACGATTATTAAACTCATTCAAACAATCAATATGACCAACACGAGTTGTACAATGACAATGCAAAACTAAATAAGGACTATCAAAATCAAAATTATCGCGACATATACGACATTTAGGTTGTAACGATGTTGGACGTTTACGTTTTCTTGTTGATTTATTGCATGTCATATCATCGCCAAGCTGTTCTATCAATTTAGACGAAAATTTTACAACGTTATTCTGTTGATTAAACCAAAGTATACGAGCTTTTACAAGTGCTTTCTTCTCGGGTGTGGGATTATTCATCACATCTAACCATGCATCGTAACATTGACGGGCTGATGGGTCCAGTAATATAGATGCTGACGATTTCATGTAAAAATTACCGGTATCATATATCTTTTTACTATGAACCATCGCTTGCTCAATAGACATCGATTCTTTTAATGAGTCACACACTGATTCGAAAGTCCATTCGGCACATTTACGTTTGCATTCCTTTAAGATATCACATGGACTTGCTTTTGGCTCTATACCGAAAAGTGAATAGGCAGTATTTTTCATATATTATTTATTAGTGTATATATCTTTGATCGTTTTAAAGGGTATGTGATTCAATTATTTTAATATATGCTGATTTTATTTGTTTTTTTTTGGGCGGGGTGTTGGAGAATTTTACTATTAATTGTATGTTCGTTAGTTCTATGTCAATGTCATGGAATGTTATCTTGAGAAATTTGTTTGTGTCGTGTCGTAATTGTGTAGATTTGAAGGGCTTTCTAATGAATGTTGGGGATATTGATGAACATATTATTGTTTCGTGTCAGAGGTCATTTACTATTGATACTTGGGAAAGAACTTTGTGTGATTTCTTGTGGGCTTGTTCACAGTGGAAAAAAGGTAGAAATGAATGGAGTGGAATTATGAAGCAATTGTGGCCGAAAGTGTTTATTATTATTGAAGGGGAGAAAATGAAAGCTTTATTTGATAATTTAAATATTTAGTATAGTGTCTTGTGAAAATTGTTAGGTGTTTACATTATCATATTTTATATTTAAAAATAAAACTTTCATTACAAACTATTTTATTTACAAATTATTCTGATTTTTAGTAAATATTGCATGAAAGCTTAGATTAATTGGAGGTGGGAAGTTATAAAAGATAATGAAAATAAATGTGTCAAACTATGAAAAAATGTGAAAATATGTAACATGAGAACCATAATAATTTGCTTGTACTATTAATTTAGTGTACATAATATTTTAATTTTGAAATTGCTTGCAGATTGCAAAAAAAGTTTATCAATTATAACGTAAACGATAACGAGTAATACTGTAAACGATAACGAGTAATTTTCATTAAATCGGTTTAACATCTTTGTGATTGTTTAATAATTTTGTGATTTGTGTTTATTAGAAAAATTAGAAAAATTATGAGAAGATTTCTTCTTCTTATTTTTGTTGACATTAAGCGGAACATTACGTTTGCAGCGTATACCATTGCATCCATTTCGACTCCAGCGACATTTAGAACAACCAGTAACACCACGTTTGATTTCTTGAAATATTGATTTTACCCTTTTTTTAGGTGGTCTGCCCCTTTTTCGTCTTAATTGTCCTTCTTGTACTGACACGCTGGTATCAAGTGAAGTCACATCAGTGCGTATATCTACTGGAGAATTGGCACGTGGAGAAGGGTTTCGCATAGATGGGATGACTGCTTGATTTTCGACTGGTGGGACTAGTGGTCGTTCTGCTATTGTGTCTACTGCTGCTGTATTGACTGGTTCATTTTGTTCTGGCTCTACTGATTGTTGTTTATAAAAAAAATCTATTTCAGATTCTATTTCTGCGCTAAAGAGTTCGTCGTGTTTATTTTCAACAATGTGTGGGTCAAAACTATTGTTGAAATCAAAGAAATTATCATTAATATCATTATCGAGGAAATCTTCCCACGTAATATTAACTTCTGGTGGAAGTGTACTTTCTATGGAGTGATGAGGTCCTTCACAAAGTTGTGCTTGAGGTTGCGCAGCATGTGGCGC
>Ga0213866_10002450_pt1 | contig 13097 bp, 10 predicted proteins | sample PICome_11_FD_160079 | JGI IMG/M metagenome (GOLD analysis project Ga0213866, IMG submission 160079) | Coastal seawater microbial communities near Pivers Island, North Carolina, United States - PICO284 | ecosystem: Environmental > Aquatic > Marine > Coastal | place: USA: North Carolina... | reverse complement strand
TGAAGAGGGGCTGAAAAAGCTGAATGTCAAGCCGCTTGCCAAAATCATCCATATGTCGGTTCTCGGCCATGACCCGGTTATCATGCTGGAAGCGCCCTTACCGGCGGTGAAGCGGGCTTTGGATCGCACCAATATGTCGGTTGATGATATTGACCTTTATGAGGTGAATGAGGCATTTGCGTCCGTGCCGACCGCCTTTATCAAGGATTTGGGCGTTGACCCGGAGCGGGTTAATGTCAATGGTGGCGCGATTGCGTTGGGTCACCCGCTTGGCGGCTCTGGCACGAAATTGATGACCACATTGGTGCATGCGTTGAAAAAGCGCGGCGGCAAATATGGCCTGCAAACCATGTGTGAAGGCGGTGGCATGGCCAATGTCACCATTATTGAAAATCTGCAATAGGCAGGTTTGTCAGGAAACTCGGAAAGCCCCGCTTTGGCGGGGCTTTTTGTTTTGGTAAAGCGGATTTCCGGCTTATGGTAGGGCATCGCAGTTTCAGGAGGAGACAATCATGACGCAAGCCGTGGTGGCGCAAAAAGCGCCCTATAAAACTGAGGTGAAACAGGGCAAAACCTATTTCTGGTGTTCATGCGGAAAATCGGCGCGCCAGCCCTTTTGCGACGGGTCGCACAAGGATACGGGTTTTGAGCCGGTCGCCTATACGGCGGAAAAAGACGGTGATGTGTATTTTTGCGGCTGCAAGGCCACTGGTCGCGTGCCGCTATGTGACGGCGCGCATAATAAGCTTTAACCGCCGCCGGGTAACACGGGTGGACGGGTCAGCGCATACAGGCTGACGGCAGTGGCGGTTGCCACATTCAGTGTTGTAAACGCGCCTGTGCTTTGCGTCTGTGCTGCCGGCAGGCGCGCCAGCATTTGACAATTTTCGCGGGTCAGGCGGCGCAGGCCTTTGCCTTCCGCACCCATGACAATCGCCAAAGGCCGGTCACGCGGCACAGCATCAATCAATGTCTCGCCGGTTTCGTCCAGCCCGACCGTTAAATAGTTGAATTCCTGCAAGGTTTCCAATGCGCGCGCCAAATTGGCAATCATGATATAGGGCAGTTTTTCCAATGCACCGGAGGCGGTTTTGGCCAGCGCGCCAGCCGGCGGCGGCGCATGGCGGCGGGCGGTGACAATGGCGGCCGCCCCGAAAAAGGCGGCGGCGCGGAAAATCGCCCCGACATTGCGCGGGTCGCTGACTTGGTCGAGCAAGACAAGCAGCCCGCCTTGCGCGGCGACATCTTCAAGGCTGGGTTGATGCGCCACGCTGCAAGATAAAAGCAAGCCTTGATGGACAATATCCGGCGGCAGCATGGCCGCAATTTCCGCCGGTTTGACGATTTTCGGTTGCAAGCGGGCCGCGTCAATTTCGGCTTTCAGCCCCTGCGCCGCATTTTCAGTCGCATAGAGTGACAGCAATCGGCGCGACCGGTTTTGCAGCGCCGCGCGAACCGCGTGCTGACCATAGATTTGCACCATCTCCTCGCCATTCTCACCGGATGCGGGAGGCTTGCTGTGAAACGGTGTTGATTTTGCCGCTTTTCGGTGATTACTGGGCTTGCGCTTGGCCATACAATTCCTTATAACGGCATCAAATCTCAGGTGCAAATCCCCGTGCGGGGCCGGTTATATTATACCAACGGGCCTTTGCATGGGCGTCTGCGCTTGATTTTTAGCGCAGTTCCGGGCGATTCGCCCGTGTTTTGCGTTTCGGGCGGAGGGATGCCCGAGTGGCTAAAGGGGACGGGCTGTAAACCCGTTGGCTATGCCTACGTTGGTTCGAATCCAACTCCCTCCACCACCATTGACGGGTGACCGTTGGTGATATTGACGGGCAACCGTCAGGACAGGCGGATGAAACAGGTGCGTGATGCGGGCCCGGGCGGGTGTAGCTCAATGGTAGAGCAACAGCCTTCCAAGCTGAAGATGAGGGTTCGATTCCCTTCACCCGCTCCAACTGCCTGACCGGATGTTCGGGCCGCGTGATTGGGCCGCATGAAGGGGCGCTCATCTTCACTGATGAGCAGTGTGACAATGAGACGGGTTTCGACCCGAAACTATTTTGGGGTTCCGTTGGAACCGCGCTGAATTGAGGATTGACTTATGGCGAAGGAAAAGTTTGAGCGTACGAAGCCGCATTGCAATATCGGCACGATTGGTCATGTTGACCACGGCAAGACGACATTGACGGCGGCGATTACGAAGGTTTTGGCCGAGGCTGGTGGCGCGGAGTTTTCCGATTATGCGGATATTGACAAAGCGCCAGAGGAAAAGGCACGCGGGATTACGATTTCGACAGCGCATGTTGAATATGAGACGGAGACGCGTCACTACGCCCATGTTGATTGTCCCGGCCATGCTGACTATGTGAAGAACATGATTACCGGCGCGGCACAAATGGATGGCGCGATATTGGTTGTGAACGCTGCTGATGGGCCGATGCCGCAAACCCGCGAGCATATTTTGTTGGCGCGTCAGGTTGGTGTTCCGGCATTGGTTGTTTTCCTGAACAAGGTTGACCAGGTTGATGATGAGGAGCTTTTGGAGCTTGTTGAGATGGAAGTGCGCGAGCTGCTTTCTTCTTATGAGTTCCCCGGCGATGATATTCCGATTGTGAAGGGCTCTGCTCTGGCGGCGCTTGAAGGTCGTGATGAGGGGATTGGCGCCAATGCTATTATGGAGCTGATGCAGGCGGTTGATGATTACATCCCGCAGCCTGAGCGTCCGAAGGATCAGCCTTTCTTGCTGCCGATTGAGGATGTGTTCTCGATTTCCGGTCGTGGCACGGTTGTGACCGGTCGTGTTGAGCGCGGCATTATCAATGTTGGCGATGAGATTGAGATTGTTGGCATTAAAGACACGCAGAAAACCACTTGCACGGGCGTTGAAATGTTCCGCAAGTTGCTTGACAGCGGCGAGGCAGGTGACAATGTCGGCGTTTTGCTGCGTGGCACGAAGCGTGAAGAAGTTGAGCGCGGTCAGGTTTTGTGTGCGCCGGGGTCTATCACGCCGCATACGAAGTTTAAGGCTGAAGCCTATATTCTGACGAAGGAAGAGGGTGGTCGCCACACGCCGTTTTTCACCAATTATCGTCCGCAATTTTATTTCCGGACGACGGATGTGACGGGTGTTGTGAGCCTGCCTTCGGGGACGGAAATGGTAATGCCGGGCGACAATATCGAGATGGAAGTCGAATTGATTGTGCCGATTGCGATGGAAGAGAAGCTGCGCTTCGCCATTCGTGAAGGCGGACGCACCGTCGGTGCCGGCGTCGTCGCCGCAATTATTGAGTAGTGTGACCGGAGGAGTGTAGCTCAACTGGTAGAGCACCGGTCTCCAAAACCGGGGGTTGGGGGTTCGAGTCCCTCCACTCCTGCCACCACCGGACACTCCTGCCATCACCGGAAAGGCGGCAGGCGCAAGGGAAATGAGGAACAGGCGATAAATGGCAAATCCGCTTAAATTTGCACAGGAAGTGCGTGCTGAAACGGCAAAAGTCACTTGGCCGACCCGCAATGAGACGCTGGTCACCACAGTGATGGTGTTTGTTCTGGTGTTTATCGCTTCCGTGTTCTTTTTTCTGGCTGACCAGCTTTTGAGCTGGATTGTGTCACTATTATTGGGATTGGCAGGCTGATATGGCGAAGCGTTGGTATATCGTCCACGCATATTCGAATTTCGAGCATAAGGTTGCCGAAAGCATTCGTGAGCAGGCCGAGCAAGGCGGGCTTGGCGATGCGTTTGAGGAAATCCTTGTGCCGACGGAAGAAGTCGTTGAAATGCGCCGCGGGCGGCGCGTCAATGCGGAAAGAAAGTTTTTCCCCGGCTATGTGCTGGTGAAAATGGACATGACCGATGAGGCTTATCATCTGGTCAAAAACACACCGAAAGTGACCGGCTTTCTGGGCAGCCAGAACCGGCCAGCACCGATTTCGCAAGGCGAGGTGGATCGCATTGTCAATCAGGTGCAAGACGGTGTGGAGCGTCCCAAACCCTCGGTTATTTTCGAGGTTGGCGAACAGGTGCGCGTCTGCGATGGCCCGTTTGCGTCCTTCAGCGGCCTTGTTGAAGAGGTTGATGAAGAAAAGGCACGGTTGAAAGTGGCTGTGTCGATTTTCGGTCGGGCCACTCCGGTCGAGCTTGAATATGGTCAGGTCGAAAAGGGCTGACTTGTCGTTCGTGGGAGGCAGAGCAAACTGCCCGACCACGGCCCATAATCGTGAGCGCGGCGCAAGCGCGGCGCAGGAAAGGAACGAGAGATGGCAAAAAAGATTGAAGGTTACCTGAAAATGCAGGTGCCGGCAGGGGGCGCAAGCCCGTCACCGCCCATTGGCCCGGCTTTGGGTCAGCGCGGTTTGAACATTATGGAGTTTTGCAAGGCTTTCAATGCGAAGACGCAGGAAATGGAAGCCAATATGCCGATTCCGACCATTGTGACGATTTTTGAAGACAAATCATTCACTTTTGAAATCAAAACGCCACCGGCCAGCTATTTTCTTAAAAAAGCGGCCAAATTGCCCAAGGGCGGCAGCACGCCGGGGCGCGAGGTGGCCGGTTCGGTGTCGATGGCGCAATGCCGTGAAATCGCCGAGCAGAAGCTGAAAGATTTGAACACGGATGATTTGGACGAAGCGCAGAAAATGATAGCGGGTTCGGCGCGCTCCATGGGTTTGGAGGTGACGGAATAATGTCGAAAAAGGGAAAACGGATTGTTGGCGCGCAAGGCGCGATTGACAAAAACAAGCTTTATTCGATTGACGAGGCGATAAGTCTGGTCAAGGAACATGCCGTCGCCAAATTTGACGAAACGGTTGAATGCGCCATCAATCTCGGTGTTGACCCGCGCCATGCCGACCAAATGGTGCGTGGCGTGGTTGAATTGCCCAATGGCACAGGTCGGGCGCAGCGCGTTGCGGTTTTTGCCCGCGAGGAAAAAGCCGAAGAAGCCAAATCGGCAGGCGCTGATATTGTCGGCGCGGAAGATTTGATGGAGAGCATTCAGGGCGGCAAAATCGATTTCGACCGTTGTATTGCAACGCCGGATATGATGCCGCTGGTTGGCCGTTTGGGCAAAGTGCTTGGCCCGCGCAATTTGATGCCGAACCCGAAAGTCGGCACGGTGACGGCGGATATAGCCGAAGCGGTGCGCGCGGCCAAAGGCGGTGCGGTCGAGTTTCGCGTTGAGAAAGAAGGCATTGTTCATGCCGGTGTCGGCAAGGCGAGTTTCTCGGAAGAGCAATTGGTGGGCAATTTGAAAGCGTTGGTGGCAGCCGTTCAAAAAGCCAAGCCGACAGGTGCTAAAGGCACTTACCTAAAGCGTCTGGCGGTCAGTTCGACCATGGGGCCGGGCGTGAAAATTGATATTTCAGGCATTGGAGACAGTGCCTGATTGAAATTCCGTTTGGGGCGGCTTGCTGCCTCATGCGGATGACCGGAGGTTCGCCTCCGGCCTGTCCAAGATTACAGGTGCATCCGATTTGGGATGCTTAATGTCCTGTATGAGACGGGAGAAAGGTTTTTGCAGCTATGCCGTGGGGCATGGGTGCGGGCCAGACCCGGGACAGGAAGAGCGTCGCTCGTTACTGGTTTTGTGAGGAGATTCCTTGCACTGCAAAGCGGGCGGCAATTCCGAAACGGTGAAGGCCTTATGGTTTCACCACAATGCGCATGAAATATGCGCGAAGGAGAGAGAACAGTGGATAGAGCTGGCAAAGAAGAGCTCGTGTCACACTATTCCGGCATTTTTGAAGATGCCGGCATTGTCGTGATTGCCCACTATTCCGGGCTTTCCGTGCCTGAGATGGATGGTCTCAGACACCAAATGGCTGACGTCGGCGGAACGGTCAAAGTGACCAAAAACCGGCTGGTCAAGCTCGCTCTCGCAGGCACACCTGCTGAGGAAATCAGTGACATGTTTTCCGGGCCAACCGCGATTGCCTATTCGCAAGACCCGGTTGCCGCACCGAAAGTGGCGGCAAAATTCGCCAAGGAAAACGACAATCTGGTGATTATTGGCGGCATTATGGATACGACTGTCCTTGATGCGGAAGGTGTGAAAAATCTGGCGTCCCTGCCTTCGCTTGACGAATTGCGGGGTCAACTTGTCGGGCTTATCAATTCGCCGGCCACGAAAGTGGCAGGTGTGTTGCAAGCGCCGGCCGGTCAACTGGCACGTGTGCTGGGCGCCAAAGCTGCACAGGGTGATGCCGCATAAAGCGGAACCCGGATTAACTATTGGAGACAGAAAATGGCTGATATTGAAAAAATTGCCGAAGACCTCTCAAGTCTGACCGTTCTGGAAGCTGCCGATTTGGCAAAACTTCTGGAAGAAAAATGGGGCGTTTCCGCCGCAGCACCTGTTGCTGTGGCTGCTGCTCCGGCCGCCGGTGGTGATGCCGGTGGTGCCGCGGAAGAAAAGGACAGCTTTACCGTTGTTCTGGCTTCTGCCGGCGACCAGAAAATCAACGTCATCAAGGAAGTTCGTGCCATTACCGGCCTGGGTCTGAAAGAGGCCAAGGAAATGGTAGAAGGTGCGCCGACTGATTTGAAAGAAGACGTTCCGACCGCCGAAGCCAATGAGCTGAAAGAAAAGCTCGAAGCCGTCGGCGCGACGATAGAGCTGAAATAAAGCTCTTTTTGAAAGATAAGGGGCAGGCGGGTGAACCGAAAATCCGCCTGTCCCGTATTGCCTTTAACCGCCAGTGCGCTGTGCCGCGCAAACTGACCGGTTCCGGCAAATGGGGGACGCGCTTTTTGATGCGGGGTGGCGCGCCTTCTTCGGGATTTCCCGAACCCGCGGTGATGAGATTGAGGAAATCACATGTCGCAAGCTTATGCAGGTCGCAAACGTATTCGTAAATCATTTGGACGTATCCCACAAATTGTGGATGTTCCCAATCTGATTGAGGTTCAAAAATACTCTTACGACCAGTTTTTGCAGGTGCAAGCACCTGAGGGCGGCCGTTTTGAAGACGGTCTGCAAGCGGTCTTTAAGTCGGTTTTTCCGATTACCGATTTCAGCGGCGCTGCCATGCTGGAATTTGTCAGCTATGAGTTTGAAAAACCGAAATATGATGTGGAAGAGTGCCAGCAACGCGGCATGACTTTCGCGGCTCCGCTGAAAGTGACATTGCGGCTGGTGGTTTTCGATATTGACGACGAAACCGGCGCCAAATCGGTCAAAGATATTAAAGAGCAGGAAGTTTATATGGGCGACCTGCCATTTATGACGGATAATGGCACATTTATCGTCAATGGCACGGAGCGCGTTATCGTTTCGCAAATGCACCGCAGCCCCGGTGTGTTTTTCGACCATGACAAGGGCAAAACCCATGTGTCGGGCAAGCTTTTATTTGCCGCGCGCGTGATACCCTATCGCGGCTCCTGGCTGGATTTTGAATTTGACGCCAAGGATATTTTGCATGTGCGGATTGACCGCCGCCGTAAATTACCGGCAACGGTGTTGCTGCACGCATTGGGCTATGCCTCGGATGAAATCCTCGACATGTTCTACAATAAAGTCGCCTATGTGCGCGGCAAAGACGGCTGGGTTACAGATTTTGTGCCGGAACAAAGGCGCGGCTCCAAACCGCTTTACGATTTGATAAATGACAAAAATGGCAAGGTGGTGATTGAAGCAGGGCAGAAAATCTCGCCACGCATGGCGCGCAAGCTGGCCGAGGATGGGCTGGAAAAACTCCGCGTCTCTGATGATGAGCTGATTGGCCGGTTTATCGCCGATGAAATGGTCAGCTTTGAAACCGGTGAGATTTTTGCCGAGGCAGGCGATGAAATCACTGAGGACTTGCTCGGCGAGTTGCTGGAAAAAGGCTATACGGAAATCAACACGCTGGATATTGACCCAGTCAATCGCGGGCCGTTTATCCGCAATACGCTGGTGGCGGATAAATCAAGCGATTTGCTGACCGCGCTTGAAGAGATTTACCGCGTTATGCGTCCGGGTGAGCCGCCAACGCCGGAAACCGCCGAAGCGCTGTTTAACGGGCTGTTCTTCGATTCTGAACGCTATGATTTATCGGCTGTCGGTCGGGTAAAAATGAATATCCGCCTGAATCAGGAATGTGCCGATGATATTCGTGTGTTGCGCAAAGAGGACATTGTCGGCGTTGTCAAAACGCTGGTCGATTTGCGCGACGGCAAGGGTGATGTTGATGATATCGACAATCTCGGCAATCGGCGTGTGCGCTCGGTCGGCGAATTGATGGAAAATCAGTATCGTATCGGCCTGTTGCGGATGGAGCGTGCCATTAAGGAACGGATGAGTTCGATTGATATCGATACGGTCATGCCGCAGGATTTGATTAACGCCAAGCCGGTGTCGGCTTCGGTGCGGGAGTTTTTCGGCTCCTCGCAATTGTCGCAATTTATGGACCAGACAAACCCGCTGTCGGAAATCACGCATAAGCGGCGTCTGTCGGCGCTTGGCCCCGGCGGTTTGACGCGCGAGCGTGCCGGTTTTGAAGTCCGTGACGTGCATCCGACCCATTATGGCCGGATTTGCCCGATTGAAACACCCGAAGGGCCGAATATCGGCCTTATCAACTCGCTGGCGACTTTTGCCCGCGTCAATAAATACGGCTTTATTGAAAGCCCCTATCGCAAGGTTGTTGACGGTAAAGTCACTGATGAAGTGATTTATCTGTCGGCCATGGAAGAAGCCCGCTATCGTGTGGCGCAGGCGACAATTTCCATTGCCGCCAATGGCCAGATTGAAGAAGAGCTTATCAATTGCCGCGTCAATGGCGATTTTGAAATCGTGCCGCCGGAAATGGTGGATTTGCTTGATGTCTCGCCGAAACAGATTGTCTCGGTTGCCGCCGCGCTTATCCCCTTCCTTGAAAATGATGACGCCAACCGCGCGCTGATGGGGTCGAACATGCAACGCCAAGCCGTGCCGCTTTTGCAGGCCGATGCGCCGCTGGTCGGCACTGGCATGGAAGAAGTTGTTGCGCGTGACAGCGGGGCGGCGATTTCGGCGCGCCGCGCCGGTGTGGTTGACCAAGTGGATGCAACCCGTATCGTTATCCGCGCAACCGATGAAACCGATGCCTCAAAATCCGGCGTTGATATTTACAATCTGCGGAAGTTTCAGCGCTCCAATCAATCGACCTGCATCAACCAGCGTCCGCTTGTGCGGGTTGGTGACCGGGTGGAAGTTGGCGATGTTGTGGCTGATGGACCGTCCACCGAGCTTGGTGAATTGGCGCTTGGGCGCAATGTGTTGGTCGCCTTCATGCCTTGGAATGGCTATAATTTCGAGGATTCCATCCTGATTTCCGAGCGTATTGTGCGCGATGATGTTTTCACCTCAATCCATATTGAGGAGTTTGAAATCATGGCGCGTGACACCAAGCTGGGGCCGGAAGAAATCACCCGCGATATTCCCAATGTTGGTGAGGACGCGCTCGGCAATCTTGACGAGGCCGGCATTGTCTATATTGGCGCGGAGGTTAATCCGGGCGATATTCTGGTCGGTAAAATCACGCCGAAAGGCGAAAGCCCGATGACGCCGGAAGAAAAATTGCTGCGCGCCATTTTCGGTGAAAAAGCCTCTGATGTGCGCGACACTTCTCTGAAACTGCCGCCCGGCACATCCGGCACGGTGGTTGAGGTGCGCGTGTTCAACCGCCACGGCATTGACAAGGATGAACGGGCGCTGGCCATTGAGCGTGAAGAAATTGAAGCGCTGGCCAAAGACCGCGATGATGAATTGTCAATTCTTGAGCGCAATGTCTATAAGCGTCTGGGCGAAGCCCTGCTGAACAAACAGGTTGCCTCAGGCCCTGGCGGCATGGCGGCTGACAGCAAAATCACGCAAGCGATACTGGATGATTTGCCGCGTTCGCAATGGTGGCAAATAGCGTTGAAAAATGACGCGGCGATGGCTGAAGTCGAAGCGATGAAAAAGCAGTTTGACGAAGCCAAAGGGGCGCTGGAAGCGCGCTTTGAGGACAAGGTGGACAAGGTGCAGCGCGGCGATGAGCTGCCGCCCGGCGTCATGAAAATGATTAAAGTCTATGTTGCCGTGAAGCGTAAGCTGCAACCGGGTGACAAAATGGCTGGCCGGCATGGCAATAAGGGTGTGATTTCCCGCATTTTGCCGCTTGAAGACATGCCCTATCTCGATGATGGCGCGCCGGTGGATATTGTGCTGAACCCGTTGGGTGTGCCGAGCCGGATGAATGTCGGACAGATTCTTGAAACCCATTTGGGTTGGGCCTGTGCCGGTCTTGGCCGTCAAATCAATGAGGCGCTGACCGCCTTTGAGATGGATGGCAATGTCGGACGCATCAAGGAGACATTGAATGATGTCTATTCCGGTGATGATGATGTGGCGCAATTATCCGATGGTGAAGCGCTTGAGATGAGCCAGACTTTGCGTAATGGCGTACCGGTAGCAACGCCGGTCTTTGACGGCGCAAATGATGGTGACATTGTTGAGATGCTCAGCAAGGCTGGCATTGACAGCTCAGGTCAGGTGCAATTGCATGATGGCCGCACTGGCGAGCCTTTCGACCGGAAAGTGACTGTCGGCTATATTTATATGCTGAAACTGCACCATCTGGTTGACGACAAAATCCATGCCCGTTCCATTGGTCCATACAGCCTTGTGACCCAACAACCTTTGGGCGGCAAGGCGCAATTTGGCGGCCAGCGCTTCGGTGAAATGGAAGTCTGGGCGTTGGAAGCCTATGGCGCTGCTTACACATTGCAGGAAATGTTGACGGTGAAATCAGACGATGTGGCCGGTCGGACGAAAGTCTATGAGGCCATTGTGAAAGGCGATGACACATTTGAAGCGGGTATCCCCGAAAGCTTCAATGTTCTTGTCAAGGAAATCCGGTCTCTGGGTCTCAATGTCGAACTGACAGAGAGCCGCCGGGACATTCAGGGTTAATGCGGCACGCCGCAATTTAGGAGACGACCGATGAACCACGAGGTCATGAATATCTTCAATCCACAGGCCAACCAGCAGGCCTTTGATCAAATCCGCATCTCGATTGCCAGCCCGGAGAAAATCCTGTCTTGGTCTTATGGCGAGATTAAAAAGCCGGAGACGATTAACTACCGCACCTTCAAGCCGGAGCGTGACGGGCTGTTTTGCGCGCGTATTTTTGGCCCGATTAAAGACTATGAATGTCTGTGCGGCAAATATAAGCGGATGAAGTTCAAGGGCGTAATCTGCGAAAAATGCGGTGTTGAAGTGACGCTGACCAAAGTGCGTCGCGAGCGTATGGGTCATATTGAACTGGCCGCGCCGGTCGCGCATATCTGGTTTTTGAAATCGCTGCCAAGTCGTATCGGCCTGCTTTTGGACATGACGCTGAAAGACCTTGAACGGGTTTTGTATTTCGAACATTTCATTGTTCTTGACCCGATGCTGTCGCCGCTGAAACAGGGGCAATTGCTGAGTGAGGAAGAATATTACGACGCCATGGATGAATATGGCGAAGATAATTTCGTTGTCGGTATCGGCGCTGAGGCGGTGCGTGCCATGCTTGAGGATATCGACCTTGAAAAGCTGCGCGATGAGCTGCGGGTTGAAATTGCCGAGGCAACAACCGAGCTGAAGCCGAAGAAATTGGCGAAAAGGCTGAAAGTCGTTGAGGCCTTTATTCGCTCCGGCGGGCGTCCTGAATGGATGATTTTGAATGTTGTGCCGGTGATTCCGCCGGAACTGCGCCCGCTTGTGCCGCTGGATGGCGGGCGCTTTGCGACTTCCGATTTGAATGATTTATATCGCCGTGTGATTAACCGCAATAACCGGTTGAAGCGGCTGATTGAACTGCGCGCGCCCGATATTATCGTGCGTAATGAAAAGCGCATGTTGCAGGAATCGGTTGATGCGCTGTTCGACAATGGGCGGCGCGGTCGGGTGATTACCGGCGGCAATAAGCGTCCGTTGAAATCGCTGTCCGACATGTTGAAAGGCAAGCAGGGTCGCTTCCGGCAAAATCTGCTCGGCAAGCGGGTCGATTATTCGGGACGCTCGGTGATTGTGGTTGGCCCGGAGTTGAAACTGCATCAATGCGGCCTACCGAAGAAAATGGCATTGGAATTGTTCAAGCCGTTTATTTATTCACGCCTTGAGGCCAAGGGTCTGTCCTCGACCGTCAAACAGTCGAAGAAAATGGTCGAGAAGGAACGCCCTGAAGTGTGGGATATTCTTGACGAGGTTATCCGTGAACATCCGGTCATGCTGAACCGCGCGCCGACACTGCACCGGCTTGGTATTCAGGCTTTTGAGCCGGTGTTGATTGAAGGCAAGGCGATTCAATTGCATCCGCTGGTTTGCGCCGCTTTTAACGCTGATTTTGACGGCGACCAAATGGCTGTGCATGTGCCGCTGTCACTAGAGGCGCAGCTTGAAGCGCGTGTCTTGATGATGTCCACCAATAACATTCTGCACCCAGCCAATGGCGCGCCGATTATTGTGCCGTCGCAAGATATCGTGCTTGGCCTGTATTATATGAGCCTGCAACGCGATGGCCTGCCGGGCGAGGGCATGGTGATTTCTGATATTGGTGAGCTGGAACAGGCGCTTGACCAAGGCGCGCTGACACTGCACACCAAAATAAAAGTGCGGGTTGACCAGATTGACGAGCAAGGCACTGTTTCACAGCGTGTGGTTGAAACAACGGCGGGGCGTTATATGCTGGCACAGGAATTGCCGCTGCATGTCAATCTGCCCTATGAGACGATTAACAAGCTGATGACCAAGAAAGAAATTTCCAAAGTCATTGATGCGGTGTATCGCCATTGCGGCCAGAAGGAAACCGTTCTGTTTTGCGACCATATTATGAAAATCGGCTTCCGCGAAGCGTGCAAGGCCGGTATTTCCTTCGGTAAAGATGACATGGTTATCCCTGAAGACAAGCTGTCGCTGATTGACGAGACGCTGGAGCTGGTCAAGGAATATGAGCAGCAATATACGGACGGGCTGATTACCCAGGGCGAGAAATATAATAAGGTTGTCGATGCTTGGGCGCGTTGCACTGACCGTGTGGCTGACGCGATGATGGGCAAGATTTCCACTGTCGATGCCGAGGATACGGAAGACAGCAATTTCATC
>Ga0213866_10002449_pt1 | contig 13098 bp, 13 predicted proteins | sample PICome_11_FD_160079 | JGI IMG/M metagenome (GOLD analysis project Ga0213866, IMG submission 160079) | Coastal seawater microbial communities near Pivers Island, North Carolina, United States - PICO284 | ecosystem: Environmental > Aquatic > Marine > Coastal | place: USA: North Carolina... | reverse complement strand
ATCGAGATCAACCATGCGCCTCTCTGCCCTTCCTCTCGTTTTGGCCGGCCTGCTCGGCAGTGCAGCCCTTGCTCCTGAGGTCGCCCAGGCCTACCCCTATGGCGATCAGCGCTACGTCTACGACAACTACGGGCCGCCCCCCGGCCGAACCTACGCCCCTCTGCCCGTGAGTCCCTATGGATATCCCATCGCCTCTGAACCTGAGCCCTATAGCCCTGCTCCCGTGCGTCGCTGCAATCGGGGCACCGTGCTGACCGGGGCTGCCATTGGTGGCGGACTGGGAGCGATGTTGGCAAGCAACTCACGCAACCGCCTCTGGAGCCTGCCAATTGGGGCCGCGATGGGCGGCATCTTGGGTGGTGTGATCTCCGGGTGCTGAAACCGACCTCAGCCGGCCCCCTACTTCATCCCATCCCACCTACAGCCATGAACCTGTTGCACACCTTGTTGCCCAGAGCCAGGCAGCATCCTGCCCCCCTGCTGCTGGCTGGTACCCTGTTGATTCTGGGGATTAGTCAGGCTGGTAATGCGGCCTTCGCCGCAGGCAGTGGTTACGGAAGGCACCCCAACCCTGAGCGTCGCGAAGCTATGCAACGCCAGCAGGCCGAGGCGATCGCCAAATTGAGCAGCCAGCAGCGCCAGGCTTATTTCGCCGCCCGCCTCCAGCTGGAGCAGCGGGTATCCGTCGAACGCCTGGATCAACTAAGCCAGGCCGAGCGCTGCATGGTGCCGGCCCGTGACGTCGATGCCTTGCAAAGCTGCCAGCGCAACCTGCAGGACCAAGCCATAGAGCAGCGTCGCCGCTGGATGACTGAACGGGCCGAGCTCCAGCGCCGCTTTGGTTTGCCGGGCTGGGGCAAGGACCAGCGCCGACAATAAAAGGGGGCCTGAGCCCCCTGTCGCGGTCAGCCTGGATCAGGTCTCATCCAAATCAGGCTTCATCCAGTGCTGCCACGCCGGGGAGCACCTTGCCTTCGAGCAGCTCGAGGCTGGCGCCACCGCCGGTGGAGATGTGGCTCATCTTCTCGGCCACGCCCACCTTCTCCACGGCGGCCACCGAGTCGCCGCCACCGATGATCGTGATCGTGCCCGTGGCGCTCAGCTCCGCCAGGGTGTGGGCGATGCCGTTGGTGCCGGCCGCGAACTTGTCGAACTCGAACACGCCCATCGGTCCGTTCCAGATCACGGTTTTGCAGTCGGCTAGGGCCGCTTGGAAAACCTTCAGGGAGTCGGGGCCGATGTCGAGGCCCATCCAGCCGTCGGGGATCGCCTCCACTTTGGCGATCTGGCTATTGGCATCGGGGGCGAAGTTGTCGGCCAGCACCACATCGGTGGGCAGCAGGAACTGCACGCCCTTGGCGGCCGCCTTGGCCTCGAGTTCTTTGGCAAGCTCTAGTTTGTCCTCTTCCACCAGGCTCTTGCCCACCGACAGGCCACGGGCCTTGTAGAAGGTGAAGATCATGCCGCCGCCGATCAGGATCTTGTCGCACTTGTCGATCAGGGCTTCGAGCACGCCGATCTTGCTGCTCACCTTGGAGCCACCCACGATTGCCGCCAGGGGGCGCTTGGGCGCATCGATGGCGCCCTGCAGGTAGGCCAGCTCCTTCTCCATCAGGTGGCCGGCCACGTTCGGGCTGAGGAACTTGGTGACCCCTTCGGTGGAGGCGTGGGCCCGGTGGGCGGCGCCGAAGGCGTCGTTCACGTAAACCTCAGCAAGGGAGGCCAATTTTTGGGCAAATTCGGCCTCGTTCTTCTCTTCCTCGGCGAAGAAGCGCACGTTCTCGAGCAACACCACACCCCCTTCCTCTAGGGCGGCCACCTTGGCCTCGGCGTCGGGGCCGATGCAGCTTTCAGTCTTGGAGACGGGCACGCCCAGCAGGTCGCTGAGGCGGCCGGCCACCTGGGTTAGGCGCATGCCCTCGTTCACCTGACCCTTGGGCCTGCCGAAGTGGGCTGCCAGGATCACCTTGGCACCGTTGTCGCGCAGGTGGGCGATGGTGGGCAGGGCCGCCCGGATGCGGGTGTCGTCGGTGATCGCGCCGGCGTCGTCTAGCGGTACGTTGAAGTCAACCCGCACCAGCACGCGCTTGCCGCGGAGATCATCGGCCGAAAGGTTGGCCAGGGATCGCTTCGCCATGGAGCTCCAGGTGATAGGGAATTGCGGGGGAGGTTAGCCCCCGCCCCGCCCCTGGCTTTTCTCTTGCCCGCCCACTTGAGCTACCACTTGCCTTCCTTCGGCTTTCCCCCAACCGGCCGCCCTGGCCGGATTCCGGAGCGCCCTCCAGACTGAAATATTCCAGCCCTTAACGGCCCTGTCTGCATCCCCCGCGCCATGTTTGAAACCGTCCTTTTTCCCATCGACCAGAGCCGTCAGGCGTTGGAAACGGCGGCGCTGGCCCTGAAACTGGCCCAGCAGCACTCCAGCTCCCTGGTGCTGCTCTCGGTGGTGGAGCCTGGCCAGGACGACCCGGCCGCCACCGCCGAGCTGCTGCAGCAGGCCCGGGCCCGGTTTGAGCAGGCTGGGGTGAGCTGCCGGGTGATCGAGCGTGAGGGCATGCCAGCTTTTGTGATCGGTGATGTGGCTGATGAGATCAATGCCGATGTGATCGTGATGGGCACCCGCGGCATCGCGATCGAGAGCGATCAACAGAGCACCGCGGCGAGGGTGATCCAGCTGGCTCCCTGTCCGGTGCTGGTGGTGCCCTAGGTGACGCAACTCAGCGTCAATGCCCCGGCGATCCAGTGGTACCCGGGCCACATCGCCAAGGCGGAGAGGGCCCTCAACGCAAATCTCGCCAAGGTGGATCTGGTGATCGAGGTGCGGGACGCCCGCATTCCGCTGGCCACCTCCCACCCCCGGCTGCAGCGCTGGATCGGCAACAAGCAGCACCTGCTGGTAATCAATAGGGTCGACATGATTCCGGCGCCGGTGCGCCAGGCCTGGACCGCCTGGTTCCGGGCCCAGGAGCAGACCTGCTGGTGGTGTGACGCCAAGGTGGGCACCGGCGTAAAACAGCTGCAGCAGGCGGCGATCCGGGCCGGGGAGGCCCTCAATGCCCGCCGGGCCGGCAGGGGCATGAAGCCGCGGCCGGTGCGGGCCCTGATGCTGGGCTTCCCCAACGTGGGCAAGTCGGCCCTGATCAACCGGTTGGTGCGCCAGAAGGTGGTAGACAGCGCCCGCCGGGCAGGCGTGACCCGCAGTCTGCGCTGGGTGCGGCTTGGCCAGGACCTCGACCTGCTCGATGCCCCCGGCGTGCTGCCGCCCCGCCTCGACGACCAACAGGCCGCCCTGCGCCTTGCCCTCTGCGATGACATCGGCCAGGCGGCCTATGACAACGAGGCCGCTGCCCTGGCCTTTCTGCAGCTGCTCACCCTGCTGGAGGCGTCACCGGCTGCCGGAGTGCCGCCCGCCCTGGTGGAGAAGCGCTACGGAGTTTGCCTCGACGTATTACCTGGGGGCGGTCCGGATGTGGAGAGTTGGCTGGTGGCTGCGGCGGCGCGTCACACCAGTGGCGATAGCCTGCGCATGGCGACCAAGCTCCTCGATGACTTCCGCTGCGCCCGGCTTGGGGCTATCGCCCTCGAACTGCCATGAGCGGGCCCAAGCTCAGCCTACGAGCTCACCGATAAGGCTAACGTGATAGCCGAGGCGATTTAGGATTTCTCCGCTGCTTAATACGCCGAGTTCGGCATTTAGCTGAATCGCGTTAATAGCTGCATCCTGCATTACCAGGCCAAAGGAGTTGACCGCCCAGCCAACATTGCTGAATCCCGCTATGGCATTAATGCTAAGGAAGGGTGCTGATTCCAACATCCGGAAGCTCTGGCCATCCCCTAGTAGGCTTGTTGGCAGGGCAATATTGAGAGATAGGTTTTGGATGAACCATCCGGGTGCTGCGCTCTCGTTCGTCCAGCCTGGTGATTTTAGGTCCACGCTGATAATCCCTGAGAGCAGAACCATTTGTCTGCCATCGCTCAGTCCATAGTGAATGGCATGCGTTGAGCTGAACTTGTCAGCCTGTTTTGGGTCGAGTTGGTTGATCTGCATCTGAAATATCATTCTTGCTGCATACCTTAGGGCACATGCCAAGCCAAGGCTCTCACGGAGGCTCCGCTGCATGGATCTTCTGTGGATCAAGCCAGTACGGTCGCTGGCAGGGAGGACAGGCCGATGGTCGACGTGAGCTTCGGTGAAGGCGAGGGCGAGCTACTCACGCTCACCTACCCCAAGCCCCTGCCGATGCGGCTGGATCGCTGGCTGGTGGCCCAGCGGCCGGAGCAGAGCCGGGCCCGGATTCAGAAGTTCATTGAGGCCGGCTATGTGCAGGTCAATGGGGTCACCGGCCGGGCCAAGACCCCCCTGCGCCAGGGCGACAGCGTGGCGCTGTGGATGCCGCCACCGGAGCCTCTGCCCTATCTGGTGCCCCAGGCCATGCCCCTGGATGTGCTCTACGAAGACTCCCACCTGATCGTGCTCAATAAGCCCGCCGGGCTCACCGTGCATCCGGCGCCCGGCAACAGGGATGGCACCCTGGTGAATGGCCTGCTGCACCACTGCCCCGACCTGCCCGGCATCGGCGGGGAGCTCCGGCCCGGCATCGTGCACCGGCTCGATAAGGACACTACTGGCTGCATCGTGGTGGCCAAGAGCCAGGAGGCATTGGTGAAGCTGCAGGTGCAGATCCAGAAGCGAATCGCCTCGCGCCAGTATCTGGCGGTGGTGCACGGGGTGCCTACGGCCGATTCCGGCACGGTCGTGGCCCCCATCGGCCGCCACCCAGCCGACCGCAAGAAATACGCCGTGGTTCACGACGACTCGGGCCGCCACGCCTGCACCCACTGGCGCCTGGTGGAGAGGCTGGGCGACTACTCCCTCCTGCGTTTCAAACTCGATACAGGGCGCACCCACCAGATCCGGGTGCACTGCGCCCACCTGGGCCATCCGATCGTGGGTGACCCGGTGTACTCCCGCTGCCGCAAGCTGCCGCTGGATATGCCCGGCCAGGCCCTACACGCCGTGCAGCTGGGGCTCAACCACCCGATCCACGGCGAGCGGATCTTGTGCGAGGCGCCGTTGCCGGAGTTGTTTGAACGTTTGCTGGCGGTGCTCAGGCGGCGCTAGGCAGCCGCGGGCAAGCCTCCACAAGCTTGCGGGTGATGGCTGCCTGGGGATGGCTCAGCAACCGGGCGCCCGGGCCCTCCTCCACGATCAGGCCGCCGTCGAGCACGATCACCCGGTGGCAGAAGCCACTGGCCACCGACAGGTCGTGGGTGACAAACAGCAGGCCCAGGCCCAGCCGCTGCTGCAGATCCCGCAGCAGGGCAAGCACGTCGGCCTGCACTTCGGCGTCGAGCATGCTGACGCTCTCGTCGCAGAGCAGCACCTTTGGCTCCAGCACCAGGGCCCGGGCGATGGCCACCCGCTGCTGCTGGCCGCCTGAGAGCTGGCTGGGCAGGCGGTTTTCGAACGCTTCAGCTGGGGTCAGCCCCACGGCAGAGAGGAGTTCCCGGGCCCGGTGGCGGGCCTGGTTGCGGCTGGCCAGGCCGTGGATCAGCAGGGGATCGGCGATGGCTTCGCCCACCACCATCTGGGGGTTGAGGCAGGCCAGGGGATCTTGGAAAACCATCTGCAGGCCCCGTCGCGCTCGGCGTAGGGCCTGGCCGCGCAGGGCCAGCAGGTTGCGGCCTTCGAGACGCACCGTGCCGCCCCGCACCGGTGCCAACCCCATCAGGGCTCGGCAGAGGGTGCTCTTGCCGCAGCCTGATGCCCCCACCAGGCCAATGGTTTCGCCCCGCTGCAGCCTCAGGCTCACCCCGTCCACCGCTTTGAGCCAGCGGCGTTGCCAGGGCAGGGAGGGCAACGGGTGCCAGCTGCGCAACTCCTCCAGCTCCAGCAGGGCTGGCGCCGGTGCGGGCATCGCACTTTGGGCCCCCTCCCGCTGCCGCGCCTTGGCCACCAGCCGCTGGGCCAGGGGGGAGGCCGGGGCGGCGAGCAGTTGTTGGGCGGGGGCCTGCTCGATCAGGCGGCCCTGGTCCAGCACGGCGATCTGGTCGCACCAGCGGCCTGCAAGGGCCAGGTCGTGGCTGATCAGCAGCAGGGCGCTGCCTGCTTCGCTGCAAAGGGCGCTGAGCTCCCCCATCACCTGGCCGGCGATGGCCACATCCAGGCTGGTGGTGGGCTCGTCGGCGATCACCAGGGGCGGATTGAGGGCCATGGCCAGGGCGATTGCCAGCCGCTGACGCATGCCGCCGCTGAACTCATGGGGGTAGCTGCCGTAGCGCTGGGGGTTGATCCCGACCCTGGTCAGCAGCTCCTCGGCCCGTTCTCGCACCTGGCGCCGCCGCCAGCGGGGCCGGTGGGCGGCCAGGGTGTCCCCTAGGTGGTCGCCAATGGTCAGCAGGGGGTTGAGCCGGGTCATGGGGTCCTGGAAAACCAGGCCCACCGCCTCGCCGCGCAGTTGGCGCAGGGCCGGCCGCTGCAGCCGGCCGGGCTCCTGCCCCGCCAGTAGCAGCCCGCCGCTGCACTGGCTGCCTTGGGGCAGGAGCTGCAGCACCGCCCGGGCCACGGTGCTCTTGCCGCAGCCGGAGGGCCCGACCAGGGCCAGCCTCTGGCCTGGGCTCAGGCTCAGTGTCAGCCCATCAAGGGTGGGCTGGGCGCAGCCCGGGTAGCGCACCACCAGGTGGTCAATCGCAAGCACGGGGCTGGTCATTGTCTCCAGCTAGGCAGTATCTGCATACGATGGAAGAAATCCACAGGGCGGAATGCTCAAGGCGGTTGCCGATCTTGATCAGGACCGATCGATCCGCCCCCCTGCTGACTATGGCGTGCCCCTGCCCGAGTGGCTGCAGCGCTGCCTGGAGCACGTGCCGCCGGGCCAGGACAACAGCTGCCCTACGGACCCCGAGCTGCTGCTCGCCTGCGCCTTCGATTACGCCTACCGCCATCACCAGGGCCAGCTGCGGGCCACGGGCGAGCCCTACATCATCCATCCGATCGCCGTTGCCGATCTGCTGCGGGAGACCGGCGCCAGTGCAGGGGTAATCGCCGCCGGCTTCCTGCACGACGTGGTCGAGGACACCGGCGTCACCCCCGATGAGATCGAGGCGCACTTTGGCGCCGAGGTGCGGGCCCTGGTGGAGGGGGTCACCAAGTTGGGCGGGATCCATTTCACCAACTACACCGAGGCCCAGGCAGAAAATTTGCGTCGCATGTTTCTGGCCATGGCCAGCGACATCCGCGTGGTGCTGGTGAAGTTGGCAGACCGGCTCCACAACATGCGCACGCTCTCTGCCCTCAAGCCCGAGAAGCAGCAGCGCATCGCCCGCGAAACCCGGGAGATCTATGCCCCCCTCGCCAACCGGCTGGGGATTGGCAGGCTCAAGTGGGAGCTGGAGGATCTGGCCTTCAAAATCCTCGAGCCCGAGGCCTACCGTGACATTCAGAAGCAGGTGGCGACCAAGCGCAGTGACAGGGAAGAGCGCCTGGGGGTGACCGTGCAGTTGCTGCGGGATCGCCTCGCCGCCGCGGGGCTGCACAACTGTGAGGTGAGTGGCCGGCCCAAGCACCTCTATGGAATCTGGAGCAAAATGCAGCGCCAGCAGAAGGCGTTCCACGAAATCATCGACGTGGCCGCCCTCAGGATCCTCTGCCCCAACTTGGAGGGCTGCTACCGGGCCCTAGCGGTTGTCCACGACACGTTCCGGCCGATTCCCGGTCGCTTCAAGGACTACATCGGCCTACCCAAGCCCAATGGCTACCAGTCACTCCATACGGCGGTGATCGGTCGCCATCGGCCGATCGAGGTGCAGATCCGCACCACTGAGATGCACAGGGTGGCCGAGTACGGCATCGCTGCCCATTGGAAATACAAGGAAGGCGGTTCACCGGCGGCCTCCGGGGCCGATGCGGAGCGCTTCAACTGGCTGCGCCAGCTGGTGGATTGGCAGAAGGATGACGGTGGCAAGGACAGCGGTGATTTTTTGCGCTCCATCAAGGAGGACCTCTTCGACGAGGAGGTGTTCGTGTTCACCCCCAATGGCGATGTGGTGGGGCTGCGCAAAGGTTCCACTGCCGTTGATTTCGCCTACCGGATCCATTCCGAGATCGGCAACCACTGCCAGGGAGTCCGCATCAACGATCGCCTCTGCCCCCTGGCCACTCCGCTACAGAACGGCGATTTCGTGCAGGTGATCACCGCCAAGACGGCGCACCCGAGCCTCGACTGGCTCAATTTCGTGGCCACCCCCACGGCCCGCAACCGCATCCGCCATTGGTACAAGACGAGCCATCGCGACCAGAACATCCTTCGCGGCACCGAGATGTTGGAGCGAGAACTGGGTCGCGACGGCTTTGATGCCCTGCTCAGTGGCGAGGCGATCGCCCGGGTGGCGCGCCGTTGCAACCTTGCCGGCACCGACGACCTGCTGGCATCCCTCGGCTTTGGTGGGGTCACGCTGCACCAGTTGCTAAACCGCCTGCGGGAGGAACTGCGCCTTGCCAGCGCCGCCGCTGTGCCGGTGCCCAGCAATGAGCAGGTCGCCGCCGAGCTTTCAGCTCACGCTGCCCATCCCGATCTCCAGCCTTCGTCGCCAGCGGGCACCAGTGCAATCCTGGGCCTCGAAGGACTCGACTATCGGCTGGGGGGGTGCTGCACCCCCCTGCCCGGTGAGCCGATCTTGGGGGCGGTGGCCCTGGGCAACCACGGCATCACCATCCATCGCCAGGACTGCGCCAACCTGGGCCAAGTGCCGGCCGAACGGCGCCTGCCCGTGCGCTGGAACCCTGCGGTGCAAGCCAGCCCGCGGCGTTATCCGGTGCAGTTGCGCATCGAGGTGCTCGATCGAGTTGGAGTGCTCAAGGACATTCTCACCCGACTCTCCGACCACCGCATCAACGTCAGTGATGCCCGGGTGCGCACCACTCCCGGTAAGCCGGCCCGCATTGACCTGCGGGTGGAGCTCGACAGTGCCGGCCAGCTGGCCAGCACCATCGGCCAGATCCGCTCCATGGCCGACGTGCTCGATATCGCCCGCACCGGGATCGGCTAGGCCCGGACGGATTAAGGGCAAATTGCAGCTTTAAGGCAAGGTGAAGCCGCCAGTGTTGAGGTGCTTCAGGTCGAGCATCACCACCGTCAGCCAGCCCAGTAGGGCCAGGCCCCCCAGGGAACCCAGGACCAGCAGCAGGCCGGAGAGTGCCGAGCCAGAGGATCCCTTGCCGTCTGCCACAGGTAGTTGTTGAGGGTCTTTGATCTTCGCACCAGCTCAGGGTCGCGAGATGCGATGGAACCGCTTCCCGCTGGCTCCATCAAATTCAGGCAGCTTTTTGGTTGGAGGCGGCACTGCGGGAGTTGGCATGGCGAGTTGCCTTTGGGCGCCCCAGCGGCAGGATCAGCAAATCGGTGAGGCCGTTGAGGCCATTCGCCAGCAGTTCCCAAGTGGATTCAAGTTGGGGCAGCAGTTTCCAGCCGATTCGCACAGATCCGCTCGCGAGTGAGAGCACGGCTGCTACTGCCACCCCGGCCAGGGCTGCGAAGCCAAGCATCTGGGCTACCCCGAGCAGCAGGCGCACAAGGCCTTTGGCCATGAAGTGAACGCCGCTGATCAGGTTGTAGATCGCCTGGCTGAAAACAAGCAGACTATCGAGCTTCACAAAGTGGGCGAGACCAAACAGGCTTGCCAAAGCGGCTGCCCCGGCGATGCTCAACAGCAAGCCTTTGCGGAGCTCCTGGGAGTCGGTTTTGGGCCTGTTTGGAGATCGCTGGGTCCGTCCAGACTGCTGATTGGCAGAGCTGAACTCGAGAAGCTTATCCATGCTGTGATGGTGCGATTCGCAGCGGTTGGCCGCCATGGCCATGGGACGGTTGACCAGCTGGCCCATGGCTCGCTGGTCAGCAGCTTCTGATTGGCGTTGCCGTAGTTACAGCTCGTTTGGGCCCAGTTACCTACAACCACCCCACCTGAGGGATAGCCAGCCATGACCTCCGAGCAAGCGGCCCAGCTGATCGACGAAACCCTCGACTTGGTGCATCAGCGCCTCCAGGATCTCCAGGCCCAATCTCTCCCCCGGGAGCAGCACGCCCTGGCAGAGGAGTTTCGCGAGTGGCGCCACCCGGAAGGTGGCCACATCGACCTGATGGTGTTTCCCGGCCTGGCTAACCCCTGACCAGCCCTGGGGACGGCGGCGGGGTGGAATGGGGACATGGAAGTCTCAGTCACCATCGCAGCGGTAGCTACGGCGGTGGCGCCCGGGCAGGGCAGTGTGGCAATCGTACGAATCTCCGGCCCCGAGGCTGAGGCGATCGGGCGACGGCTGTTTGTGGCCCCTGGCCAGCAACTGTGGGAGAGCCACCGGGTGCTCTATGGCCACGTGGTGGATCCGGCCAGCGGCGAGCGGGTGGCTGAGGCGCTGCTGCTGCTGATGCGCTCACCGCGCAGCTTCACCCGCGAAACCGTGGTGGAGTTCCACTGCCACGGCGGCCTGATCGCTGTGCAGCGGGTGCTGGAGCTGGTGCTGGCGGCCGGGGCGCGGCGGGCCCTGCCGGGGGAATTCAGCCAGCGGGCGTTTTTAAACGGCCGGCTTGACCTCACCCGGGCCGAAGCGATCAGCGAGTTGATCACGGCTCGCAGCCGCCGGGCGGCCCAGCTGGCGATGGCTGGCCTCGATGGCGGCCTGCATCAGCGCATCGGCGCCCTGCGGGAGCGGTTGCTCGATCAGCTGGCGGAGCTAGAGGCCCGGGTGGACTTCGAGGAAGACCTACCGCCCCTCGATGGCGATGCGGTGGCAGCCGAGCTGGCGGCGGTGCGCGGCGAGCTGGAGCAGCTGGTGGCCGAGGCGCGCCAGGGGGAGTTGCTGCGCGAGGGCCTGCGGGTGGCGATCGTGGGCCGGCCGAACGTGGGCAAATCCAGCCTGCTCAACCTGCTCAGCCAGCGGCAGAAGGCGATCGTGACCGACCTGCCCGGCACCACCCGCGACCTGCTGGAAATTGAGCTGGTGCTCGAAGGCGTGCCGCTCACCCTGCTCGACACCGCCGGCATTAGGCCCACCACAGATCGCGTCGAGGCCCTGGGCATTGAGCGGGCCCGCCAGGCCCTGGCCGCGGCCGATGTGGTGCTGCTGCTGTTTGATCTGGCCGCCGGCTGGACTCCGGAAGATCAGGCCCTGCGGGAGCTGGTGCCCGAGGCGGCCGTGCTGCTGGTGGCGGGCAACAAGGCCGATGCCGCTGGCCTGCCGGTGGGGCTGGTGCCGGCCGGGGCAGGGCTGCCGGCCGCTTTGCACTTCAGCGCCCTCACCGGCGCCGGGCGCCAAGAGCTGGTGGCAGAGCTGCTGCGCCGCTGCGGCGCCGGCCCGATTGAGGGCCTGCAGGTGGCCCTCAATGCCCGCCAGCGCGACCTGGCGGCGGTGGCGGCGGCCAGCCTGGCGGCGTCCCTGGAGGCGGCGGTCCAGCAGCTCCCCTGGGATTTCTGGACGATCGACCTACGGGCCGCGGTGCGCGCCCTCGGCGAGATCACAGGCGAGGAGGTGGGCGAGGCTGTGCTGGATCGGGTCTTCTCCCGGTTTTGCATCGGCAAGTAGCGGCCAGGGACCCGCCGGAACGATGGCGGAACAGGTGGCCTTGGATCGCCTGGGGCGGCCGCGGGTCTAGCTGGTGCTGGCACCCACTGAGGTTTTATCGCTGCGCTACGTCCTCCAGGAGCCTGGCTCCTGCAGCCCTGCCCTGCTCGATGGCCTGGTGACCAGCCAGCAGCAGGGCCAGAGCTGGGCAGCGACTGCCTGTGCTCCATGACCCAGCGCGATTCCGCTGGTGCTTCTTACAACTACAAATTGTGCTGTTAGCCAAGGGCGGCGGTTACATCTACCTCCAGACTGACCACGACGACCTCACCCTTGGCCTGCTGCAGCATCAGCGCTGAGGTCGGAGGCCCCAGCGCGCCGCCAGGAACACCAGGGCCATCACCCCGTAGCCGAGGGCCCAGCTCCGGCCCACACCCCAGCCCAGCTGCAGCACGGTGTCGGAGCTGGTGAACTGCCAGGCGTGGATCACGCCAAACCAGGCCAGCACGGCGGCGATGCCGGCGCAGGCCGCCGCCGCCAGCAAGCGGGCCTCGATCACATACACGAGCATCCCGGCCATCAGCATCGCCGTGATGATCTGGCCCTGTTCCAGGGCGAAGGCCCCGGCGGCCCACACATCGGCCTGGGCAAGGGGCGCCAGCAGCTGGGGGCCAAAGGGGTTGGTGGTGGTGCCGCTGCCTCCGGCCCGCAGCCCCGCCTTGAGCATCAGGGCTCCCCAGCCGGCCAGCCCCGGCAGCAGCCCGAGGGCCACGGCCGGAGCATGGCGGGGTGGTGTGGCCTGGAAGGCCTGGGCAGCGATCACCAGGCCGATGTAGAGCACGATCGCCATGCCGGCTTCAATAGGCACCAGTTGACCGATCACGCCTAACAGGCCCAGCAGGCAGCCGGCGGCCATCACCACGCCGTTGAGCCAGGAGTAGCCAATGCGTGCCCCCATCGCCTTCCAGCCCGGATGGCCGATGTAGATGGTTGTGGGGAAGCAGGAACCGAGGGTGGCAGCGGCCAGAGTGCCGATGCCATTGATCAGCATCGAGCTGCGCACCGGATAGCGATCCCCCGCAGCCTCGGCGCTCTCGAGGTTCTGCAGGGAGCCGATCACGTTGAACAGCCCCATGGGCACGATCACCCCCAGCCAGGGCACCAGCTGGCCCCTGGCCTGCCAGAGATCTGCCAGCTGGAGCTGGGGCAGATGCAGGCCGACCAGGGCACTGCTGCGCTGCCAGCTCACCGGATCCAGGTCGATCAGGCCATTGGCCCAGGCCAGGGCGATGCCCAACAGCACCGCCACCAGGCCGGCGGGCACGGGCCAGCGCACCGGGGCGTAGTAACCAACCAGGATCACGGCCAGCACCGCCAGCCCCACCACCGGCTGGGCATAGGTGCGCAGCAGGAAGCCCAGTGCGATGTAGCCCAGGGCAATGCCAGCCAGGGTGGAGAGCAGGGCTGCGCGAGGCAGCCAGCGCTGCAGGGCGTTGCCGATGAAGGCGCCGCAGCACTCGATCAGCCCCGACCCCAGGCAGGCG
>Ga0213866_10002448_pt1 | contig 13099 bp, 17 predicted proteins | sample PICome_11_FD_160079 | JGI IMG/M metagenome (GOLD analysis project Ga0213866, IMG submission 160079) | Coastal seawater microbial communities near Pivers Island, North Carolina, United States - PICO284 | ecosystem: Environmental > Aquatic > Marine > Coastal | place: USA: North Carolina... | reverse complement strand
CATTGTTGTCTCCAGATGGCCAGGTCCGACCCTCTCAAGCCCGAGCTTCCGTATTGTTTCTGCATCTTGCGCCGTAAGCGGCTCCATCCGGCTTGCCCGAACAAGCGAGACCTCGGACCGTTTGCTGTGCATCGTCAAGCTGTTGTCAAAGTAAAACTCGCAGTGAGAGAGCGAGTCGCCGTAGCTCTTTTTAAACCGGCGAATGAGCTGCCGGGCCAGGAAGCTGGGCGTCGAGTCCCGAACCATGGAAGATCGCACGCAGGCCGGGACGTCAACCACTACGACTGCCGGGCGGACCGGAGCACTCACGACGCTGTCGCCTAGGATGCTTCCACGTTTCTCTGGCGTAAACCCAATGCCCATTTTGCGGGTTGTGAAGAAGAAGCCTGGAGGGCCGGCGGACGGTCCTTCTCTGACACCGCTGCAATAAACGATTTGGTCCGCACTATCTTTGAAGAAGGAAGCTTTTTAGACGCAGACTGGCCCATTGCAATTAATTTATTGCCGCAGCCGTTGCATATATTGCATGGGCAAATTGTTTCATCAATAATAAAAACCGATGCAAAACGCAAATCAAAGCGCTATTTTCTTTTGTTTGATGAATATACTATATTAGTTTAAATAATATACTGTTTTAAAACCCCCACATAACTTTTCCCCGCGCGAGTGTCATGACCGTGTGTGCAGCGTGCAATACATTGCTTGTCAAGCAATATGTTCACCCGGAAACGGGCAACCCGCTGTCAGCGCGCGAAAAGAAAGAAATATCTGCATACCAAGAGTGGTGGGACCGGTTGTTGGAGTGCCAGCACTGCGGCGACGTATGCCTTCAACCAGCAAAGGATGCCCAAAAAAACGGGTATTATTCCAATGGCACTATCGATGCATGCAAACCGTGCGGCGGCACATTTCCGGTCCCGAGGGTACGGAAAGAAGTCCCGGCACTGTGGCAAAAATGCACCAAAGTGTGGTCGTGCCCTGTGCACGGCACTGCGCCTGTGCGCGAGGGTAACATTGTTTTAAAATAAAGCCAAAGCAGCCAAAAAATTCTAGCTTTGCTTTATTTCATGAGCGTGTAAATTCCCGTAATGGTAAGCACCATTGGTGCAAGCAACGGCAAAAACGATTGCTTTCCGTACATGTAGTTCTCGATTGCAATCCCCCCCAGCTGGTAGCACGCAAACGCTGCCGGGACGTGCGCGGTGAGCGGCGACACCCGCAGGCTCTGCTTGACGCACGCAATCTCGAGGGCCAAGAGCCCCACGCAGACGACCGCTAGCTCCGGCCTCTTGCAGTGCGAGACCAGCTCCATGATCACCAAGTTGGCGGTGGCGATCATGGAGATGCACGCAATGAGCACAAAGCGGTACACGCTCCCGCGCTTTGGGCAGAGCTCCTTGTAAACCTGCCGGGAGAGCACCACGGCGGCGACCGCGCCCGACCCCAGGACGGCAAAGAACTCCTTGTTGGGTTTGCAGCACATGGTATTCTCCTGCGTGACCAGCATGGCGCCGGAGATCACGCCGGCGATGATCAGGCCGACCCCGGTGAACCGGCAAGCGGTGACCGTCTCCCCGGCCATGATCAACGCCACCAAGGGTCCAACGCTGCTTACCGACACAAAGACGATGGGGCTCAAGCAAGCGGCCGCAAAGAGGTCAATGGCGACGTGACCCAGCAGAAGTATAAACGACCAGCAATAATTATTGTTATGAAGATAAATAAGCCCCGCACTCTCCATGGAAACCGACAGCAGCTCTGCCGCCCCCGCAACCAGCATGAAGGAGTACGAAGTGGCGTACGGGCGGGCCGGCTCTCTGGAAGAAGCCTTGCAGCAGTTGAATATATCCACAGACACAGCCATCACGAAGATGGGGACGCCTGCATCAAACGTTGACGTCGACGAGCAGAGCGTCCTAGAGGCGGCGATCGAGCAGTCGGAGACGGTGATCGCCGAGGTCCCCGTGGTGGTCCGGGAGGGCCCAAAGCGTGTTCGGCGGAACATCTTCATCTACGCTGGTCCCCGAGAAGCAGGTACCGCCGCAGAGATGGCAGTGAATTGAGCGGTCGCCAGTCGGAGAGCACGTCGTGGGCCAGCTTGCCGGTGATGACCGTGCTCTTGAAGTACGGCGCCGGCACTCTCCCGTGCCGCGGCAGCGGCGCCCCAATCTGGAAGTGCTGCCCAAATCCGTACGAGAACTTGGGGTCGTTGAGGATCCACCCACTCTGGTCGGCGTGGTGCAGGTCGGCGTGCAGTCGTTTGGCCGCTTGTGCTTTTTTAGAAAATTCCGTTAGAATTAATTTGAGAAATATATCCGAGGCCTTTGAAATAAAATTGTGCGTGTGCTCCTCACAAGCAAACCCCAGCTTCTTCGCAAGCAAGTGGTGCTTCCGCGGAACAACAACGACTGGGAGGCTCGGGGGAAGCACAACCGTCTCGTTCGCAAGCGAGAGCCACGAAAACGTCGCCGAGCTCACCGGGAGGCGGATCCCGGGCACCGTCTTGACCCAGTCCTTCTCAAAGAGATGAGTCTTTCCCCCGTGCTTTCTCCGGAGTCTAACGGTTTTGTTGGACCATGTGTAGACTTTGGAACCATTCTTCGCGGCGTTCCCGTGCGGCCGAGCAAACGTCGTCTTGGATTCCACAGGCCGTGGAAGATCCCGGCGGGGAAGAGCGAGAGCGCCGCCTTTGCGACCGTGAGCGACGACGTCGCGTGCCTGGTGGCCGTGGTGGTTTTCCGCGGCAACTGCATCTTCATTGCCGACCAAAGCGGGAGCGGGAAGCCTTACGCTGCCGGGGAGTACACGCTCCGGTACCAACGGGGCACGTCGCTCTTTGTGACGGTCGTCCGCCCCAGCTGCCTCCGGTTGTCGTACTGTAAAGCGAGTGATGAGCATCTGGGTGGCCGCCCTATCGTTCTTTCCCATGGCGATCGCATGGTCAAGATCGGTGCCGGCCATACTTTTTTTTGCGTTGGGTGCGGGAAGATATTCGAAAATTTAACGGCTATTTGCGATCATCTTACGATTCCGGTAGGAATGCCGTTGCAGAAAAAGGGCGGGCATTACCACAAGTTTGCGGCGGCTCCCACCGACTCTCGATTCTCGTTGTACCTCAAGGAAGCCGAGAACGGCGTGTGGGATCAAACGCTGCTTCCCAAGGTATCAGCGTGGGATTTGAACCGGAGGCTCCAAGACTTGCAGGCCCAGGCGGCTCATTCCATATAAACCTCTTTTTACTTTTTCCGTTACAATAAAAAAAAATTATGAACGAGCTGATTACAGCCATTGATTTTGAGGCCTATACGGCCCTAAACTCCGACGTAAAACACCACGTCAAGTTTGTTGATGGGTCGGATGGAATGTGGATGCGCGTAACCGATAGCGCAGGCGCAGACAAGACAGCTGCTGGCAAAATGGCAATTGACAATAAAACAATGGGCATGTGCGGCCTTCTGCAGGGTGTCTTTCAAACATGCTCCACTTCTGTTTCTGCTTACCAAACTCTCGACGTACGGTCAACTTTTATTGAAAATTCAGGTGAGGTGTATCCGCAACTGGTCTACCGCGAGAAAGACTCGGCCGGCAACATTGTGAGCACCTGGCAAATGTGCAAAGCTTAAACAACCATCGTCTTACCATTTGAGCCCATCAGGGTGTTTCCAAAAATAAACATGCAACTCTGAAGGCTGTCCCAACCGTGCATTTCCTTGTAAGTCTTGTAGCACTCGTTGCTGCGCGCGAGGCCTTTCTTAGCAGCGCCCTCTAGCGGCACCTTCCAAAGACCTTTCGTGGTGGCCACGCACGCCACATCGTTGTGAACCGTCGCGGCCAGCACGGGATCCTCTGTAGCCAGCAGCATGAGCGTCTTCGAAAGGCAATCGGGCCTTGTCGTCACCAGGGCCGACTGCTTGCTCACAATGGTCAAGCTCACAATTAAATTTCGTCGTTTGACGAACAGAAAAATCCCTTGGCTTGTAGCAGCCCAGAGCGGCGGGCTGGACCGGTACCAAAGGGTCGATTCTGTAAGCCGTACAAACGGAGTCTTCGGCGACGTCACGTCCTCCGGGCTCCCAATGTACTCCAAGGTTGCTCTCTTCTCCAGAAAAAGCGTCCCCGTGCTTGGGTTGATCCGATGAGCGTCGTAACTGACAATGCTTCCTTGCTCGCTGACCACGGCAAGGCTTCTACCGTCGTGCAAGGAGAGCAGCAAGCTGCAGCCGTTGTCCCGCGTAATTTTCGGCAAGCCTTTCCCCATCATGCAGTTCGCCATCACCGGAAGCCGCACGAGAGCGTCAATAGTGCTGAGTGCCACGCACAGATCGGGGCCCGCTCCGCCGTACATGACGGCACTCTTCACCTCCCCCTGCTTTCGCTTGTTAATGTTCAGAATAATTCCCTCGGTCATGCTGCCTAGCCGGATGTCGCCCGAAGCAGCGTGCACAACAAAAAGCCCGCTCTGGTTGCAGCACAACAAGATACTGCCAGCTCCAACCGTGTACGAAACCGGAGCGGCGCCATCGTCGTAAAACTCCAACACATTTGCTTCGGTAAGAATGCTGTAGCACGTTTCAGTGTGCTTGAAAAACTTCATAATTTTTTTTTTTTTTTGGAGCAAAATAAAGTCAAGTTTTACCGTTAGAGAAAAAAAATGGCGGGAATATATTCTTTTGCATACTTTTACTCCTTTAAAAAAAAGTGCAAGACATTTTGAAAGTGTCGGTTGTGAGCAGCAGTACTTTCTCGAATCAAATGGGCTTCAACAGAATCTTGTATAGCGCGGGCAGCGGTGCTCAATTTGACGCTCTTTTCGGTCCTTGACTTGATATCCTCCACTACCTGCCTCTTTCGTTTCCGGCTCTTTCGGGCGTCGACCTTATTTTTCAACCGTTTTTTTATCTTTGACAAGCACTCGGTAATCTTCTTTGCCGAGCTGTCCGCTTCCTGCATGCCGTTCGATAACCACGGGTGCACAGCAAACTGTCGAACAAACGCCTCAATCTCATTGTCCTCGAGCTGCTGCACGTGTGCGATCGTGGCCACCTGCACCACTTCAATGTAGACCTTTTCAGTTTCGTCGTCTTCGTCCAACGTATCCTTTGGCGTCAACCACGTTTTGCTGTTGATGCACGCCAAGGCGTCTGGCAGCACCCGCTTCACCCAGTCTTCAAAGTTGGCAAAGCTTGTGGCAATGTGTGAGTTGAGCGCATCCAGCTGTTCGGCAAAGGTGCTCAAGGAGCTCAAGATTGCCGAGAGCTCTTCGTTTTCCTTTACCTTTCGAATAAAGGCGTTCTTGTCCTTTACCGGCCATTTGTCCACGGTGCACTTCCCCCCGGAAGCGAGGAACGTCCGGACGATCGGGCTCATCTTCTTCATGTCTAAGGTATCCGCTTTGTCCATCTTCCAGAGATACTTCTCGAGCGGATTTTTTTCTACTACCATAATCGCAGCGTAAACCCAACGCAGCACAGGAGGAGGATTGCGGCTGCCCACTTCCACAAATTGGTGTGCGTAATTTGAGATATTCGTTTGTCTGAATTGTACCAGCAGACCAATATTGGGCCGCTCGATTCAATTTGAAAGTCTATGGACACGTCAAATGTGTTTACCAAATCAACAATGACGGAGGAGATGTCGGTGCAATCGTGGGGCAGACTCAGCAAAATGGAGTCCTTTCCGTAGCTTTTGACGCTGATGCCCAGCACGCTGTAAGTATCTTGCACGAATTCTATGATAGCGTCTTGCATTTCGCTCAGTAACGTTTGCGCTTTGTTCCGTTCTTTGAATATACGGACGGCGACTGTTTCACCCGCAGCATGTCAATCGGAACGTGCTCGAGGCCGGCCAGTTGCGGCACGTGCTTTTGGCACGCAAAAAAAATTTGCGGGGATCCTCGCTGGCGGGCTGCAAACTTGAAGAAATCCCCCTTGTTCTCCTTGCCGCAATGAAAGCACGAGCTGATTGTGCGATCCCGGGTGCAGGTCGAGCACCGCGGCAAGGTCCTGGTAAAAGTTGGGTTGGTCGTCGGGCTGCCGCACTCGGCGCAGATGGTGATCAGTTGCGAGGGTCCATCAATCTTGAAGCGGGCCTTGAGCAGCTTGCCGACCATGTCAACCTTCCGGATCCCCCACGCATTCTTGCAAAGATTGCAGCGGTACGTCCACTCTGCATTGTGCCTGGTGGTAATTTGCACCCCCACGGTCCCCCGGTTGAAGCTAGCGGCCTTGGGGCGCCACGTCCCGCAGCACAGGCACACAAAGGCGTACGAGTGCGTGAAGCCGGTCCGTTTGGCGACGGCGTGGCGCTGCGCCGCGCTCACGTTCTCCGAGAGCGTCCCGACCGAGAGGGCCTTCTGCGTGAGCTGGCCGTGGCAGTACGCCTGCAGCTTGGCCTTGGCCAAAGGCGGCAGCGCGTTGCAAAAGGTCCGCTGGTTTGCATCGGTGAGGCAATCTTGGATCCCCTCCACGTCCTTCCCAAGGACTTCCGCCGCACTGTAGGCGTACCCCCTCCGCCGCGTGGAGAGGACCGACTTTTTGTACACGCGGGCCAGCTCCTTGTGGTCGTGCTGCAAGGCGCTTGCATTCAGCTTCTTCCGAGTTGCGCTCGCGGCTACTAGCCCGTGCAGGGACGCCCGGGCGCTCCACGCCCTGGGAGCCACAATTTGAACGACTCTGGGCGGCTTCAGTCCTCGCCGCATGATGTCGGTGGCTCGCACCACGGTCTTGTCAAACGTCTGGTAATTTTTGTTCTGCAGCACCCACGTCCACAGCGACGGCATCAGCTTGGAGCACGCCAGAACGAATTCGGCGGTGGCAAAGAAGAAATCGTGCGACGACCGGGGTTGCAAGGCTTCAAACACATTGATGAGGTTGCTGTCCGGGCTCTTGTACACTTTAAGTCTGGTCTCGACGTCTGCAATGGTGGTGCAGTGGCAGTACGCGCCAAGCATGGTCATCCGCAGCAGGCAACCGATGGTCTTTGAACTTTTTTTGTCGGACAAGCACCGTTGCATCTGACTTGACACGTACCGAACCGAGCTGGCGAAGGGCCCCCCTTTCCGCAAGAGCCGCCGGAGGTTTGTGTAGGGACCGTCCAGCGCCCACAGCTCGCTTGCAATGCCGAGGGAGTCGCTCAACGTGACCGGGAAGTTTTGCTGGAACTCGGGTGTCTTTTTCAACCGGTAAGCAATGTGCAGTTGCGTCACTGTGCCAAGGATGAGGGGCACGTGCAAATCGATGGCGTAACTGACTGCGGCTGCGGTCCCGTACGGCGGATCTTTCAGCTCTGCGTAAGCACGGTACATGGCTTCTGCTCGTTTCCGAGCAATCACTCGCACATCGGTTATCTCCGGAAACCGTGCCGCGAACACTGCAAACGACGTCGTAAACAAGTCGCCTTTGTGGGCAAAGATTCCTTTCAGCCTATGTTGCGCCAAGTCTTTATTTCCTACCTGCACGCTAGCGTCAATACATGAAAAAAACGTCACGTTTAAAGTCTAACCCTAGGAAACATAGCAGGGGGCAAGAGGAGATTAATTGAAAGCCTTACGCTCCATCGGAATCATTTTGGCGGTACACGCTTGAACCTTGGTCAATGTACCACTTCCCCGTCAGAGGATTGAATGCCTTTGCCAAGGTGGCACTGACACCCATGATGTGCACCCCCCCCTTGATGACCTCTTGGTCGTCTGGTGTAACTCCCATGGCACTCTTGTGGTAACCGCCAGGACAGTCGACGAGGTTGGTAAACGGAGGGAGCAGAGCAGTTATCGGCTGGCTGCCGCACATTTTGTGCATCTGCACCAGCATCGCACATTCCATTCGGATGCAGAGCAAGCAAAGGCCACTGTGCGCCCCCGGCCCCGTATACTCGTTCAGGGGCAGTGATGGGGGTCCGTTGACGAGGTGCGCGCAGCACTCTTCCTTCTTGGAGCACTCCTTGCACCCCGGCCTTTCAAAAATAAGATTAGCATTGTCTGTTTCCACCGTGACCACTGGTATTGCCAGCGGACCATCCTCCGTAAGGTGCGGCGGCGACATCTTGTTGAGCACTTTCAAAGTATCTTCGTGCGCCTCTTGTAGTTGGGGTGTCAAGGGTATGGGGGTTGAAATTGGTGCGGCATCTTCCTGTGTCATAAGAAGTTGAAGCTTCACAATGTCGGCATCCAACTGCGTGGATTTTTGAGACACCCTTCTTTTCTTTTCGGGGGGAGCCTGCAAAAAAAGATCAATGTAAGAAGAAGTAAAATTAAAAGAGAGAACCAAACTATATATGGCAAACGGCGTGGCGGCAAGGACGTACCAACTCGCCACTTTCCAGAAGAATGTCCAAGGTGGCTTCGGCAACGACGTCGGAATCCATTTCGTACCGTGATGCACGCAACAAGGCCTATGCAGAAGAGGATAATGAGGTGCCCCTCACCACGGTTCCCAAGTACGTTATGGCTGACTCACTCATTCGGGTTGGGACAGGGTTGCCAAAAACGCAAGTGATGCCTTTCAACAAACGGCTGCCAGCAGTAGTGGTAATACCGTCCCCCAGCCAAGAACGAATAAGGTGCGATGCATGCGCCGGAAAGCACCGCCAGTCTAATATTTTTTGCTCTGGCAACCGAAAGCAAAAACGGGTCATACCAAAGGGAATGGCTTTGAGAATTAAGGACAAGGTACTGATCTCTCTTCGACTGGAAGATGTCCATCTCCTTCGGGGTCGCAAGAAGGGCCGGGCATTTGTGACACGCGTATGACCAAAAACGAAGCATAAATCGGATTGCGTATATAGCAAGAGTACTAGCCGTTGGAAACGCAAAATGGAATTCGAACCGTGGACTGGCGCGGGTCCAATAGGCCCACTCTTCAACCTTTCGACTGTTGAGAATCCATTCCAAGCACCAAGCTCTTACGGCGCAGCTTTTGATGAAACTGCCCCTCCTGGAGGCACCTACGGCTTTGCCGGCAACAACGCTGCTCAGTCACCGGCGGTAGTGCACATCCATAAAATTAAAATTAAGGATGCCGCAATTCGGGAAGGGTGTCCGGTTGCTTTTCCAATCAACGCGGATCTGTCAGCAGCAAATCCTGAGTTGACAAGACTTACACTCTACCCGGAGAAAATTAAAAATGCCTTTGGAACTTTGGTCGACAATCCTTCTCTTGTCGGTAAGGAAACGTACAAATGTGCAATGCGTCTTCGAAACGACCCCGCTGAAATGGATGGAGACGGCGACATTGCGCTCATGGCCCAAAACTTAGAAGCCGGTTATTCCGCCGGCGTGCTCATGTCCAAAGAACACATTTCAGGCGATATGTACCGAGTGGTCATTGCAATTGAACATTTTGTGAGCGTTCACCCTGAATTTATTGACGGATCTTTCAAACAAAAAGGAAGCAGCTGCGTGTGCGTGTTGGCGGTATAATTTACAGTTAAAAAATTAAAATTGCTGAATGCGCTCGGTGTGCTTGGGTTGTCCGTAGAAAGCGTATCCAGGGGTGGGGTGCCTGCAGAAAGGGCAGTTTGTGTTGTCTGTCTGCATCATTCTGTAGATGCACCCGACGCACGCAAAGCTCTTGCAGCACGGTGGCACCCCCACCAGGTAGCTGGTGACCGGTTTGGCGCAGATGTGGCAGTCTTTGATGTTAAATTTAAGTGCTGCGCTCGTCGACCGCGTCCTCATGTTGTGGTGCCGTTTCGTCGGTAAGGGCCTCCAAGCCTTCCGGGTGACTGCGCACACTGCTGAAGCAGCAGTCGCACCACAGCCAGTTGCACGCCACCCAGCACCATTTGGAGCAGGCCTTGCGCATTTGTATATGTCTGCAGAAGCTTCGCCATCCACACGAACACTATGTCTTCCGGGCTCAGGTTTTTGGGCTACCTCTTCTGCGCGTACTTTTTTCAAAAGGGAGCAGCGCTTTCGTTGCTCGAGCTCACAATGCTGCCGCTCTTTCAGAACGTGCTCGGCTGCTCGAGCAGCACGTACCAGAAGCTCAAGACGGTGGTGTACTCTCCCTTCAGCTTCAAACCGCTGATTGCGGTGCTGTCGGATGCACGCCCTATTCTAAAGTACAGGAAGAGGTATTATATTATTGGGGCGGCAGCGGTCGGCGGGACCGCAATGATAGTGATGGCAACCTCGCTGGACGTCCTCGGGGCAAACAGTGTTGCGCTCCTGGCTTTTGCGTGCGTGCTCTCGGCCTCTGTCACCGACATCTTGTCGGAAGGCCGGTACAGCCAGTTCATCCGGGAGGACAAGAGCGGGACGGCCTCGAAACTGGTGGTCTTCGTCTGGGTCTGCATCTTTGTCGCTCGGTTCATTGCATCCGCCATCACCGGCCCTATTGCCGACATGGGAGGCAGCGCCATGCTGCTCTTTGCGAGCGCCATCTTGACCCTTCAAATCGTAGTTCCCCTGATCTGCGGGTGGATGCCGGAGGAAGAGACGGAGGGGTGGCAAGTCATCCCCCCCAACCTCACGTACCTCGGAACCATTGTTGTCTTGGGCACGCTTACCGTTGTCCTCGCGGCGGTGGGGGGCGTGCTCTGGGTTCAGCTGCTCGCGGGAACGTTCGTGGCGGGATGCGTGTACGCGTCGTCGCGGACGTTGCTGGGCTCCCAAAACCCCAAGATCCATCGCACCAACATGTACCTCTTCTTGGTTGCTGCAATGTCCCTTGACTCGTCTCCGCTCGAGTACTACTACACATCCAGCACGTGCGGTATCGGCCTCTCGTACACCACCTACGTAAGCTACTGCGGCATGGCGTCCTCTGTGGCCGCTGCTGCGGGGGCCATGCTGGTTCAAAAGTGCGCTTCCACATGGTCCTACAGGACGCTCTTCGTGTTTGCTACCGTTTGCAAGTGCGTCGGCGGGCTCGTCGACGTTGCTCTCGTGTCTGGCTGGGTAGCAAAGTCCAGAGTGAAGCTCCTCTTCGTCTTGGGGGATTGTATTTTTGTTTCTATTTGTTGTCACTCCAAGCTCGACGGCACTGCTTTTGCACGTCCCCGCAAGAGCAATGTCCTTCGTTGCTGCACTTCGAGCACACTAACGCATCCCACTGCGTATCCTTTGCAGGCACCTCCCGACCGTTGACCGGGATGCTTGCGCACATTCCGAGCGTCGTTCTCACCAGCAAGCTGACCACCAAGGGCTCCGAGTCGACCTCCTACAGCTTGATGGCAGGGGTGTCCAACTTAGGGTCGCTTCTAAGCATTGTTCTAGGGTACGCTTTGGCGCAGGTCCTGCACCTAGAGTTGGGCAAGTCCATCTGCAGCATTGATTCGATTGGGACATTTGTGGTGCTCTCTCAAATTGGTTTGCCCGCTGCTACGCTGCTCTTTGTGTACCTTGTTCCGGACGGCAACATGCAGTCTAAGCTTTTGGAGTGACAAGAGCCGTTGTGCTATAAGTCAAGTGGCGCCCTTCAAAAAAAGATACGGCCATGGCGTGCCTCCTGCTGCGACTTGCCTTGACAGTGCCTGTCAAAACCATTGCCGGCCTGTCGTGCAACATTGAAACGCTCTCTGCTCTGCGAGACGCCGACGTTGCCCTCGAGCAGAGCACGGCCACTGCTTGTGTGACCCTCGATTCGCTCATCCACAGCGAGACTGCCTGCGATAACAACGTCACGCTTTCGCCCGGGGGCAAGGAGGTTCAAGCGTACAGGCTCTACAACGAAACCCACGGCTCCAACCTTCTCACTCTGGCCAGCTACACAATGTCGGAGTGCACGTGCCCAGTTTTGGACTTTCAGTGCAAGCAACGGTGCGTCGACATGAGCGCGCTGCGGACAATCAATTCGGAGGTTCGGACCAGTATATTCCAGCTGCACGAGAAGAGGTCAGCAGCGGCTCAACAAGTTAGGCGAGAGTACGCCCACCTCATAACAGCAGCTTCGCATTTGCTAGAGAGGGAGTGCATCTCACACGAAGAGGAGTGCGAGCTGGTAGAGACTTTGTCGACCCCCGCCGCCCTAAAACATGCCTGAGGTCTTTGCAAACTCCCGTCCGAGCAGGTCGTTGGTCATCAAGGTCTTGACAGAAAAGGCGGACGAGCGAACTGTCCAGGACTTTATCACCCAAACGGTGGGCTTGCTGTATCCAGTTCCCGATGGACCAACCGCAAACGACATGCCTTGCTGCGTCGTCGGAGCCACAGTCAACGTTTCCAACGAAATGCTCGCGGACGACAACGAGCTCATGGTCTTCTGCTGCTACCGTGCGTGGGGAGAAACGGCCAACGACCTGATTGCAAACTCTCGAGAAGATTCATGGGTGGTCACTGCAGAGATAAGCAACAGCAACACGCACTTGATGGACCCAGAGCTAATTGCTGGGACTTTCCGGCAAGCAGAATTGCCTGCGGGAATCAAGATTATTGGCGTGAGTGGGGTGTCGGAAAAGTATGGGTCAAAAGTGTGGAAAGAAATAATTTCGGAGAGGCGGTTGTGGATGGGGGGAGAGGGAGGGGGAGAAGACATTCATCCTATGAGTCTTTACGATGACGAGTATAACGCGGTGTACTACACAAGTGAATGCAGCAGTCTTTTTCAATGGGTTGAATAATAAAATCAATGAAGGAGAGCTCAACTGCTGCATTTAGAAATTTTAGCGTGAAAAAATTAAATTGATAATGCAGCCAAAGCGATAACAACAAGGAGCACAAAGGCAATCCACAGCTCAAAGTTTGATTGCTTCTCGGTGACGGTTATTACAAAATGTCCATGGTCAAGCTTGTAGTCAAAGCTAGGGGTCTGTCGTTTTTTGCAATTAGAAGTGACTTCAAATTTAGAACTCATGCGCGCAACGACCACGCCCTTTGGGGCAACCGTAGGCTCCGTTTCTGGTCGTGCTTTTTCCCATTGCCTGCTCATTACTGAATATCGCCTGCCCCTGTTGACATTGCTTATCAGTACGTTGCGATGAGTCTTTGCCAGGACAGCGGACTTACCATCCACTTGTTCGTGCGTGCTGTGGTTAAACATAATCATATCATTCTTGTATAATAGGCGCGCAGCTCTTTGAGCAGCGTCCATGTTGGGCAGGTTGCTGTCGGCTACAAGGAGGATGCACACATCTCCCAGAATTTGGTGCTCCTCCAGTGCAG
>Ga0213866_10002447_pt1 | contig 13103 bp, 5 predicted proteins | sample PICome_11_FD_160079 | JGI IMG/M metagenome (GOLD analysis project Ga0213866, IMG submission 160079) | Coastal seawater microbial communities near Pivers Island, North Carolina, United States - PICO284 | ecosystem: Environmental > Aquatic > Marine > Coastal | place: USA: North Carolina... | reverse complement strand
ATCTGCCATGGGCCATTCCTATGCAAGATATTAAATCAGCAGCACTTAGTGGTATTGGCAGTTCACCGACTGGTCTTATTGAGGGCTCTTGGGTTGTTGGTTTCTTTATGGATGGACCTAATGCACAGTATCCTATTATCCTCGGCTCAATCGCAGGCATTCCAGGCGGTGCTGTTATGGGTAACGCTTTCCGTGACCCACGTGGTATCTATCCATATGCTAACAATGTCCCAGATGTTCCAGCATTATCACGGGGTGAAATAGTAGCCTCTGAGGATCAAACACTCAAAGGCAAGAGAGACAGCCGTCTTACAGAGATACCAACAGCAGTAGCTTCTAGAGTAGATACAGTATTTGATACTTCAAGCAAACAAGAGGATCTCTTTGAACGACAAACATATGATGAACTGAAACCACGTTACGGAAATAATGAAGAGGCTAATGCTAGTACATATCCATTCAATCACGTAAATAAGACTGAGTCGGGTCACGTATTTGAAGTGGATGATACTCCTGGTTCAGAAAGACTCCATCGCTACCATAAGGCTGGAACTTTTGAAGAAGTACAAGCTGATGGTTCAAGAGTTGTAAAGGTTGTCGGAAATAACTATGAGCTCTACAGTAATGGCAGTAACGTCTTTATCAATGGTGTAGTTAACATTACTATTCAAGGGGATGCACATATTCTCACCAAAGGAAATCGAATAGAGGAAGTCGATGGAGACCACCACATCACAGTCCACGGTGATCGTATCACAAAGATTGGTGGTAATGATGTCAAGGAGGTTGTGTCTGATAGTGCAGTACAAATAAATGGTGGTTCAGCAACACGTATCTCTAAGGATAGTCGATTTACATTCGGTGAAAATTTAGACACTAAAATTGGAAAGAACTATTCACTATCAGTCAGTAAGAATTTAAGAGAAACAGTATCGGTTAATCATTCTAACTATACTTTTGGAAATACTTCTATTGTATCATTTGGTAGTTATGACGTTGGTGCTGTTAAGAATTTAAACTTAGCTGCTGCTACTAAGATTAATATGAAATCAGTTGATACTACAGAGATGACAGCATCAGTGCTCAATATAGCTAACGATACCAATATCACTGGAACACTAACTGCTACTACTGATGCAATCGGCGGTGGCATCAGTCTGCTTAATCATACACATGCACAAACTGCTGATTCTGGTGGTGATACACAAGAAGAAACGGAGGCACCATCATGAGTCTATGTGGTATAAGTAAAGCTCTTGGTGATCTTGAAGCTGAGGCTACTAATCTAAAGAACTTGATCAATGATCAGGTAAATGATGTTACAGCAGGTATTACTGCTAGTATTGAGAGCCTTGAAGGAGCTGTGGCTGGTCAATTGGATAAGTTTAAGTCTGGACTTGAAGATTTGATACCTGAGTTACCATTGCCTGATGAGAGTCTTCAACAAGACTTTATCAAGATATCAACTGCGTTAAAGACTAATCTTAATGTCCGTAGTCCTGCAGCATTTGCAGCTCTTATTGCTGACGTTCAAGGAAAGTATACTGGAATTGATGTGAATGGTTATATTGAAGATATGATTGCTGATATATCTAACTTTGACCCATGTAAGTCTATTCCTAACATTGAGATAGTTGATGGAGTACAAGTCTTGAAAGGCAATCCAATCACTGTACCTTTAGAGGATGCAGCCAATCTTATAGAGACAGCTATCAATAAATCAAGTGAGTCTATTAACATTGCATTGGAATCATCGTCATTAGCTGATGAGAATATCACTAAAGCTCTCGATAAACTATCCTCTAACATATCAGATAGCTTTAATATACCTGAGAAACTCGAGATAAAACCCATCTCAGAGTTATAAATACTAAAAAGGATACGGGATGCCAATACCTAATTCGGTTCAATACTCAGACTTAGACATAAAGTTTCTTTCACATCCTGTGACTAAGAAACTTTCGGTACTTAATAACGAAAGAGCAGTCAGTCAAGCTATCAAGAATATTGTTCTGACTGATCGTTATGAACGAGTGTATAAACCACTGCTTGGAGCCAGCATTAGGAGCAAACTGTTTGAGAACTTTGGTCCTAACATAGCTTATGAAATTAAAGAAGATATACAAATAGCACTCAGAAACTATGAGCCACGTGTTAAGATCATTGACATTAAAGTTGATGAGAAACCAGAAGAAAATGCTATACTTATGAGCATAACATTTTTTATTCGCAATCAGGCTGATCCTATCACAACTTCAATACTAGTAGAGAGAGTTCGATAATGGCACTTTCAAATAATGTTCTTAATGTTACGTCACTGAATTTCTCTTCAATCAGGGAGAACCTCAAGAACTATATCAGCTCAGTCAGTGACTTCTCGGATTATGATTTTGAAGGATCAACTATATCAGTCTTACTTGATGAGTTGGCTTATAATACATACATGAACTCCATCTATACGAATATGGCTATCAATGAAACATTCCTTGATTCAGCACAGCTTCGTAGTAATGTTATATCAAGAGCTAAAATGCTTGGATACACCCCCGTAAGTGCTCGTGGTGCTTCAGCTGTTGTTCAATTGACAGTCGTCCCTGATGATTCACCAGCATCTATCACTGTTGATAAGAATACTACATTTACAAGTGAGGTTGACGGTATTACATACAAGTTTGTTACACCTCAATCATATACTATACTTCCAACAGATAGTATATATAGCGCTAACGTCAATATAATAGAAGGTGAGCCAATCACCCATCGCTATGAGGTGGACACTGGTGATACAAGCCAACGGTTCATCATACCCAATAAGACTGCTGACACAACGTCACTGTCTGTTGAAGTTCAAACAAGCTCATCCAACACAACAACAACTACGTTTAATCAAGCCAGTGATTTACGAGCTGTATATGCTAACAGTGCTGTTTATTTCTTACAAGAAAATGAGAATGAAGAGTACGAGTTGGTCTTTGGTGATAATGTGCTTGGACAAGCGCTTGATGATCAGAATATTCTTATCATAAACTATCGTCATTGTCATGGCATTGAACTCAATGGTGCTGATCAGTTCTCTGGTCCCTCAACAGTTGGTGGATACTCTAACTATTCCTTTGATGTATTGACAGCTGCCGAAGGTGGTGCTGATGTTGAGACGATTGAAAGTATAAAGTTTAGTGCTCCGCGTCATTATCAGACACAGAACCGTGGTGTTACGGCTAAGGATTATGAGCGGTTGATCAAACGAGAGTTCCCAGAGATCTCTAGCCTTAGAGTTTGGGGCGGAGAGAATAATATTCCTAGTACTCCAGGTCGTGTGTTCGTCGCAGCTAAACCAAACACTGCTTTATTCTTATCTGAACAGAGAAAGAATATTATTAAAGATAGACTCCGCAAGTATAGTATTGTTGGTGTGGAAACAGAGTTCGTAGATGCAACTTACTTGTATATCAATCCAACAATCACTGTCAAATATGATAGTGACCTGACTGTGCTGACAAATAGTTCAATACGACAGGAGATTGAGAATACTATATCTACATACGAGACAAGTAAGTTGGGCACCTTTGAAAATACTCTGTTTCGTTTTTCTAAATTTATTAGAGAAATTGATGACACTGATGCTGCTATCCTTGGAAGTATTACAAGCATTGGTCTTGAAAAGAGATTTACACCAATCTTAACAGCCACTTTTACATACACACTCAATTTCAATAATGACCTCAAGCAACGTCATGCCCATATTGAAGATGGCATTCCAGGTACTTTATCTTCAAGTTCATTCACCTATCAAGGTAAGACATGTTTCTTCGATGATGATGGTGAAGGCACAGTTCGTATCTATTATTCAGAAGGTTCACAAAGAATATACCTTAACAGCAACGTCGGGACGATTGATTATGATGGTGGTCTTATAAAAATCAACAACTTTGTGCCAAGTGGTTACAGTGGATCCTATATAAGTATCTTTGTTGAGCCCAGGACAGAAGACGTGAAAGCTGAAACAAATGAACTACTCCTATTCAGTAATGCTAAAATTACTCTTATTGATGAACGTACTTCGACTAACTTCGGTGTTACTACAGTAACTACGCAAGGTTCAACACTCACGACCGGTAGTAATGAAACCGGCGTTACGGTCTTTAGGTCATAATGTCAACAGATAAAAAAATATCAACACTCATTGAGAGTCAACTTCCTGGATTTATCCTTGAAGAAGGACCTTTATTAGCCAAATTTATTAAAGCCTATTATGAAGCAATTGAACAAGATGGTGAAGTTACAGAAGTATCTCGAAATCTGTTAGCATATGCTGATATTGATAGAACTACATCTGAATTTCTTGATTGGTTCAAAAGAGAGATACTAGTAAATATTCCAAGAAATATCTCTGCCAATGAAAGAACATTCATGAAGAACGTTCTTGACTTATATCGCGCAAAAGGATCTGAGGAATCGTATAAGCTTTTATTCCGGGCTCTTTATGATAAAGAGATTGAAGTATCCTATCCTGCAGAAAATATGCTTAAAGTCAGTGATGGTCGATGGGAACGCAATCAATTCATTCGTGTTTCTGTTTCAAGCGGTAATGGTTTTGCTCAAGGTGGAACAACTGTACTTGGTAACTCATCTGGAGCTCAAGCTCGGGTTGAATCTGCTCGTAGTGTTCGTGAATTTGGCGTTGATGTTTTTATTTATGACCTATCGCGCGTCAATGGAACATTCCAAAATGATGAAGTACTTACATCAAATGATACTGATTTTCGTGGGTTGATCTATTCTGCTACAGGGCCCCTTGCAAATTTAGAAATTACTGAAGGTGGGGCTTTTCATAAAGTTGGAGATAGTATTACATTCTCTGACCATGGAACTGGATCTGGTGCTAATGGTACCATTCTAACAACTTCTGATACTGAGGCTGTTGTTTTCACTATTGTAAATGGTGGTAATGGTTACACTACAAACTCAACAATAACTATATCTGGTGGTAGTGGAACAGGCGCATCATTCTATATTGCTAATGTCACAAGTGATGGTGTTGTTTCGATCAACACAGATACAATTAATAACTTTTCCCATGTTGTTCTTAATATTAACTCAAACACTGCATTTGGACAGGCTGGCGGAAATACAATCAATGGTACCGCCAATATGCAAACTGCTAACGTCAACAGTACGTTAGTTAGCTCATTTACATTCAGTAATACAACAGTTGGTTCAATTACTAGCATTTATACTACTAACTTTGGGACTGGATATGCAACACTACCATCAGTACAAGTTACTCAAGAGAACGTTGCTGAGCTTGAGCTAAATGGACTTGGAAATAACGCAGTCATTAGAGCAGAGAATGCTCCTGGGTCAATTAGAACAATTGCAATCACTGAGCAAGGTTCTTTATATTCGCGTGATAGACGAACCGTTGTCACTAACATAACAGCTCCTAGTGATGTGCTAAGAGCTAATAGTGTTAATGGAATAGCTAAGACCGTTAACGCAATTGGTACTACAATTACTTCAGGGTTTATCACAGAGACTGGTGGATATACTGATACGAAAGGCTTCTTATCAAGTGATATGAAGCTACAGGATAATTACTATTATCAGGATTATTCATATGTTATTAAAAGCACAATGGACACGCGCGATTATCGTAAAGTTGTTTCTGATGTACTACATCCAGCTGGTTTTAAACGTTTCGGAACAAAACTAATAACATCCGAAACAACAACTACTGCGATTACTTTAGCAGAGACTATTGAAGAAATAAGAGAAGCATTTCTTCTTCAAACAGGGCAGGTTTATGTTTCAAATACAACTTCTTTAGATTTCTGGGGCTCAGACCCTCAGTTCTTTGATAGGTTTGCTAATGTTCCGTTCTTATATGTCGGTTCAAACGATTTGCTTTATGGAAATAATACTTTATTTAGCAATACGAGTACTATTATTCCTGGGAATACTTCAATCCGAATTGATACTACAACAGCGCTTGCAGCACCAACACCAACAGGCAACGTTGAGGTCAGGGTTAGCTCAGTATACGGACCAGAAGCGATGAGAATTATACCAGAATTTACTGGTAATACTGAAACTTCGTTCTTAGCTAATTCACAATATTATGCTATGGTAGACATTGTCTACAATTAAACTTATAAATATATTATAATCAGAAAGAGAGTAAATGTCCGGAATCGTAACACACAATTTTAGTATTGAGCAGGCTAAAAAGTTTAAAGACTCAATAACTAATGAAGCCGATTACATTTATCTGTTCATCGGCAGAATTGAACCATGGGCTAATGAACTTTCAGTTCCAGCACAATCTGACTACGTCGGCAACGTAGATTATGATGTTTGGCGTGATATGTTTGGTCTCAAAAGAATTCTTCCAAGTGGTATTACGCTCGCTGCTCGTAGAAATAACTGGGCTAATAATACATTATATACTGAGTATGATCACACCAATACAACATTATTTGGGGATGATTACTTTGTTTTATCAAGCTCCAATAACGTTTATAAGTGTCTTTTCAACGACGGGGGTGCGAATTCTACAATAGAACCAGCAGGCACTGGTACTTCGGTTATATCAAGCGCTGATGGATACAAATGGAAGTTTATGTATTCATTAAGTAGTAATGATCGTGATAGTTTCCTCTCAACAAATTATATGCCAGTTAAGACACTTACTGCAGATGATAGCTCACTTCAATGGGGTATACAACAAGCTGCGGTTAATGGTTCAATTGATATAATTGATGTAACGAGCGGTGGGACGGGTTATGTTGCAACTTCAAATACTTTAGGTTTTAACACAGTATCAAATTCAACTACACTTATCTTAAGATCAAACGCCTCAGGTGTAGATAATATCTACAATGGAAGTGTTCTGCGTATTACTGATGGTAAAGGTGCAGGACAACAAAGAGAAATCGTTGACTATGTTGGGACAACCAGACAGCTTATAGTTAATACGTCATTCACAACCGTTCCTAATACATCTTCTAAATATCTTGTTTCACCTAAGGTTACTGTATACGGAGATGGAATTAGTGCTACAGCATATTCAAATGTAGTTGCTGGTGCTGTTTCATATGTTAATATAGTTACACCAGGAAGCAATTATTCAACAGCTAACGTTATAATTTCTGCCAACAATGGCTCAGGTGCTAGTGCTATTGCATATATTCCACAGGCTGGCGGGCACGGTTCTAATCCAATTCAAGAACTTAATGGCAAGAACCTTATGTTTAATGTTACATTACAACGAAGTGAAGCAAATTCACTCCCTGTTGTCAACGATTATCGCAGGTTTGGCTTGCTTATCAATCCTGTTGGTGCTAATGGTTCTCCATGGGTTTCTACTATAGCGTCTCAAACAACAAAACTAAATCTTACTTCAGTTAGTTCAAGCGGGTCCTTTGTTCTTGATAGTACTGCACTAGGAGAAACTACTGGAGCAACCGCAAAGATTGTCAGGTTTGCTAACACAAATGCATCTAACACATCTGGAATATTACATGTTGTTAGTTTATCATCTAATACATCATTTACATCTGGTGAAACTGTAACAAGTTCTGGGGCTAATGGAATTATCTCTAGTATTACACAGCCAGATTTAAAACCGTATTCGGGTGAAGTTATATATATAGAAAACAGGCAAGCTATAGCTCGTGCTAACGATCAAGATGAAAACTTTAAACTTGTCTTCACACTTTAAAAGGTAATCCATGGCCGATTCATCAGTATCTAATACTAATACCCTTTCAACGGACTTTAACGTTGACCCATATTACGACGATTTCAGTGAAGACAAGAACTTCCATAGAATCTTGTTCCGTCCTGGTCGTGCAGTTCAAGGCCGCGAACTTATCCAAATGCAATCAATCTTGCAGAATCAGATCGATCGGTTTGGAGAGCACGTATTAAGAGAAGGCGCTGTTGTCAAAGGCTGTGAAGTTCTTTACGATCAGCAAGTTGGTTTTGTTAGAATTATGGACACTGCAAATACTGGTGCTACTGTAAATGCAACTGCACTTGTTGGTACATCCATTACAGGTCAGACATCTGGTATTTCAGGATACGTAGTCGCGGCCGCAGATGGTTCAGAGTCTGATGGTCTTGAAACTAAAACATTGTTTATTAAGTACACAAGCGCAAGTTCAAACACTACAAATAAGATTTATATTGGTGATGCGTCTAATGCAGGTGAACAACTTGTAGCAAATAATGGTTTAACTGCTAATGTAGTTACCCAAGCAAACGCAGCAGGATATGCTGCAAGAATGACTGTCCGTGAAGGTGTCTTGTTTGCTAAAGATCACTTCATTCGAGTCCCAGAACAAAGTATTATTGTTAGTAAGAGATCAAGATTTCCATCCATCCGTGTTGGCTTTGAAATTACAGAAAACGTAGTTACATCTGCACAAGATACTAGTTTGCTTGACCCAGCAAGTGGTTCTACAAACTTTGCTGCTATTGGTGCCGATCGTTTAAAATTATTCCCTCTGCTTACGACACGTTCACTTACATCTTCCTTTGGTGCTAACAATAACTTTGTTGAGTTGCTTCAGATTAAAAGCGGAGCAATGGCACTTAAACAGGACGAGTCAACTTATAATAAACTCCGAGACTATGTTGCTCGTCGAGCCTTCGATAATGAGGGTGACTACGTTACAGAAGGCCTTGGGGTTCGTGTACATGAGCATTTAAAGTCGGGTAATAACAATGGAATACTTTCCTCTACCCAACGCGGTAACAACAATCTTCTAATGCTAGGTATTGAGTCTGGTAGAGCATATGTTCGTGGATATGATTTCACAACATCAGCTACAAGTTATGTTGAAGTTCCAAAAGGCATTGACATTGCAACTTCAACAGACGCTACTGTCTCTTCAAACTATGGTAACTATGTTCAAGTATATGGAGTGGCCGGATCTTGGGATTTAAATACTCATGGAATTGTCAGCCTCCGCAACAGTGCTGCTAACACATATGTTCACACGGGTGGAATTGGCGGCAATAATAAAACTGGTGTTGTAGCTGGTACTGAAATTGGGACGGCACGAGCCCGGGCAATTGAATATGTTTCTGGTACTCCAGGAGCTAATAGTGGTCTGTATAATCTCCATCTCTATGACATTCGTATGGCTACAGCTAACTTTGCCAATGTTCGCAGTGTCTTCTTGGATAACTGGACAGCCAGCAGTAGCGCCAATTCAATTGCTGATGTTGTTTTAACAGGTGGTATTGCTCAAATACAAGAACCTAGCTTTGTTCGAGGTGTCTTCCCAATCGGTTCTCGTGGAGTTAAGCAGCTTACGGACGGAAGTGGAATACTAGATCTCGATCACAGATATCATAAAAGAGAAAATGTTAATATTTCTAATGGTGGTATTGTCACAATCACAACGAGTGCTGCATCTGGAACCGGTGAGATCAATCATGGAACAGGAACATTAACTGCAGCCCAAATTACAGCCAACTACTATATGGCTTTAAACACCACAGCGAATACACACACATCTGCTCATGCTGGAACAGTTTCTGTAACTGGTGGTGCTGTAACGGGAAGTGGAACAGATTTTCTCAGTGAATACAATATTGGAGAGTATATCCGGTTTGAAAGTACTTCAAGCGGTGAACGTATTTTAGGAATTGCAAGTGATACAGCAATGAATATTGCTAACACTACAAACTGGTCAGAAACAACCAATCCTCACCATAAAGTTATCTTTGCCGGTCAAGCAATTGATCTTACTGGGACTGGTTCTGCTGGATCGAACACTGCTACAGGTCGACTTGTCGGTTCAGCGACGACAACAAGTGTTCGTTTTGATCTTAAGGATGAGTTTAATACTACAGGATCTGTCTCTGGTACTATTATTTCCAAACAAAAAAGAATTGATGGACAACAGATTGCTAAGACTGTTCGGAAGAATCGTTATGTTCGCATCAATCTTGCTAACACAGAAAATGGTATACTTGGTCCATGGAACTTGGGTGTTTCAGATGTTCATAAAGTTACAGAAGTCCGTATTGTTGGGAGCGCTCCTGCAACACTTACAGATGGTGTCAGTTCAACAAACAGCTTTATATTAGACAATGGTCAAAGGGATAACCTTTATGACCATGCTAAACTAAAACGTAATCCATTCCGTCCACCAACTTTAAATTCGTCTGAATGGTTGCTTGTTAAGTTTGACTATTTTGAGCATGACACATCTTCAGGTATTGGTTACTTCAGTGTTGACAGTTATCCAATCAACGACAATAATGCAAGTAACACATCTATTAAGACCGAAGAGATTCCATTATTTATCTCACAAACAGATAGCAAGGTTTTTGATCTTAAAGATTCTATTGATATCCGACCACGGATTTCAGATACTGCAAATAATGTAACATCACTGACTAATATCTCAACAAATCCTGCAAGCTGCACTGTTATTACAACAATTGCAAGTGGATTACATTATTCTCCGCCAAATGCAGACTTTGTCTTTGACTTCCAAAATTACTTTGGTCGTGTTGATCTATTAGTTATTGATTCAAAAGGAGACTTCCGTACCGTAAGAGGTGCACCATCTGCTGCACCCAAATCTCCACGGGCTCCTGCTGATGCAATGATCCTTGCAACACTACATATTCCGCCATTTCCATCTATTCCACTAAGTGAAGCCAATAAGATTACACCAGAAAAACGGCGTGACCTTGCAGTTAAGCTTACACCAACCACCCAACGTGGATATAAAATGAAAGATATTGGTGCACTTGATGAACGCATCAGCCGTCTTGAATATTATACAGCACTAAATAATCTTGAAAGAGAAGCATCTGGTCGATTTATCGGTGATGCATCTGGTATTGATCGTTTTAAAAATGGTATCATCGTTGACGGGTTCTCTGGTCATGGAGTCGGTGACCCAGCCAGTGACGATTATTCAATTGCTATTGATCGCAGACGAAATGAGTTGCGTCCTCCCGTTAAAGTCGATCACCTTGAATTAGAATATAAAACCGCAAACAGCTCAGGTGTTTTGATTAAACCAAGAGACTCTAAACTTTCACTTCATGTCTCTTCCGTCTTAAGTAATACTAATCTAAATGGTAATACCTTTACAACAAGTGAAACTATTACTGGAGCTGGTGGTGCTAGTGGTTCACTTGTATACCAAGTTGACAACAAACTCTATATTGAGACAGTTATCGGCGGTTCTTTCTCTGATGGTGAACTAGTCACTGGCGGAACATCTGGTAGTGTTTCAAAGATTCAAGCCGTTGCTAATCCAGAACCCGGCAAATTGATCACACTTACTTACTCACATGATAAAACATTTGATAATCCTTATTCTACTCATACGCGTAATCTTGCTGGACTATTCTATAACTTCCGTGGAACACTTACCCTTGACCCAGAAAGTGATAGCTGGGAAAGTGTAATTCAACTCCCAGACGTTAATCAGAATTTCGACAATAACAACGATAATTTCTTTCAAGATAAATCTGTTGTTACTGAATGGGGTGAATGGGAAGTTGATGATGCTTCAAGAAATGAGTATTTCACAGACACAACTCTGTCATCTGAAATTATTACAAACGGTGACGGTCGGCAATTTGTTCACGATGTTGAACGCAGCATTGCTGTAACTGATTATCGTGATAAACGAACTGGTGTTCAGGTTAAGAGACTTCCAGATACTATTAATACTACACGTAGTACGAACGTTGTTGGTGTTAGTGTTTCAAAGTATATGCGCTCACGGACTATCCGTTTCAAAGCCATTGGAATGAAACCAACTACACGCCTCTATGGTTATTTTGATAATCGCTATATCAGTGCTTATATTACACCAACCAATAGTTCATATTCAGCAACAGGTGCAGAAGGTGCAACACTTACATCTGATGCAAATGGTAATACGTATGGTATCTTTAGAATCCCTAATGATGATAGTGCTAAGTTTACAGTTGGTAGTAAAATCTTCCGTTTGACTGATAGTCCGCGTAATATTCCAAGGTTGAACGAAACCACAACGTCAGCGGATGCAATCTTTACATCTTCAGGGACAACTAAATCTATTCAAGATACTATTATATCAACACGTATTCCAAACGTTAGAACAGAAACAGTTTCTGAATATTCTGGTTGGAAGAAAGATCAGCATGATGTTGTGAATATTCTTCCAGGAGGTGAAGCACTTGTAACAGATACGACGGCTGGTAATGCTAATACAATTGTCGTCGGTTGCGGTGGCGCTCAACCAGTAGTTAACACAGATCCCGAAGATGTCGTACAAGAACAAATTTACCTTTATGCTCCAGAGTTAATGGAAGCAGGACATCTTTGGAATTCTCCACAGATGGGTACTATAACACCAAATGGATTATGGGTTAACCAAGGAACACTTGATGCATATGTCTCATCATATGCAGCATCAGGTGGAGCTTGTGCAGAGGATCCTCTTGCACAGACCTTTACACTCGCTGATGTTGGATTAAGTGGCAGTGCTTCATCAGGTGCATTCTTAACAAAAATTGATTTGTACTTCCAAGCTAAAGATAGCAACTATCCTGTTTCTATTGAGATCAGAGAAGTAGATAAAACAAGTAATGCTATTACAAGTAAGATCGTTCCATTCAGTCAGGTTACGGTTGAAAGTGCTGATGTTAATATCAGTGATGATGGAAGTAAACCAACACCATTTACTTTCTTTACACCAATCTATCTTGTTAATAGTCGTGAGTACGCAATTGTTGTAAGACCTGCTGCTAATAATCCGAACTATAATATTTGGTGTTCACGTCTTGGTGAGGAAGATACACTGACAGGTAATAGGGTTAGTAAACAACCTGCAATTGGAATGCTACACGCTAGCTCTAATGATAGACAATATACTGCTATCCAAGAAGAAGATCTTAAGTTCTCTGTTTATCTTGCTGACTTTGTCACAAATGTTACAGGCGAAGCTGTTCTCAAGAAAGGGAATACTGACTTCTTTACGGTTGACAGTGTTGCAAACGGCACTCCAGGGTCATCTTCACAGGATTATTTCACTACATTCGGAGAAATTGTTCACGGACCACAAAGACTTACCTTTACT
>Ga0213866_10002446_pt1 | contig 13105 bp, 19 predicted proteins | sample PICome_11_FD_160079 | JGI IMG/M metagenome (GOLD analysis project Ga0213866, IMG submission 160079) | Coastal seawater microbial communities near Pivers Island, North Carolina, United States - PICO284 | ecosystem: Environmental > Aquatic > Marine > Coastal | place: USA: North Carolina... | reverse complement strand
TCTACTTTGCGTCCTGTTTTGATTTCATACTCTTTTAGATAAGCTCTAATGTCGTTTGCGTTCTTGCCTGTGGGCATGTACTTGACTTGGAATGCACCTGCCTTCTTGCCAATCATTTTCACTTTCATTTGTACATCGTCAATGCTCTTGAAAATGTCTCTAGTAGGAATGTCAGTAGTCATACTATCAAGTCGCATACTAACCAAGTTTTCACTAAGCTCAAAAGTTAGATACAGTACATTCATTCCTGCAAGGCACCAGTTGACACCCATGTTTGCTAAGAACAAACTCTTACCACTGCCCGAACCACCTGCGAAGATGTTTAGTTCGCCTCTGTTGAATCCACCAAACAGTTTCTTGTCCAGTGCCGGCCACCCTGTGCTTACTTGTCCGTTCTTGTCTTTGATTGCTTCCAAACGTGCTTTAGGATCCGCAAAATAATCTGTACCAAGATCTTTCTGAAGACCAATCTGTACAGCATTCTTAACAAGTTCTTCACAACGACCATATTCGCCTTTCTCTAGTAGATCAGCACTGTCTAAGATTGCTTTCTCTAGTGCTTTGTGTTTGCTAAACGTTTCAAAGTCTTGCAATAACCAGTCATAGTGATTCTCTGCAAGTTGACCTGGGTCTTTCAAATCAACTTGTGTTGCTGCATTAACTATATCAAACGTAGGAAGTGCATTATGTTCTTCTACATAATCTTTTAAAAACTTAGCTGGTTGTTGTAAGCGTCTATCAAATGTACTAGGATCAAAGACACCCTGACAGCGTACAAAGCTCTCAGCGTCTGTCATAAACATTTCTAAATATACTTTTTGTATATCATAACCATAATCTGTATTCTGTCTTGCCATGTTTTTATTATACTGCCTTATACCATTGTTTGTCAAGTGTTATCTTTTTTTGTGTCTTTGCTAATACAGCACCTATACAACTGCCAGGGTCACCTGGGTTAGGCGGCACCCATATGTTTTTCCATTGGTTACGTATTTTATTAATAGCATCTCTATTAAGGGCACCACCACCTGCTAGTGCAATATAGTCTGACCCTGTTTTTACTTTTGCCCATATGCTGAGTATACTAACACAGTATTCAAAGACAGCCTGTGTAGCTGCTGCTATGTCGTACATATCCTGCTGTGTTTGTAGTTCAGGCCTCCACCAACGGCATCCTCTATGTAGGTTAACACGCATCTTAATATTCTGGGGCTTATGTTTTTCGTGATCGACGTTGATTATTTCTTTACGTATCACATGCGATAAACGCTTAGGGTTCCCTTTCTTTGCCCATTGGGCTACTAGGTACTCATCACGTTGTGGCACTAGACCCATGCGCTGTGTCATAGCACTATAGAAAAGTCCAAGGCTATGCGGATACTTTTGACTATGTATTTGTTCAAGACTATTGTTCTTTCCGTGCCACACTGTTAGGGTTTCGAACTCGCCTATACTGTCCAAACATACCACAGCACAATCGTCATAGGGCTGTGTGTAATATGCATAGGCTGCATGTGAAAGATGGTGTTGGGTATATGTTATAGGTGCTGTAATGTTAAATCTTTTTAGATATCTGCGTATATTATTTTCTTTCCAAAGCCAACCTTGACCTGCACGTAGTTGCCTAAAAGTCTTTAGCCCTGGTTTTTCATACCAAACTATTTGGCTAGGGTTTCCAAAACTTTGTATGGCTATATCAATTTGTTTTTGATTTGGGTCAGGGTCATGCGGAACACCCGAGAAGTCTTTCGATAGGCTCGCCCATAATAGTTTGTCGTCGTCAAATACTGCTAGACTAGCATCGTGACTATTACCGACCATTCCCCATTTAATCATTTAATCTTGTCCAAAGTTTATGTAAGACGTAAAACCATATACCATTTATGGCAGGCTCAATTAATGCAACTGCTCCTGCTTCAAATAAACTTGCGCCTGTCATAAATGATACAACAGACATTGCAATAGCTATATGTCCGAGTGTATAAACTAAAGCTAATGCTAAACTATTACTCTTAAATATACCTATTATACTTTTTGAAAACTCTGTATTTTTCATCATTTGTATATAAATGGATCTTTCTTGCGTAGCTCTTTAAGTCTTTTTTTGAAACGTATTTCGTCTCTAATATGAATATACGGGTACGTAATAATATCCAATACCTTTCTTAATATGTTTTTTAACCAAACCATTTTTTTGCTCTCAACCTTATTTTAAGCGGACTATCTTCACTTGAAGTAGCAATGCTATGTAATGTGAATAGTCTACCGTATTTAACGACAGAATCACTGACATCATTTATATCTGAATCCCATTCAGGCATGCTAACACTAAATCCTAGTTCGATTGCTCTTTCAACTAGTTTACTACCAGCCTTGTCTCTGTCAGGCACAACAATAATCTGTTTGTTTAATCTATTTAACAGCATTGCTTGTTGGTCTGATATTTCTGATCCACCTAGCGCACAACCTTCTATGTGTAATGCATCGATCTGTCCTTCACATACAATAGCAAATACTTTAGTATGACGTTGTTCATCTAGATTGAATACATAACCCGGCTGCACTTCTGTAAGGTACTTGGGCTGCTTGTCTGGTGTAATAGCACGAGCAGTCCAGCCTACTATTCTACCTTCATAGTAGAAAGGAATAATAAGCCTATCACGATAACCTAAACTAGGCGACCAGTGATAGTCAATGTCATCTATACGTAGATTGCGTTCTAGCATATACTGGAACACATTAACCATACGCTCTGGTATAGTGCCTACTTCTGCCCATTGATAGTCTGCAAGTCTAACAGCATCTTCCGGCAACGGAACAGTATTGAATGTAGGTAGTTCAGCAATACGTTCTTTTGCTTGTACACCTTCATTCTCTCTCATCACTTCAAGTGCCACCTTGTTGATTATATCGTCAGGTGCTCCCATCCACTGGAGAAGTTTACGCAACTTGTGTGAGAAGTTTCTGCCCGGTTGCCAGGATGCTTTGAAGCCGCAGTTAAAGCAGTGATAACTAATGCCACCATCTGGGTTAGCAATCAATCCACCACGGCCGCGAGTGTCTGCACTGTGTCCATTGTGATGGCAACACTGTGCATTAAAGGATAGCCAGCCACTAGGAGTTTGTTTCCTCTTAGCAGGCAAGTATGTCAGAACTGTATCGCTTACTACACTCATACTATTATTATAGCGTCAGTGTAGGGTAATGTCAATCAGTTTCTTACTAAAACTTGAGTTATCTTATTTGCAGGATCTGCATCTGTTTTAAAACGCAAATAACTATACACACCATTAAAATTGACAGGTGTTGGTTCTGTTTCTAATCCTGTAAATGAAAGTGTATTGATGTCTGCCCAAGTTGTGCCGTCGCTAACTTGATTATCTAATGTTGCTTGTACTACAACATCACCGATATATCCATTAGTATAAACTGCTGCTGTATGTAGTGCTTCGTTACCGTTAATAGCTGGTTGAGCTGTTATGCTTTCACTTACCCATTCGTCACTGTTAACGCTTGTTTCTTGAAACTGCGTAACTGTATAAGATTTCAATGGACCTGGCATTGTTCTTGCATTTATAAACATTGTAGCATCATTGTCGAAGTTACTATGTGCATATGTAAGTGTTTTGCCTTCGGAAGTATGTAGTAAAACGTTATAACTTAAATATTGTTGCTTAATATTTAATAAATCGTTTTCTGTGATTGTTATAGTAAACACTCCTTTTATTGAACTGTTTACTCCATCTTTTTCTATAAGTAAATTTTTATCTTCTCCAAAAGCATATATCTTTGGTGTATAAGAAGTTAAGTCTACTGCTTTTTGATCTGCGTTGAGAACTTTAAACTCTATAACATTGTCAACGCCTTTATAAAGTTGTATTTGTTTACTATACACTGGTCTATACTCCGTAATGAATCCCGCCACATCTGCTACGATGTTGATTCTGTTTGTGACTAAATATCTAGGTACTAGCTGCATAAATATATTTATCGGAAAACTATGTTAACAAAAGAAATACAAGAAAAATTTCCCTTCCTATCTGTAGTAACTTACGGCGGTCAAGAGTTTGTAGGAATCATTATTAATCAAGATTCTACAGTAACAAGCATGTATGTTTATACAGATATAAAATCCTCAGCTGAACAAAAACTTTTTCTAGAACTAGGAGAGGCATGGTGGTGGGAATCAAATAGACTTATTCCAATTAATATATTTTTAAAACGAGACATGGATCCTTTTAGATATGCTATTGTTACAATGAACTCTAAAGATGTAAGGATTGTAATCGGTCCGTGTGTAAATTTAAATGACTTAACTATCAAAAGAGTTAAAAGAAAATCTATTCAGCTAGTTAAGAAGCCTCGTTAATCGTTTCACACAATAGATTCATATGTACTACACATGCCATAGCATATGATACAGCATGTGCTTTTTTAAAGTAATAACCGCCGTCTTCCGGCTTGGTCCATACTTCACGGTTTATACGGTCCCAATCCACGTCTTTTGCTAGGTATCTTTTTGATGGACGAATAATAGCTAACACCGCGGCGAGTTGTTCTATACTAGATGGTTCTAATGTACTCACGAGTTCCTCGTTTCCGCTTAAATGGAAAACTTGAGAGGTAAACTCTGGATGCTTTAATAGTTCCCATATTGGTTCTTTTTCCATTAGTTGTTGTAAATGTTGTTCGTCTTTTATGCCCTTGTAAATGCTCACGTTAAGGAAGTCTAGTTTAAAGTAGCCACGTTCTTCTGCAGTCTTGTAATCAATTGTACTGAGGTTGTCTACAGGATTGTGAGGAATTTCTGTAGCATACACACCTGTGTTGTGTTTTTTTTCTTTGTTTAACTTTGCTACACGATGTTTTAGTTTAGATAGTATTTCATCTCTATTAGCAAAATCTATATCAATATCAGGCATATTTTTTCTCTAGTTTACGTGCTTTCTTAACTGCCATATCCCATTTTAGTCTGCTTACACGATCTTTAAAAGTAATACCTAGCAAATGATCTAGTTCATGCAAATAACATTTTGCACTATAATCTGTAATCTTTACTGTTTGCTTTTCTAAGTTCTCGTCATAAAACTCTGCAAGTATTTCTTTAGGACGGTTTACTCGTACAAATATATTTGGAAAACTTAAACATCCTTCGTAATCATTTTGAATATCACTTGTGTATTGTAAGACAGTTGGATTTATACAGATAGTAGAGTTTTCTACTTTATCTCCCATTACAAATACTTTTGCATCTAGTCCTATTTGATTTGCGCTAAGTCCGATGCCGTTGTTTGAAAGCATAAAGTCAATCATTTCTTTTTTAAGTTCAACAGGATCAAATCCTGGATTTTCCAAATCGACTGTTTTTACTTCTTTATTTAAAAAGTCATTTGGATGATATATTAGTTCCATTATAGCTTGCCTTCCTCTCTTAGTTTAGCTCTTATCTTTGTTGCACTAAAACTTTTCCTGTTTTAAACTCTGTGCTTTCTGTAAAGTTGGCTCCCTTAAAAGCAACCTTTTTAGTACACACTTCTGTACATCTATAAATTCTATTTCCTGGATTCAGTCCATGAGATTTACTATCCCAACTACTAACTAAATCTTCAGTATAAAAATCATGTGCTAAAATATCATTCCAATTATTTTTATACAAACTATTCCATTCACTACCGTAGTTACCGTCAACTCTTGCATTTAACATTTCGCTTCTTGTTAGTTTAGTTGTGTTAAAATAACAACAAGGCCAAAGTCTTCCATCGTAACTTACATGATATTGTTCTAGTTCTTTTTGCCATGTACAATGTACTGGATCTTCTAATATCATTTCGTCATTAAAGTCAACACCATGTCTTCTAAATTTTTTAATACGACTTCTTTCTTTTTTAATTTGATTCTCTAAATCATTTAGTAATGGACTTTTGTTTACACGAGACCTAAACTTTTTAAAACCTAATTTATTTGCTAACTCTTTTGCTTCTTGTTCTTGATGTGCATTCCAAGGAAATATAAGATATTGCCAACCTGCTTTACCACCAGCGTCAATAAATGCTTTTGCATTTGCCATTATCTTATCCCATTGACAATTTTTACGATATAAATGATTTGTATCTTCTAAACCATCAATACTAAACCAGATAAAATGATTCTTATCTTTTAATACCTCTGCCCAACGTTTTAAATAATCTGGAGTTCTAATACTTCCGTTAGTATGTGCACCAACAAAGATATCAGGTCTAATATCAAAAACGTGTTCAGTTATTCCAATTAAATCTTTATGTGCTAAAGGATCGTCTATTGTTCCGCAAAAATAAATTTCTTTAACACTGTCAGCACCCGATAATGCATTCGTAAAAACTTCTTTAGTAAGATATTCTGGACTTCCAACTTCATCTCTATTCTTCATTGGTAAGTTTGTAATATCAACGTGTTCGTCTTTGTCCAACATTTCTTTTAATATTGTCCAGTCGATTGTATTACGATTACAACTACTACACAACGCATTACAAACGTTACTCAACTCGAATTGTATCTTGTGAGGTTTAGAAAGGTAATGCATTATAGCTTGCCTTCCTCTCTTAGTTTAGCTCTTATCTTTGTTGCACTGATATTGTGTATCTCTTCACCTAGGTCATGTTCTGTAAAAGTATAACCTACACCACGACCATAACTGATATCTACAATGTTAGGAACAACAATAATAACATAATCTTTGTCGTGTTCAAATCCAGCATCTTTTAATCCAGCAATAATATTTTTTATTACCGTGCTTAAATCAAACGGATTATCATCTTGTACAACAGTTCTACCTGCGCCAGCGTCTTCACCAACTATACCTCCAACATTTCTTATCATTATAGCAACTTGGCCTGTTTCTGCAAATGCTTTTTTAAATAATGCAGTATGTCCGTCGTGCCAAGGTTGCCAACGTCCTAACATCTGTGTTGTAGGTTTCTTCCAATCAAACATATTTTAGCATCCTGTAAGTATTTCATCATCATATATACTTCTTGAAAGTATACCTTGTGCAAGTTTATCAACTTCGCCATCTTCTTCTACTAAATGTCTTACTACTCGATATTCGACATTGTCTGGACGCTCAAACAACTTATTTGTGTCTTCAAAGCGACCACTATCAATAGTATCTACCCAGATAGTAATATCAGGGCCAAATGCTTTGCGTGTTTCTTCTGTAGGACAAACAAAATCGCAAATAACCTTTCTACCTTGTGATACTTCAAACTCTGCAAATGTTTTCATACGCTTTGCTTGTCTAATACGTCCTTCTAGTGAAAAATCCCAGTCGTCTGCAATCTTTCTAGTAGTATCAGCATTATACCATGCACAATCAGGTAATAGCTTTTGCAATCGTTCTGCTAACCAGGTTTTGCCCGCACCTGGCAATCCCATTATTAATATTTTCATAATCCACTTTCCTTTACAATATCACGCACAAGATCTACATCAGCTGATTGACGCTTAAATCTCATTGCCCAATGTTCCGGATTAATCACGTGATATACTATTTCTAGTTGTTCATCATTAAACTTACTTAGCATATCTTTTCCTGCTTTACAGTTAAGTATGAGCCAAGGACTAACTTTACCGTCTCTAATATGCCATACTGCTCTATTCAAACTTACATAATAAAAATAATGATTCCATAAACTGTTGTTTTCTTCTGCCCATTCCATCATTGTTTGTACACTGCGTTCTAGTGCTGTAGTAACATCTTCTTTCAATATCAACTCAAGTGCATACTTTTCGTACATCTCTTCTCTGCACCAATGATCAAGTTTTACTCCACTTGTTACGACATAGTCAATATAACGATCAGGATATAAAGGACGCACATTATTGATAAACGATCCAAACTTGACAAAGGCGTTATAGTATTGACTTTTACAAAACTCTTCATATGTTTTTTCTTTCTTTGCGCCTGCACTAAGTTTGTAGAATCTTTGAAATGCATAAAAGCCATGACGTACACGTTTTTCATCTTTTTGTAATGCTCTACGTTTTGGTTCACACATATGAGCCGCTAGAGTTTTTTCTCTTACATATCCGCTTCCGCAATATTCACATACATATGGCTTTTCAGAGTTTGGCATCGATTCCATGTTCTTCAGCCAACTCTTTGAGTTCTTTTTTTGTAGATATTCTAGCAAGTAGTTCTACCTCATCTTGTTTCATATTCGGATAAATCTGTTCTAATAGTTTTATTCCGTTATTGTTTCCTGTTTTCTTTTTAAAACCTATCCAAGGATGAAACTCTTTTTTTCCAGTGCCTCCACACTGACAAAGTATCAACCACTGAAGCTTTGCTTCTTTGTTTCCTAATACAGCCCAGTTCTTGTTATAGTACTCGTTAGTTTTAAAAACAGCAAGTTCTTGTTTTTCACGAGAACCCTTAACGCTACTCATATATCTATTTAGGTTCCACAAGTCACCTTTGATTTCTTTTTGACCTTCTTCGCCTGCGGCATCCCATAGTTCACGCATTCCGCCATCTAGTGCAGGAATCATTTCTTTGAATAAATCAATGTGCTTGTTTGGCATGCTTCCAATTCCATTCGTAAACGTCTTCTTGTGTATTAATCTCAGTACCATTAAAGTATACACTCAAACAACCAATTTGCCAACCACTTTTTAACCAACGTAGTTGTTCAAGTTTCTCTACACGTTCTTCCTGTTCCATGCGTAGATGTGGATATGCTTGTAGTGCGTTTTTACGATAACCGTATACACCCAAGTGCCATTCGCCATATCCTGTCATGCCTCTACCAAACCATAGAGCTTGATCGCCTGCTCTAACCATCTTCACACTACTAGGTTTATTTTGTTCTTCTTCGGGCATAGATGTAAACACAGTAGTAACAGGATAATGTTGCAAATGCCATGCACACTTTTCGATCATCTCTACAGTAACATCAGGCATGTCGCCTTGTACATTGATGAACTGATCAAAGTCGTCAAACACTCTACTGTTTACTGCTCCGGCACATCTTTCTGTGCCGTTTTGGTAATCTGTTGTGTCCATAATACACTTACCACCGCCCATATAGTTGTATATGTCTTGGTGGTCAGTAAGTACAAATGTTGGTAGGTTAGACGCTGCACAAGCGTCATACACACGTCTTATCATAGGAACGCCATCTAACTCAAGCATAGGCTTTCCGTGCAGGCGTGTGCTACCGTAACGGGCCGGTATAAGAATAACAGTATTTGTCATTTATTAAATCCTGTATAGTTTCTATCAATAGGTACAGTTTCTGTTTCTCTATATGAATACTTGATAATATCCAGTGCCACTGTTTCAAAATCTTCTAGTCGTAACATGTTAGGTCCGTCACTGGGAGCATTATCTGGATCAGCGTGTACTTCTAAAAAGAAGTTGCTAACACCCAAAGCAGAAGCGGCACGAGCAAGGCCAGGAACATAATCCCTGTTACCACCACTGCTGTCGCCTTGTCCTCCTGGTTTCTGGACTGAGTGTGTGACGTCAAATACCACAGGAACACTAGCATTATCAAGCATATACTGGATACCAGTATAGTCAACAACCAAAGTATTATATCCAAAACTAGTTCCCCTTTCTGTGATCCAGACTTCTTTAGCGTCTGTACACTTACTTAGTATTCCTTTGACATCCCAAGGTGCAAGGAACTGTCCTTTTTTGATATTAACAATACAATCTGTAGCACAAGCGGCTTTGATTAGATCTGTTTGTCTACACAAGAATGCAGGAATCTGTAGCACGTCTACAATATCTTTTAAGTATTGTATTTGATCAACTTCATGTACATCTGTAAGTGTTTTAACATCAAGTGTATCTTTGAGTGCCAGTATATCGTGTACAAACGGATGTAATCCTACGCCACGTTTGCCGTTTACACTTGTTCGATTTGCTTTATCAAAACTTGCTTTGAAATAGTATTCAATGCCATATTTGTCGCACACACGTTTGCATTCTTTTGCGATTTCTAAACTTTTTTCTAAACTTTCATGTTGGCACGGGCCTGCAATAATCCTCAATGGGTTCTCCTTCCGTCAAATACACAAATAAAATAACAACCTGTTGTACCTGCATACACACGATGAAAGACTCCGTCTTGTATTAGGACTGTATCGCCCTCATTTACATCAAATCGTTCATCGTCTACTTGCATTACTCCGTGTCCTTTTACAAATATGTATACTTCTTCTTGACCTTCGTGCTTGTGTCCTGTTGTTGATTTACCAGGTTTTAAGTTTGTACTACTTACTATTAAGTTGTTAAGAAGTGTGTTGTCTTTTACAACATAGCGATCGTCTGCTTTTACAACTTCTCCTCCTATATCCCATTGTCCATATTTCATTTGTCGTCCTTCATAATATAGTATGTTGTTATAAGTTGGTCCATAAGTTTCATTAGCGTAGGATGTTCTGCGCACATATCACACAGTTTTTGCCATTCACTATAGTCGCATAATCGACCTTGTGCTCTAGCCACTGCGCCTGGATCTCCACCTATCACCCAACGTTCTATTTCTGGTTTGTCGCGATAACGAGCAAAAACAACACCGTTGGCCCGCTCGTATATCAAAGGTTCGCCTGGAAGGAGATCTCCCATTAGTCTGTTTTTGTACCGACTGTACGACGAACAATGTCGTTGTGGTTAAACTCAGCCCAGTATAGTTCAAATGCTACGCCGTCTTCTAAACCTTCAAACTGATGAATCTTTCCAGGTTTGACTTGTGTAAAGTCTCCTGCTTCAAGGATAGTCTCATCAACCAGACCGTCTTGATCTCCGTCCTGCCAAACACGTACAAGCATCTTACCTGACTCTACGTAGAAACCATTCCACTTGTACTGGTGTTCATGTTCGGAACATTTGTATCCTGCTTTGTATTCAATACGGTGAAACTCTAGCACACCGTTAGCGTGGATAAGTTCAGTCTGTCCCCAAATCTTTCCTGCTTTCATTGTCATTTCCTTTCCTTATAATAGTTGTGCATACTCAATAATTTCGCATTGTCTGCTAATATCTTTAACAAAAAATGCACACAGTGGCTTATCACCTTGTGTTATAGGAACACTTAATAGTTGTCCGTTTTTCATTTTTGGAAAATACCATTTAATGTCTTGATAAAAATTAACTATTTTTATTTCGGCAAAATCTGTTTTATAGCTTGTTAATGGGTTGAACAAAAATGCTTCAAAACCTCTGTCGTTTAAACTTGTTAACGGAAGTACTTCTAGGTCGTTTCCGCTTTGACTGTCACCAACTGCTATACTCCAATCTACAGGCATTGTAAATTCATTTCCGTTTATTTCGATAACCATTGCAGGAGCACTAAATGATTCTAAAAAAATTAAAGGCACAAAAAAGAAATCAGGATTTTTTGGATCACTATTATCTAAAACACTAAATCTTATGTCGTCTTCAATTTGATCAGGTAATTCTTCTAGGCTAAAGCATTTGTTTTCTAGTGTTAATATTCTCATTGCCAATCTACCTTTTCTATTGTGAAGGGGTATTGGGCTTCCTTATAAAACTTTTTACGTTGAGTAAGGTGCCGCTTCGCAAACTTACAAGTGCTTGTAAGATCCCATATTTGCACGAAGTCTTTGTCCTTTGCCTTTCTAACGCCTCTACCGATAGATTGTATTACACGAACAAAAGACTTGCCAGGCTCAATGAGGACAAGATTAAAGATACGAGGTATATTAATACCAACCGCCGCAACACCATAGGTAGCAATGACCACCTGATTATCGCCCGTGTTAATATCGTCATACGCATCTTTTCTATCCTTTAGTTTTACGTCTCCTTTAACAAAGACTGATCCTGGTATTAGTTCGTGGAGCATCTCGCCTGCTGAAATACGATCTACTAGTATTAGTGTGTTGCCTGTATCTTTTATTGTGTTTAGTAGTTTGCCTATATATTCTAATCTATTTTTATTAGTTGTTAGATATTTTAATTCTTCTTGATAACCGTTGTGTGCTACAGTATCTATTAGTTGTACAATATTAACATGACACTGCGATAACACACCTTTATCTTGTAATTCTTTTGCTGTAATATTTCCAATAACCGGACCTAGTGATGCATGAATACTTTCAAACTCGAACTTCTCTTTTGGCACTGTACCAGTTAGTCCCCAACGTATAGGAGCGTTGCGTAGGTTGCGTGTAAGCAAGTTTTTGAGAACTTCTGCTTTGGCTTGGTGTACTTCATCGACAATAACAGTGCTCACACCTTCAAGAAACTCTGCAAGGCTTAATACTGCTGTGCCGTCCTTGTGCTTCTTGTCAAGTATGTTTAAACTTTGCCAAGTGCATATAGTGTGAGTCTTACCTAACTCTTTTCTGTCTCCAAAGTAAACCCCTACGTCTAACCCACAATTAACATAGTCTTCTTCTGTTTGAGTAACCAAACTTTTATTTGGTACAATAACAAGACTACGTCCGTACGGCTCACTAATGTGTGACAGTGTTGCGGTAGTAATAGTTTTACCTGCACCTGTTGCAATCTCTTGCAAGCTCTGTGGGTTTTGTAGAAAGTTGTTGATTGCTTCAACTTGATAATCACGCAGAATGATTTCTTCACCTTCTGCTGGATGTCCTTTGGGCCAACGTACTCCTTGGTCTGCCCAATATCGTTCTGTTACTGGTTGTAAGTTTAGTTGTATAGGATGACGTCTATCATCAATGTCTACTATCTGGACATTATTTTTAGTAAGAACATCCACAATAGTATCAAGATGATTAACGTACCCAGTACCTCCGATGCCAAAGAAAGCCACCTTCCCGTCCCATCGTCCAAGTTTATACTGGGGCATATATCTAGCATAAGGCACTTCAAATTTGAGTGCATTGGCAAGTTTACGTCTGACGTCAACTTCTAATCCTTCCAGTTTGATGTTTACTTCATCTTCTATTATTAGTTTACAACTGCTCATCTTGCATATCTCAAAAACGGGCTCAGTGTTTCTTCTCGATAAACCACTAAGTCACAGTTATTGTTAATGTACATTTGCACATGTTTATGATTGTTACTGTTGTATGCAAAGGTACAGATGGGTTTCCAATCAGCTTCGAGTAAAACCTTAGGTAACTT
>Ga0213866_10002445_pt1 | contig 13106 bp, 10 predicted proteins | sample PICome_11_FD_160079 | JGI IMG/M metagenome (GOLD analysis project Ga0213866, IMG submission 160079) | Coastal seawater microbial communities near Pivers Island, North Carolina, United States - PICO284 | ecosystem: Environmental > Aquatic > Marine > Coastal | place: USA: North Carolina... | reverse complement strand
GGCGGGCGACGATGTCGTGATCGCCGTGCCCGGCCCGATCCCCGGCCCGAGGCCCCGTCCCGACGACGCCGCCCATCTCGAGGCCGAACTCGTCGACCTCGATCTCGACGTGGTGTGCGAGGACGGTATCCTCCGCGGTGAGATCGCCGGCCTCGAGGTAGCCCGTGTCCTCCACGGTCCCGACGGCCCCGTGCTCGAGGCCGGTGTCGGGCGCTTCGACCGTGAGGCCGGCGCGTTGCTCCACGCGGGCCGTTCGCCGGTCGATGCCGTCGCCGACACCGCCGCCCAGGTGCGACCTCATCGCCGCGCCGGCGCGGCTCCTCATCCGATCGGCCGTCTCGCCCGTGAGCGGTGGTTGCGATGCGTGGTTGCTGCGGAGCCCGGTGCTTTCGACCTTGATCTCCCAGTCCTCGTCGAACCGATTCCGCCGCGCTCGAGTCTTCTAGAAGTCGTTCCGGCGGCGTTGCTCGGCGTCGACGGTGAGCAATCAGTGCTCGTGGTCTGCTCGGTGGGTGTCGACCTCGGTCTGGTGCCGGCGATCGCCGACCTTGTGGCGGTGCATGTGCCCGACGCGGTCCGGATCGTTCTTCCGGCGCGCGATCGCCTTCCTCACGTCGAGCGTCTGACGGCCCGCGTGCCTTGCCTCACCGAGGTCGTGCCGGTCGAGCCACCCTGGTAGGAGGTATCGCCGGCCTTCAAGCTTGCTTGGTCACTCCTGGACAGAACCGCCGTAATCAGCACGTTTCTCCGTGGGTTCTTCGGCGCTGGTTTGGACATCGACGAGGCGATCGAGTTGCTCTGATCTTTGGCTGCTTCCCTCGGCAGTGTCGCGGTGTTCCTTGAAGGACGGGCGCTGCATCGGGCAAGCGACACGCGATCTTCGCCGGCGTCTCGACGGGCGGCTCAACTAGCTGTCCAGGCGGTGAGGGGTTCCCCGGTCGTCACAACTAGGCCTTTTCGCGGTCTCGGGGCTCCCTAGGCAATGTTACGTGCTCCACCGGCACGCGGCCGTTGAGAAGATCGCTCAGCAACGGCTCAATGGGGGCGGGCTGGCATGTCCGAGCGCGATGTACTCCGTACCTTGACGGCCCGTTGACGAGGCCACCTGTTCCCGCGGAGGTGTGCACGGTCGAGGCGTCATCGGCGAGCTGGGCGTCACTAGGGTCGGTCGACCCCAGCACCGAATAGGCCAAATCTCTCAAGTCGCCGGCGGCTTCCCCCGATGTGGAGCTACGTCGTTTGGTGACCGTGAGGAGTAGCAGGCCGTGAAGAAACTGTTGTTAGGAGTAGCCCTCATAGCCATGATGGCAGCCGCCTGCGAGGCCGAAGAGGCGACCATCGAGCGCGGAGAGGTAATGCCTCTCCCCGGCGTCGAGCGATCGGTGGACCCGATTGCGACCGCGCCGTCTGCGCCCCAAAGAGATGCAGCTTCGAGCTCTGAGGTCGAGTTCTCGGCTCCGTCAGCCGTCGTGCCGGTGCCGACTACCTCAACTCCGGCTGCGACCACGGTTCCTCCCTCGATGACTGCAGCTCCGTCTCCACCTGCGCCGAGCACGACCCGTCCCGCCGCCGTGCCGGCTCCGATCACTAGCGGCGAACTGGTTTGGGCCGCCACTCGAGACGGTGCCGCTGTGGGGGCTCTCGATGGTGCCACCGTCGCCACCGCGTTCGAGGCACGTGTCGATGCTGCCGACGGGCTTGGCCTCGATCGCGTCGAGTGGATTATCGACGGGCTGGTCTTCCGCGACGACGATCTGCAGGCACCGTTCAACATCCGATACACAGGCACTTTGCCCCTAGGCACCACGTTCGGCTCGGATCAGGGCCTGCCGGGTAGCTGGCGGTTCGTCACTGGCCAGCAGCATGTCATCGAGGCTCGGGTGGTTTCGGGCAACGCGGTTGAGGTGCTCAGTGCGAACTTCCAGGTCACGACTGAGTCGCCAACGACAACGCCACCTCCTGTTACCACGGTTACCACGACCATTGCGTCTTCGACCACAACGACCGTTCCGCCGGCGGCGACGATGCCGGCGGGACCGGACGCCCGTCCGATCGTCTACGCGGACGGGGACACGGTGCTCGATCAGCCCAACACGATCTATGATTTCCAGTTCGGATCTCCTGGAGAGGTCGTGATTAGGGCGTCTAACGTCGAAGCCCGCAATATCCGAGGGCCCGGCGCAAGGCGAATCGGGGTAACCGGGGGGACCTCGATCACCGATTCAGGATTCCGAAATTTCGAGTTCACCTATGCTCACGTGCAGCTGAGTGACGGTGCCACGGTGACCCGCCCCTACTTCATCGATGGTTGGGATGTGAATCCACAGCCCCACATTGGCGAGGGCGACATCATCCAGTTCTTCGCCTACCAAGGCGACATCATCGAGCCGCTGGTTGAGAACGTGACGATCTACGGCAAACGGCTGCCCCCCAACTCCGATGCGCACAATGACGCCCTTCAGTTCGAGGGCATCCAGGGTGGTGTCGTGATCAGCCCGACCGTTCGGAACAACCACATCGAGGGTGCATCGAACGCAGCGATCCAGATCGGTCACACCGGGGGAACGCTGAGGATTGAGGGCAACACGATGTCACAGCGCTGGGAGTCGTACTACGCCGTCAACGCGGGCGACAACGGCCCGAGCCCGGTCATCCTTTGGCGAAACAACACGATGCTGAACGGAGCACAGCACATCTTCCGCTCGGGCTATTCGCTCCATCCAGACAGCGAACCGGTCTCCATCGGCTGACCTCGGCGGCACCTGACAGATCACGCCGGTGTCCATATCGACGGTGCAGCCTCCCACGCGCCCGAATGCCGCATAAAGTGTGAGGGATAGGCGGTGGAGCGGGAAGGCTGCCGGGGGCGTAGGCGATGCAAGACAAACCACTAGCTGTTCGGACTCTGTTGCCGATGGCGTATGACGGTCGCGGGCCCGCTGCGACGTGTGTGAATCTCCTCTCCGGAATGGTTGACGAAGGCCTGCGCTGCTCTGTCCATCTCGATAGAAAACGCGCACCCATCGCTGGTGTGCCATCCGTAGCGGCGGTGCCTTCGCCGCTGTCGTTCATCTCGTATCAGTTCATTCGGAGGTTGGCGTCTCGTCGCAGCGAACGCCGCTATCTGGGATCACTCGCAGAGGGCGATGTCGCCTACCTGTGGCCTGCGGCGAGTCTCGAGACACACCAGACTGTGTTCGCCCGTGGCAACCCGATTGTGCTCGAGGGCATCAACACGAGGATGAAGGCTGCACGGGAGGTGCTCGACGAGGCGTACGGGCTCTTGGGCGCGGAACCGACCCACGGAATCACGGATCAACGCATTGAGGAAGAAGACGAAAAGTTGGCGCTTGCTTCCTACTTCTTCGCTCCGAGTAAGGGGGTCGAGGACGCTCTCGTCGGCTCGCCCTTGGATCCTTCGAGGATCATCTCGGCAAGCTACGGAACCTCGCTCTCGTACTTTCAGCCCGGATCCGCCGGTCCGGGCTCTGAACGTTGCAGGATCCTCTTCGTGGGGTCGGTATGCGTACGAAAGGGGGCTCACCTCCTGCTCGAAGCGTGGGACCAGCTGGATCTGAACGCCGAGCTGATCCTCGCCGGGGGTGTCGAAGATGTCATCGAAGAGCGCTGCGCTCACCAACTGGCACGAGACGACGTCCGCGTCTGTGGCCACGTGGGTGATGTTCGCAGCCTCTATCAGGAGGCTGATGTCTTCGTGGTTCCCTCGCTAGAGGAAGGCGACCCACTCGTCACGTATGAGGCAGCTGCTTCGGGGCTTCCGATCATCGCCACACCGATGGGCGCGACGCGGATGGGCCAGAAGGAAGGTTGCGTGCGCATGGTGGACCGATCTGATCCTGCATCGCTTGCGGAGGCCATCCATCAGCTGGCCTCATCGCCGGACGAGCGCTCAAGCTGGGCGGATCGGGCGGCGCAGGCTGTGCAGAACTACGACTGGACCACCGTAGGTCGGTCGCGGGCTCAGCAGCTGACCGGGCGGGGCGCTGAGTAAGTATCCCGCCTTGCGTCGGCGAGTGGTCAGTGCCTTCGGGGTTGGCGGCCAGAGTCCTCAGCTTGCGCATCCTCCACGACATCGTCGGCATCGTCATCGGCCCGCTGGCGAGAGTTCCGGGCAAACACGAGTTCTGTACGGCGTGGTTTGCGGGTCCATCGGCTCTCCCGCGTTTCGTTCGAACGCTGAGAGTCAGCTCTCTCGGCCTTGCCGCCGCCCAACGTGTCCTCTTCGTCCTCATCGGTCTCGTCGGAAGTAGCCGCGACTGGCTCGGAGGTTGACGGTTCCTCCGTCAAGTTCGGCCGCCGCCTCCAGAAGACGATTCCCTCTACTGTTGTCGCAACGAGGGTGGCGATCAGGGAGCCGAGCGCGACGATGCCGGCGCGCCGAACCCAGACACCGGAGTAGTCTGCTTGAGGAAGCGAAACCTCGAGGAGTTCGGCGGACCCGATGGCATCAGGACTTGCGCCGAATCGAAGCTGTTGATTTCGCATCTCGACGACGAGGAGATCGGTCAGCAGCAAGGTCGTCGCCGTGGCTTGATCCGGGTCAGTCGCTTCGACGCTGACACTTGCGAACGGGTCGCGGGGTGCGATCTCGAAGTCGTAAGTGCCGGCATAACCGCGTGCCTCGAGCTCGTCGCGAGAAAGATCGCCTTCGAGAACGGACGTCGCCAGTTCCGCAGCGCGATTGACTACGGTGGAAGCGTCGACAACTGGATTGTCAGGTTCGACGACTGTTGGATCTTCCTCCGATACCTCAGGCTCGCTGCCGGGCAAGAGAAGGAGGAAGGAGGCCTCGACCTTATAGGTGGGAGGCCCAGCTGAGGTGGCCGCCAGGACCAGAGCTATCGCAACGATCGGCCCCACGATGTACCAGCGGGCCGAAAGAATATACGCGATAGCCTTGAGGTTCATGGTCTCTCTGATCGGCTCGAACCGTGTCGGACCAACGCTATCGGCTGGTTCGGGTGGGCTTGAGTCGCCAGGCGGGTTTTCTGGCCCGGGCCTCAGTTTCACTATGGTCGCTCCGATCGGACTCCATGTTCTGTAGGGCGCAGGCCGCCGACCGAGTCCAGGCGAACGAGCAGTGACAGCGGAGAACGGTCTTCGGTCGTCGGTCGGATGGAATGCCCTTTCGCTCGGGGGCCGACAGGGCGTGCGAGTCGTGACCTCGATCGTCCTCGCGGGCATGATCGGGCGTAGCAACTTCGGGATCGCGGGGCTTGCAGCGGTCTATGTCGGTTTCGCAGCGGTCTTCGCCGGCTTCGGACTCGACCTCGTGCTCGTGCAGCGAAACGACCTTCGAGCGGAACACGTCGGCGCCGCCACGCGCTTAGCGGCGTTCACCGGCAGTCTGATTGCACTCGGGACGGTGCTCCTTGCGCCTTTCATTGCCGGTATCTTTCGAACGCCCGAACTCGTCGATGTTCTGCGCTTCGTTGCGATCGCGGTGGTCGTACGCTCCGCTGCGGTCGTGCCAATGGGCCTGCTCATGCGTCGTCAGGACTTTGCATCGATTGCGAAGGCCGAGATCGTCGGAACCGTGCTCGGTGCAGGCGTCGGTCTCCTGAGTGCGTTGGTGGAGCGTTCCTACTGGGCCGTTGTCCTCCAGCTTGTCGCTACTGAGGCCCTGATCCTTCTGGGCCTGCTGTTTGCGGAGCGCGGGTTTCGGTGGAACACAACACCAGCGGCAACGAAGGCCGTCTGGACATTCGGTGTCAAGTTGCTCGGGGCGAACATTGCGAGCTTTGCGGCAATGAACAGCGATAACGTCATCGTGGGCAGGCAACTTGGTCCGGCCGCACTCGGTGAATACGGGATTGCCTACCGAGTTGTGTCGTTCCCTCAGCAGATCGTTGGGCAGGTTGTGGCGCGGACTGTCATCCCCGTCTTCTCTCGTCTTCAAGACGACCCGGGCGCGGTCGCTGATCTCTTCTATCGGTCGGGGCGAGCCATTGGAATCGCCGTCATCGGACCACTCACCATCGTGGCTTTGAGTGCCGAGACGTTGGTCGGCTGCATTCTCGGCGAGGAGTGGCTGCCGGCGGTTCCTGCGGTCCAGTGGCTCTGCGTTACGGCCATGATTCGCCTGTCGTTTGGCAACGGCGGGCACGTGTTGATCTCGATCGGACGGGCGTCTACAAATCTTGCGTGGACCTGGCTCACGACCATCGTCGGGATCTGTGGATTCCTCGTTGGCGTGAGATGGGGTACCGCGGGAGTCGCGGCCTCTTCAGTGGTGATTGGTATCCCCGGGTCGCTTGCTGGGCTCGCCGTCGTCGCTCGAGAGATTCCGATCACACCGTTCGGCGTCGTCTCTCGGCTCAGTCGAGCAGCCGCCGGAGCACTTGCGGTGCTCGCAACGTGGTACGGCCTCGCCCGGGTCGGGGCGGGACACGTCCTCATTCAGGTAGTCGCCGGGGCTCTCGTGTACGTCGCTGTAGTCTGGACGTCGTCGGACGTGCGAGAGGACATCCTGACGTTTGTCGGCCGGCGGGAGGTCACGTGAGAGAGCGCATCGCTGTGGTTATCCCGGCCTACAACCGACAGGCGACGATTGAGCGCGCCATTCGCAGTGTGCTTGCGCAGACGTACCCTCCCAGCGAGATCGTCGTTGTCGACGATGGCTCGACAGATGCTACAGCAGAGCGGGCACGTCAGACGAGCTCCCGAGTCCATGTCGTCACCACCCGCAACCAGGGTCCGGCAGGAGCGAGGAACGTCGGCGTGGAGGCATCGAACGCCGAGTGGATTGCGTTTCTCGACAGCGACGACTACTGGAGCGACGATCACCTCCGAGCGGTAGTCAGAGCCATGCAGTCATCACCGTCCGACATTGGGCTGTACTTCAGCGACACGGTCGTCGCCGGCCCTGACGGAGATAGCTCCTACTTCGCCGAGGCGGGGTTCGCGCCTCGCTCGCCTTATGAGGTGATCCCTGATGCGACTGAGGTCGTTCTCTCTGCCAAGCAGCCGACGCTCCTTCAGAGCAGCGTTGTCTCGAGAGGCCGCTTCGAGGAGGTCGGTGGTCTACGGCCAGACCTTCGCATACGGGAGGATACGCACTTCTTCTTGTGCGCTGGAATCGGCGCACCGGTTGTGGCGCTGCCATCGACGGGATGCGTGATGACCTCGGATGTTCCCGCAGCCCAGCGTGTGACGGGCGCGTTGGCGCCCGCCGGCTTGAGCTACCTCGCCGCAACGGCGTCGCTCTATTCCGACGTGTTGGCTCGCTTCGGCCCGGATCTGAGCCCGGTCCAGAGGGATGAACTCCAGCGGCGCGAAGCCCACGCACACCTGCGGCTGGCAAGGATCTACGCAAAGGACCGAGCGATCGGTCGAGCGGTCAGCGCGTTCCGCCGCGTGCTGTCGCTCGATCGCTCACTCGTAATGGAGACCATTCGTCGACGTCGAGAGGGACGTAGATGGTAACCCGACCTACTGTTTGTGTGGGTATGCCGGTCTTCAACGGAGCAGCCTTCATCCGCCCCGCACTTGAGTCCGTTCTTGCGCAGAACCCCGGGCCTGATGAGGTCCTTGTCGCAGACAACGCGTCCACGGACGAGACCGTCGACATCGTGAGCGAAATGGCCGCAACCGACGATCGGGTGTCGCTCCACGCTGCAGAGACGAATCAGGGAGCTTCGTATAACTTCAATCGCCTTCCCGGCTTGACGACCGCAGACCTGTTCGTGTGGGCGACTTACGACGACGTGTGGGGCGATGGACTGCTCGGGGCACAGATCGATGCGCTTGCGGACCCCACTGTATCGGTGGCGTTTGGAGCGAGACGGAGCATCGACTCATCGGGAGCTGATATCCCTCCGCCGAGCGATGTGCTCTGGACCGACTCTCATGACCCGGTCACCCGTCTCAAGGAACTACTCGGTGACGACATCAACTCCCACCTGCATAACTGCTATCCGGTACTTGGGCTCATGCGCCGGTCGGCACTCATGGAGACAGGTCTGATTCTGCCGTATGGACATAGCGACAAGGTTCTGATCGTCGAGATGGCGCTCCGCGGTAGGCTTGTTGAGGTCGCGCCGCCCTTCAAGCGGAGGTGGCACCCGGAGAGTTCGGTCGAGGCCAACCCCGATGCTTCGGGTCTGGACACCTTCCTCGATACGACCTCGCACGGTCCCGGGATGCCGATGGCTCGCCTATCGCTCGGCTTCACCCGGGCCGTTTTGCGTTCTGGATTGCCGGTGCGGACAAAGCTGTCGGCATTGAGCGTTGTCCGGGGCTGGACACTGCGCGGGCGCCGCCCACGGGTGATCGCCAGTGAGGTCCGGCGTTACGCTCAATACAGCGCAGCCCACACGCGTCGGAGCATCACGCGCCGGTAGGAGTGCCGTCGTTCTGGGCTTCAAGGTCGGTGACGGACGATTCAACGCGGTCGCCGACGGGGATGGGTCCGATTACCACATCGCCGAAGCTTGCTGAGAGTTCATGGGCGATCAAGGCGATGCTGCCGCTCTCGGGCTGAAGATCTTCCTGACCCGTCGCCAGCTCGACGCTCCACCCGGTAGGTTCTGGATCGCCTTGTGGCCAGATCTTGGCCCGATAGTACGAACCCCCGATGACGGTTTGGACTTGCATGCGCACGGCATAGTCCCGCGATCCGTCCAGCTGGTTGGCCGATTCGAAGTCGACGGCGAGACCTCGATGGTTCTGCAGCTCCGGGATGAACCGTTCAAGGCCAGGCTGCCAGCGTGCGAGAAAGGTGGCCCCGGCGGAGGGAAAGTCCTCGACCGCACGGTCGGCCGTTATGCCTAAGCCGGTCGGCGTTGCCGGCTCGCTGTGACCCTGCCATCGGAGCGCGAGCCCGAATGCCGGAGAGCCGGACAGCGGCGACATATCGGTCTGTTGTCGGATTTCCGAAAGACGAATCGTCGTTTGGACTTCGTAGTCGGCCCACTCGACCGAGCCGACGGCCAGTAGCCGGTTGTATCCCGCATCTCCGAGGGGAACCGTTGCTCGATCAGTGAAGTCCCACCTGCCGTCAACAGGTTCAACGGCGGTACCGCCAACCTCCTCCGCCTCGGCCCACTCCACCCTTGCTGGCAACACTGCGGCAGGCTGGTCTTCCGTCTCGATTTGGACCGCGGCAGTGCTTACAAGACCGTTGTTGTCGACCGACTCGATCAAGAGCACATTCGTGCCGACGCTGAGCTCGCTTCGAGCGATCTCGACCGTGAAGTCACCGGCGCGAACGAGGCGCCGATCGTCGGGTCCGAGCGGGGCGCCCCGGATTGGGCCGTCGTTGAGTTGGAATCGAACTGCAGCCACCCCGTCGGGATCCGAAGTGTTACCAGGAACGGACACCCACCGCTGGGCAGGACCGCCATCGAGAACCAGCCGGGTGCTCGTCCACACCTCGATTGCCGGTGAATTTGGCTCGCCTTCGAAGGGAGCGACGACGCGCGCTACAACGGGGAGCAGGTCGATGAGCCCGTCGTCGTCAGTCACGGTCAGCATGAAGACGTGGTCACCGACGTCGAGTTCGAGTTCCAGCGTCGGCTCGCGACCGAGCTCGGTCAACCCCTCAGACCAGTTGTACGATACGACCGACCCGTCCGGATCGAACGAATCGCTCGCGTCGATCAGGATCAGCTCCTTGCCGTCCTCGTCGACATCGATTGCGAGCGGCTGGCCTGTTGTTGCCGCTATGGGCGCCTGTTGGATGCGAACCTCGCCGGCGGATCCTGCCCACGGTTCGCCGGACCCGCACGCGGCGAGAATCGCAGTGACCGCCGTGAGTGCTATGAATCGGGCCTCGATGTAACGGTAGAAGCCGGGCCGATCCGTCGGTGAAGTCTGTTCCTGGAGTCGGCTCACCGCCGTCCGATCGGTCGAAGTTGGTCTGGATGCAGGTGGTCTGTAGCGACCTGCTCTCGACGACGCGTGGCCCGACTTCGGGTCATGCGGTAATCGCTCGATCTCGGCATGGGGTACCCCTGGCAGGCAAGAGCGAACGTCATCTCAGCAGTGTAGAGGTGCAGCGCCAATATCTCGGCCGCGGACTTGGAGGTCGGCGGCCGCGTCCCCTTCGGGTGCGCTCGGAGGTAGTGTTCGGTTCTGCACGTGCCCGAATATTCCGTTTCCCACTTCGCGAAGTCTCCCGATGGAACAGTATGCAGATTAGGTACCTTCTCGCGAGCACCATTCGGCGGTGGTACGTCGCACTCCCGGTGGCCCTCGTTGGCGTCTTGCTCGCCGGTCTCTCGAGCACTTCGGCTGCCTACACGGTCGAAGGCGAGCTTCTGCTTCTCTCGCCGCCCGCGATCGACAACGACATCGAGCGAAATCCCGCCCTCGCGAGTACGACGGCGGTCAACACAGCGGCGGTCGTTGCTGCGTTGACCGTGATGAGCGACGACACGCGCGACGAGCTGGCTGCCGCTGGATTCAGCGATGCTTATAGCTTCATCGTGCTCGACGATGAGCCATATACGGTCTTCGAGCTCACGGGTATGGCTGAGACGCAGGCAATCGACTCGGGGCACGCAGTTGCTCGGATCTTCGTCGAGGAGATGGTTCGAAAGCAGCTCGAGTTCGGCGCGGACTCTGATGCGCTAGGTTTCGCCGAGCTGGTGCGTATGTCTCCGCCGACCCGTGACGGGTCTGCGGAGCTTATGAACCGCGCCCTGATCGTCCTCCTCGCGCTGGCTCTTGCGGTGGTGGCGTCGATCGCCCTCGATGGTTACGTTCGATCGGGTGGCTGGCGCGGCGTCGCGGCAGGCTCGAGCTTGAGGCAGACCTGACGGCGCGATGACCTGGTTCGAGATCGGCTTTGCCCTTATACGCAGGTGGTGGATCTTTCTTCCCACGTTCGCTCTCCTGCTGGCGCTGTCGGTGTCCGTGAGAAGCGTTGGGGCCGAGCATGTCGCGATCGTAGAAGTCCTCACGACGGGTCCCGGGGTCAAGAACCGCCCGCTCGAAGCGGGCGACTCTCGCTACCAGCGTCCTGTCTTCCTCGCGACGGTCGAGCTCGAGAGCGCCGAATATCGTCGCTCGCTGGAGAGTGAGGGAATGAGTCTCACCTACGAGATCGATCGTTCCTCCTTTCCGATCGTAAAGATCGCAGTTCGTGGAACGACGTACGAAGAAACCGAGCGAACGGCCCTTCGGCTCGCCGAGGACTTCCCCGTGAGCGTCGAACGCGTTCAGGCAGAGCGCGGGGCCGACCCGCTTCGCCAAACTCGAGCTGAAGTGATCGGCTACCTGCCCCCAACGAGCCGCCCGGCGGGCAGCAATCGAGCGCTGGCCGGCCTGTTCTTTGCCAGCGCGATGTTGGCCGGCGGCCTCACGTATGGTTTCGATCAGTTCGCAAACCCGGCCAGATTGGTGCTCCACCGTCAGGGAGCAAGAACGGAAACTGGCGGATGATGCAAACGCAAACCACGTCAGCCTTTTCCCGATTTCACTTCAACTACGACGGCGCAACGGTTTTGACGCTCTGGCTGGTAGCAACCTTCGCGATCCCGCAAGGCTTCGTCTTTCCGGGTGGTGGCGCAATTGCGCGGCCCGCCGTGCTCGTCGGGGTCATCGGCGCCTTTGCCTATGCGTTGAGCCGCCTCAGCCCTGCGATGGTTCCACACGGTAGAAACCCGGTCGCGCTGGGTCTGTACGCCTACTTCACGGTGATCGTGATGTCGGTTGCCCTGAGCTACAACCGAGATCTGTTTCCGCACGAGATCAATGGCGGGTATCGCCAGGTCATCTATAACGGGTCAATGCTGGGCGTCGCGCTGGTGGCCGCGTCAATGCAGGACCGGTCGCGGCTCGAACTCGTGCTCAAGCGGATGGTCGTGTGCGGTGGTGGTTTGGCGCTCATCGCTCTGCTCCAGTTCTACGCTGGGTTCGACCTGCTCGAGTACGTGAGGTACCCGGGTCTCGTTATCCATGGCGATGAGCTGTTGCAGTCAGGCGTGCGCTCCGGCTTCACCCGTTCCACGAGCACTGCGGCACACGCGATCGAGCTGAGCGTCGTCATGGCGATGCTGCTGCCGTTCGCATTGCACTATGCGCTGCATGAACCGAATAGGGTTGTAGCGCGCTGGTACTGGCTCTCGGCAGGCCTGATGGCGGCAACACTGCCGACGACGGTCTCCCGGTCGGCCGTCGTTGCTGTCGGGATCTCACTTGGGTCGTTGGTGATGGTGTGGAGCGGCCGCCAGCTCGTTCGTGCTGTCGTGTCAGGTGCCGTGCTCACTGCGATCATCTACGCGTCGCGACCCACCCTTCTCGGTTCCATCCTTGCGCTCTTTCGGAACGCCGGCACGGATGATTCGATCGCGGGGCGCACCGATGACTACGACTTTGCGTTCGCGTTCGTGGCCGAACGCCCGATCTTTGGCAGAGGTGCCGGAACCTGGGGTGCGTACACGAACCTGCTGCTCGACAATCAGTTCCTGCTCTCGCTTCTCGAGATCGGGTGGCTCGGCGTGCTGGTCATGTCCGGCATGTATGCGCTTGCGCTGATCTCCGCCAGAGAGATCCGGTTCCGTGCTCCCGACGACCCGACGCGACACCTTGGACAGGTTCTCTTCGGATCGCTGCTGGCGGGGGTCGTCACCCTGTTCTTCGTCGACGGCTTCTACTACGCCATGCATACGGGCCTGCTGTTCCTGTTCATCGGGACGATCGGCGGACTGTTCCGCCTGATGCGTGCGCAGTCGGCCCCGGACGACGTGATCGAGATCGCGGCGCAGCGACAGCTGCTGAGTCCCCGCCTGACGGTCGACGCCGGTCCGCGGTGGTGGGTACTAGCGATGACGGCGGCGAGGCGGGGCGATGGTGGCCGCTAGACGCGAGCAGTCCCGCCCTCTGGGAGCTCAAGGCTGTCCGGCCTGAGCCTGTCGTCCCTCACGAGTGGTGATTGCGATGCACGTGAACACCCACTGCGGACTACGTCTTGCTGGAGCGGCTACCCGCCACAGTTCGCCGCCGGAGGCTGCGGCTGGCCCCCGCCGGTTCCGATCGGGATCCGTTCACTCTCTGGATGGAGCGAATAGCCCGAGCGGAAGATGTGCTGTGCTCCGTTCAGCATCGTGTTGTTTCGCCAAAGGATGACCGGGCTCGGGCCG
>Ga0213866_10002444_pt1 | contig 13106 bp, 9 predicted proteins | sample PICome_11_FD_160079 | JGI IMG/M metagenome (GOLD analysis project Ga0213866, IMG submission 160079) | Coastal seawater microbial communities near Pivers Island, North Carolina, United States - PICO284 | ecosystem: Environmental > Aquatic > Marine > Coastal | place: USA: North Carolina... | reverse complement strand
TTCCTCAATTCTCGCGATGGAGATCCCTCGTCGCGACTGCGTCGCTCTGTCGGGATGACGGACGCGTCCCGCACCTTGGGCCGAGCCCTGCAATCCTTTGAACCCTACTTTCCTTACTCCCCGCAGAACTCCGTCGCGGTCATGATCTCGACGCCGGTCTCAGTCACCAGGCAGGTCTGCTCGAACTGCGCGGTGCGCTGGTAGTCCTGCGTGACAGCGGTCCAGTCGTCGTCCCAGAAGAGGGGCTCGTGCGTACCGAGCGTAATCATCGGCTCCACCGTAAACACCATGCCGGGAAGCATGAGCTGGTTCGCCTTGCGGTCGTAGTGGTGGGGGACTTGCGGATCCATATGGAAGAAGCGGCCGACGCCGTGGCCGAGGAAGGCGTGGACGATGCCGTAGCCGCGCGGGATGGCGTAGGCTTCGATGGCTTTGCCGATGTCGTAGATGCGATTGCCGGGCTTGATCTGCTCGATGCCGAGATTCATGCATTTGCGCGTGTCGTCGACGAGGCGCTTGTAGCGCTCCTCAACGTTGCCGACGAGCACGGTCTCGCTGTTGTCGCCGTGAAAGCCGTCGAGGTAGATCGTGATGTCGCAGTTCACGATGTCGCCATCTTCCAGCTTGCGGCTATCGGGGATGCCGTGGCAGATCACCTCGTTCACGCTCGTGCAAAGCGACTTGGGGAACTTGCCGGGGCGCTCGCCGTAGTCGAGGGGCGAAGGGTAGCCACCCTCGGCGATGCAGGCTTCGTGCGCGATGATGTCGAGCTCTTCGGTTGTGATACCCACTTCAACCGCAGCAACCACCTTGTTCAGCACGCGCCTCGCAGCTTGGCAGGCCCGGCGCGCGCGCGCGAAGTCGTCTGGCGTCTTGAGCAAGCTCAGGCCACGCTTGCGCGATGGGCGACCATTGCCCGCGTATTCGGGACGCGCAATGTGCGCAGGCACCAAGCGCTTGGGCGAGACCACGCCGGGGCGAATGCGCGACTCGTTCTTGCCCGAGGCGACTGCGCCCGCGAGTACCGCGGCTTTCGCTTCTGCTTTAAGCGCGGTCCCGCCGCCGCCGCTAGCTTGCTGCGATGCGCCGGGAGCGCCGCCTGCAGCGCGATCCGCGCCGAGGTGGCACTTCTTGTACTTTTTGCCGGAGCCGCACCAGCATGCGTCGTTGGGGCCGAGTTTGGTCACGGGTCTGCCTCGAATCGTCTATGGAAATGCTCATCGTCAGGCGCTGCTGCGCATTGAGCAGAAGCGGACTTCCCATCTTGGCAATCCTTGGTGCTGGAACAAGGCTTCAGATGAGAAAGCGAGGAGAGCGCGTGGAAAAGCGGGGTGGTGAGCTTGCGAGGCTAAGAATCTTCAAGAAGTTCGGCGACTTCCGGGTGATGCCCAACCACCAACTCCCGATCAAGCGTTCCAGATTGGACGAGGATCGCGAGGTATGCGGATTGAGAGAGGGGGCAGTTGGCGAGATCCGCGAACTGACCGCTGGTTAGCCCGACTTGTCTCGCCATCTTGCGAAACAAATCGTCTCCCAAAGTCTTCATCTTCTTCGTGTGCGAAGTGAAAGTTGAAACTCGCGTCAATACAGCATCCTCGCCTTCACCAAGGAGTAGGTGGTGGACGAGGTGATCTTGCCGACCGCGCTTCACATGCTTGATGTGCGGCGGCAAGTTGCTTTCTGAGCGGAAACCCTTCTTACAGATGTTGGCAAGCAGCTTGCGGCGGTCAAACTTCATGCGCGGAGTTGCTCCTCTACGCCGAGCTTGCGTAGCTCATTTGCAAGCTCTTGGGCATCCGGCGAAAGCTTCATGCCGGAGAGCAGATAGATTTCAACATGCGAAACGATGTAGTGGCAAAGCGTTTCAATTGCTTCCGCTTCCGAGTCGCCGAGCGCCTCGATGTAAAGAGAAGGAGCGATCGCTTCGAACCAAACATCGCCATCCAACACCACGCGCTGAAGCGTGAACTTGAGCGGCTGCGCAAGCGGGATCGCGTCGTCGCCGTCGAAGAGCTGTGTGAGTTCGCGTTCGATCAAGGGGCCATTGGATTGGCTCGTTGCGTCGAGTGATGAATCGCGTGCTTGAGTTGACATGAATAGCTCCGAATGCTTGCCCGGAGCTATTGTCGTAGTTGAAGTGATTCGCGTCAATTGCCGCGTGCGTTACACCTTCAGGACTTCCGCCTGGCTCGGGCGCTTGAGGTCGCAGTAGCCGTGCAGGTCGCTGTGCGTGACGGGCTCGCCGCGCAGCTCTTTGGCGGCCATTTCGATCGCGTCGTAGATCTTGACGAAGCCGGTGCAGCGGCAGAGGTTGCCGGCGATCGCGCTCTTGATTTCGTCACGCGTTGGGCTGGCGTTTTCTTCGAGCAGGGCCTTGGCGGTCATGATGAAGCCGGGCGTGCAGAAGCCGCACTGCGAGCCGCCGCACTCCGCGAAGGCCTTTTGCAGCGGGTGGAGTTCGCCGCCTTGCTTGAGTCCTTCGATCGTCGTGATTTGCGCGCCTTGGTATTCGAGCGCGAGCGTCAGGCAGGCCATCTGCGGGCGGCCGTCAACGTGTACGGTGCAGCAGCCGCACGTTCCCATATCGCAGCCGATTTTGGTGCCGGTAAGGTTGAGCGTTTCGCGCAGCACGTTGGCGAGCGTCTCGTTGGGCGCCACGCCGATCTCATGCGCGGCGCCGTTGACGGTGAACTTGAGGATCTGCTTCTTCATCGTGCTGCCCTTGCTCTGCTTCATCTTTAACGCGCACTGCGCTGCGAGAGTGTAATGCGTGGAGAGTGTGGGGACAAGCTGCCTCGCTCAGCCCACCAGCACTTCAGGCGTGTACGCGAGATTCGGGGAGAGCCAGCGCTCGACTTCGTCGATGCTCATGCCCTTGCGGCGGGCGTAGTCCTCGACTTGATCGCGCTCGATCTGGCCGAGGCCGAAGTAGCCGGCGTCGGGGTGAGCGAGGTAGAAGCCGCTCACTGCGGCGGCGGGCCACATGGCGCAGGCGTCGGTGAGCTCAAGGCCGATCGCATCGGTCACGCCGAGCAGCTCGAAGAGCGTGCGCTTTTCGGTGTGATCGGGGCAGGCAGGATAGCCGGGTGCTGGGCGGATGCCGCGATACTTCTCGTTGATCATCTCGTCGTTGGAAAGCGTCTCGTCGCTGGCGTAGCCCCATAGCTCTTTGCGCACGCGCTGGTGCATCAGCTCGGCGTAAGCCTCGGCGAAGCGATCGGCAAGCGCTTTGACCATGATCGAGTTGTAGTCGTCGTGATCGGCCTCGTATGCCTCGACGAGTTGCTGCACGCCGTGACCCGCCGTGACCGCGAAGCAGCCGAACCAATCGGGAGCTTCGCCCTTGGGCGCGATGAAGTCGGCAAGCGCCATGTTCGGGCGGCTCGGCGGCTTCTCCATTTGCTGGCGCAGCGTGTGGATCACCGCGCGCGTGGAGCTGCGCGTTTCATCGGTGAAGAGCTCGATGTCGTCGCCCACGCTGTTCGCAGGGAAGAGCCCGACGATGCCCTTCGCCGTGAGCAGCTTGTCCGCGATCATGCGATCGAGCATGGCGTTGGCGTCTTCGAAAAGGCGCTGCGCCTCCTTGCCGACGCTCGGGTCCTTGAAGATCTTCGGGTACTTGCCGGCAAGCTCCCAGGTTTGGAAGAAGGGCGTCCAGTCGATGTAGTCGCGAAGCCTGCTCAGGTCTTCGTCGCCGAAGACCGTGATGCCGAGCGACTTGGGCGCTGGCGTGAGTTCCGCGATGCGCTCCCAATCCGAGTTCATGGCCTGCGCGCGCGCTTCTTCGATTGAGACCAGCTTGACGCGCTGCTTCGCGCCCGCGTGACGCTCGCGCACGCCGACGTACTCCTCGCGCACCTTCTCAACAAAGCCCTCGCGCTGACCTTCGCTTAACAAGGAAGAAGCGACGGAGACGCTGCGCGAAGCATCGGCGACCCAGATCACGGGGCCGCGCTTGTAGCCGGGCTCAACCTTGACGGCAGTGTGAACCTTGCTGGTCGTGGCGCCGCCAATCATCAGCGGGATGTCGAAGCCCTGGCGCTCCATCTCGGCTGCCACGTGCACCATCTGATCGAGCGAAGGCGTGATCAGGCCGCTCAAGCCGATGATGTCCACGTCGTGCTTCTTCGCTTCGTCGAGAATCTTCTCAGCGGGAACCATCACGCCGAGGTCGATCACCTCGTAATCGTTGCACTGCAGCACGACGCCGACGATGTTCTTGCCGATGTCGTGCACATCGCCCTTCACCGTCGCCATCAGAATCTTGCCAGCGTTCGCCTTCTGCACGCCTCCCTTGAGCTTCTTCTCTTCCTCAATAAAGGGGATGAGATGCGCGACCGCTTTCTTCATCACGCGCGCGCTCTTCACCACCTGCGGCAGAAACATTTTGCCCGCGCCGAAGAGATCGCCGACGACGTTCATGCCGTCCATCAGCGGGCCTTCGATCACGTCAAGCGGACGCGTCGCTTCCAAACGCGCGGCTTCGACATCAACAATGATGTGCTCGTCAATGCCCTTCACCAGCGCGTGCGTGATGCGCTCAAGCAGCGGCAGCTCGCGCCAAGAGTTGTCCTGCTTAGAGACCTTGCCTTTGGACTTCACTGAATCAGCGAAAGTCACCAGGCGCTCAGTCGCATCGTCGCGGCGATTGAGAATCACGTCCTCGCAGCGCTCGCGCAGCTCGGGCTCGATCTCGTCGTAGACCGCGAGCTGACCCGCGTTGACGATGCCCATATCCATGCCCGCTTGAATCGCGTGATAGAGGAAGACGGAGTGCATCGCCTCGCGCACTCCATCGTTGCCGCGAAAGCTGAACGAGACGTTGGAGACGCCGCCGCTCACCAGCGCGAGAGGCAGGCTTTGCTTAATCTTGCGGGTGGCTTCGATGTAGTCGACGCCATAGTTGTTGTGCTCTTCGATGCCGGTTGCGACCGCGAAGATGTTGGGATCGAAGATGATGTCTTCCGGCGGGAAGCCAGCTTGCTGCGTGAGCAGCTCGTAGGAGCGTTTGCAGATCTCGAACTTGCGTTCAATCGAATCGGCTTGGCCCTCTTCGTCGAAGGCCATCACCACGACCGCGGCGCCGTAACGCTTGACGATTTCAGCTTGCTCTAAGAACGCCGCTTCGCCTTCTTTCATCGAGATCGAGTTGACGATGCCCTTGCCTTGGATGCACTTGAGCCCCGCTTCGAGCACGGTCCACTTGGATGAATCGATCATTACCGGAACGCGCGAGATGTCGGGCTCGCTGGCGATCAGGCGCAGGAAGTGCGTCATCGCTTCTTCGGAGTCGAGCAGGCCCTCATCCATGTTGATGTCGATGATCTGCGCGCCGTTCTCGACTTGCTGGCGGGCGACGTCGAGCGCTTTCTCGTAATCATCGTTCTTGATCAGCTTGGCGAAGGCGCGCGAGCCGGTCACGTTAGTGCGCTCGCCCACGTTCGCGAACAGACTCTCCGGTGTGATGATGAAGGGCTCCAGCCCGCTCAGAAAACAGTAGCGTGGGCGCTCGGGAATCTCGCGGCGCGGCATGTCGGCCAGCGCTTCGCGGATCGCGCGGATGTGGTCGGGCGAAGTGCCGCAGCAGCCGCCCGCGATGTTGAGAAAGCCCGCCTCGGCGAACTCGCGCATGGTGGCGGCCATCGTCTCGGGCGTCTCGTCGTACTCGCCGAAGGCGTTGGGCAGACCGGCGTTGGGGTGCGCGCTGACCCAGCAATCGGCGAGGCTAGAGAGCTCTTCGACGTAGGGGCGCAGCAGGTCCGCTCCCAGCGCGCAGTTGAGTCCGATCGAAAAGGGCTTGGCGTGACGCACGCTGTACCAGAAAGCTTCGAGCGTCTGGCCAGAAAGCGTGCGGCCCGAAGCATCGGTGATCGTTCCGCTGATCATCAGCGGCAGCTCTCGGCCGACTTCCTTGTACACGTTCTGAATCGCGACCAGCGCCGCCTTGGCGTTGAGCGTGTCGAAGATCGTCTCAAGCAGGATGATGTCGGAGCCGCCGTCGATCAGGCCGCGCGTTGCCTCAGAGTAGCTCTCGACCAGCTCGTCAAAGGTGATGTTGCGAAAGCCGGGCTGATTGATGTCCGGCGAGATCGACGCTGAGCGATTGGTCGGGCCGATCGAGCCCGCCACAAAGCGCGGCTGGTCGGGCGTCTTTGCGCTCCAGAGATCAGCTTGCTCGCGCGCGAGTCGAGCTGCTTCCTTATTTAACTCGTAGGCGATCGCTTGCAGATCGTAGTCAGCTTGCGCGACCGAGGTGGAGGTGAAGGAGTTGGTCGAGGTGATGTCCGCGCCGGTTTCGAGATAGGCATCGTGAATCGCGCTGACGATCTCGGGCTGCGTGAGGCAGAGCAGATCGTTGTTGCCTTGCAGGGGGCTCGCGTGATTCGCGAAGCGCTCGCCGCGGTAATCCTCTTCGCTCAACATGTAACGCTGGAGCATGGTTCCCCACGCGCCATCGAGAATCAGAATGCGTTGTTCGATGAGATCGTGTAGCAGCTTCGTTCGCGCGTCAGTCACTTGGTCTATGTACTCCAGAATTGCAGCCTTATTCGGAAAGGCTGCGCGTCAATCACCCACGCGGATACTCTAACGGCTTGAGGGACGGCTGTCACTGGAAGTGCGGGGCTTCGGTTGAGGGAAAGGGCTTTATGGCGGGGAAGGCAAGGCGAATCGCTTCGACCAGTTTGCTGCTGCGCGTGTGAATGTCCCAGTGAGAAGATCGCAACGCAACGATGGCGATCAGCTCGTGCTCGCAGCTAAGGTCGGCGAACGCCAGCGCTCTGCCATCGATTATCTGCACTGGATCACTGAAGGAGCTGACAAGCTCGTGAGTGGCTAAGGTTGTTGCAGCGCAGAGCTCTTCTAAGGTTCTGCTTGCTGGATGAGGGGCGAGCTCTTCAACCTCAATACGCCAAGTACACTTCGCGACCGTGTCGCCAAGCGCACGCACTACCTCAGCAAGGGAGATGTAGCGTCCCTCAACCCAAGCGGCAAAGGTGAAACTGAGCAGGTTATTGCTATACATGAATCATCGCTCGAAGAGGCGAGCTACCGGTAGCTCGAAGCCGGGGAGCAGATCGCTGATGATCGTGCCGCTCTCATCGAGCTTCGATCTGAGCGTGAAGGCTGACTCGCCGCGCACGAGCAGTTCGACGCTGCGCGTTGCGGGATCGATCAGCCAGTACTCCAGCACATCGTGTTGATAGTAGAGCTGCGCTTTGCGCCCGCGATCTCTGGATTCGGTCGCAGGAGAGAGCACCTCGACCACGATGCTTGGTCCGCCTTCAATCCCGCGATCGCTGATCAGATGCTTGCGGTCATTGAGAACGTAAACGTTGTCCGGCTGAAGTACGACCCCGGGTTCCAAGATCACGTCGATGGGCGCAACGTACGCGACGCCGTCGCCGACCTTCAGGTGACGATCAAAGAGATAGTAGTGCAGGCTGCCCGCAACCCACTGGTGCTCTTCCCTCGGTGCTGGCGCCATCTCGATCAATTCCCCATCAATCAACTCGTAACGCTTGCCGTCATCGAGCGCGGCATAATCGTCGTAGATGAGTGTTTGCACTTTGCCCATCTTGCTTCTCCGCCGTGATTCTACCACAGACCTAGCGTTCGAAGAGTCGTTTCACCAGCAGCTCAAAGCCGGGGAGCAGATCGCTGATGATCGTGCCGCTCTCATCGAGCTTCGCTTTAAGCGTGAAGGCTGACTCGCCGCGCACGAGCAGTTCAACGCTGCGAGATGCTGGATCGATCAGCCAGTACTCCAGCACATCGTGTTGATAGTAGAGCTGCGCTTTGCGCCCGCGATCTACTGCCTCGGTGCTGCGCGAGAGAATCTCGACGACGAGGTCAGGTCCGCCCTCAACGCCGCGCTCGGTGATCAGATGCTCGCGGCTTGCCGACACGAAGACGTGATCCGGTTGCAGCGTGTTCTCCGGGCTGAGGATCACATCCACTGGTGCGCTGGCGAAACGCCCCACCTCAGGATGCGCCTTGTGGTAGATGTAGAACTCGCCGCTCAGATTGAAGCTCGACTCTTGATGCGGGAAGTTCGGTGCTGGCGCCATCTCGATCAATTCCCCGTCAATCAACTCATAGCGCTTGCCGTCATCGAGCGCGGCATAATCGTCGTAGATGAATGTTTGCAGCTTGCCCATCGTGTTCTCCACCATGATTGTAGCACGCGCTCATCGTTCGAAGAGGCGAGCTACCAGCAGCTCAAAGCCGGGGCGCAGATCGCTCGTGATCGCGGCGCTCTCTTCGAGCTTCGCTTTGAGCGCGGCAAACCCTTGATCGAGAGTGATTGCTACTTCTCGATCAAAGCTGCTGCCAAGATTGTATCAAATCAGCCTCAGAGCGATTTGCGCGGCACCATTACTAGGCGTATCGTGCTACCAAACAGGAACGCAACTCGTGCTCAATTCAGCTTCTTCGCATGCCCACCGGGTCTGATGTTGCTGAATAGAGCACGCGCCCGCGACGGAGGTTCATCATGGTTCCGAGCACCACCAACAATCCATTTGAAGATTTCGATGCCGCGAAGCGACAGGCGCCCGGGCCAGACGAAGCGGGCAAAGAGACGGTTGGTGAAAGCGCGTCGGAGGGAGATGGCTCGACCACGCTCTTTGCGTTGGATAGCACAGCAGATGCAGCGCAAGCAGACCCAGCCGCGACGCTCTTTGGCGTCAGCGGCAAGAATTTCTCACCTCCGCCGCCAGCTTCGGAGCGCTCCAGCGTGCCGCTCCCCGCGGGTCGCAGTGAGACCGGCTCGCGCAGCCAGCAGCGACTGAGTGGCCAGGCCGGAACCAGCGCATCGACGTTGCGGGATCTCGCCGAGCTGCACGGCCAACAACGCTACGCACCACAGCGCGAAGTCGGGCGCGGCGGCATGGGGCGCGTCCTGCTCGCAGTTGATGAGCAGTTCGATCGCGAAGTGGCGATCAAAGAACTCCTGCCCGGGAAAGCCGGCAGACGCAGCAACTTCCGCTCTCAGGGTGAGCTGAGCGACGCAGCCGCACGCTTTTTGCGTGAAGCGCGAGTCACCGGCAGCCTTGAACATCCTGGCATCATTCCTGTTTATGAAATCGGTGAGCGGCAAGACGGCAGCGTTTTCTACACGATGAAATTCGTGCGCGGGCGATCGCTGGCGGAGGCTCTCAGCGCTATCAATCGCGATGCCAAACTTGATCGAACGCCTGAAGCTCCTCGATTCCTTTGTCGATGTTTGCGATGCCGTCGCCTACGCGCATTCGCGCGGCGTCGTTCACCGCGACCTTAAGCCGGACAATTTGATGCTCAGTGACTTCGGTGAAACCTTGGTCGTGGACTGGGGACTCGCGAAGGTCAAAACGGAAGACGAGGCGTCCACGAAGAAGGACGAAACGCGAACACTGAAGAAGGCAACGCGTCACCTTTTGCCGCAAGAGATCATGCAGCGCTTGCAAGAGCAAAGCGAAGCAGCGGCGGCGGCAGAGCTGGAAGAGGAAAGCGCCACTACCGCACGTCGCCCCGCGCTTGATCCTGCCAAGCGCGCCAGCAGTCTCGCCAAAGCGCTCGAATCCTCTTATCAGCCAACGATGGATGGCAGCATTATCGGCACGCCAACCTACATGCCTCCGGAGCAAGCGCGAGGTGATCTGCAAGCCGTGGACGAGCTTTCCGACGTCTACTCGCTCAGTGCGATGCTCTACGAGTTGATCGCAGGCCGACCGCCTTACCGCGGACAAACTGCTACGCAGGTCGTTGAGCTTGTGCTGGTTCACGCGCCCGATCCACTCGGGAAGGTTACGCCTGAAGCACCTCGCGAGCTGATCTCGCTCTGCGAAAGTGCGATGGCGCGGGAGCGTAGCGAGCGCCTGCCGTCAGCCCTTGAGCTTGCCGAACAAGTGCGAGCCTATCGTGAAGGCCGCACGCTGAGCGTCTACCATTACAGTTCGTACGAGCTGCTGAAGCGCTTCGTCACGCGCAACAGGCGGGCTGTTGCGGTTGCCCTGATTGCGCTTGCGCTGCTTGCCGGCACCACGAGCTATCTCAGAGTTACACAGGCGAACAAAGACGCCGAGAGCGCGCGGCAAGCACAGGCTGCCTTTGCCGAGCAAGTGAACCTTCGGCAGCGTGAGCTGAACGCTCTCGACCGAGCGGCAGCGGAGCTTGACCCAGCAGGGCTGATTCAGAGTGTGCAGCACACGCTGGAGCTGACAGAGAGCGGTGCCGGTGATCCCTGGTCCCCTCGTGCTGCGGTGGCGCGCACGAATCAGCTTACGCCCGAAGTTCGCACTGCAGCTCGTGGCTTGTTGCAGCGGCTCTCGGATCTGATTCAGATCAAGCGCGACTACATCGAACTTGCGAGGCGTCCGGTCTCGGGCAAGGCTCACGCCTTTCTCACTGAGCGTGACGAGCAGGTGCGCGGCGCCGAGCTGCTGGAGCTGCAAAGCCAAGCCTTCATGCTCGCGCTGCACACCGAGGAATACACGGCGGCTCAGCTTGTGCTTGGCGGAATGGGACTCGAGGAAGAACGCGCTGCATCCCACGAAGCGGAGCTTCAGCGCGCTCGCAACTCGGTCGTCAACGCATGGATCTCGATCATCGGAGTTGCGCTGGATGACCTAGAGCATCCCGACCCTTTGCGCTCAACTCGCTTCGACGAGGTTTACGGGAAGCTTGGCTTTGCTCCGCTCAAAGCCGAGGAGTACGCGCGCAAACTCGGCGGCTTCCGGCATGTTCGCGTGGCGGAGTATCTTGTTGAGCGCTTAGAGCCATACATCGAGAAGGCGCAGCGCCCGATGGCGGCCAATCTATGGACAGATCAAGATCGCCAGGCTTTGCATCTGCTGCTCACGCTGCTTGGCGACATCCAGTACCCAGACGTTGCCACTCCGGTGCTAGGCCGCTTCTTGCGCGTTGCGACGGACCAGCAGTCCGGCGAGAACATCGTCGTGCAAATCGGCTATGCGCTCAGCGCAACCGAATCGCGCGCAGCACTGCGCGTGCTGCAAGACTGGCTCTTTGGCCTTCAGAAAGGTCGCTTTCCTGAAGAATCCGCCATGATCTCAAAGAGTCTCTCTAGGCTTCGCGCGGTGCCAATTGAAGATGACTCGACTCCCGAAGGCCTGCGCGAACAGGCTGCAACTCTGCTCTACGCAGGCGATCTTGAAGGCGCGATCACCTTTGCCTCGCGAGCGATTGAACTCGATGCCGAGGATTACTCGGCCTTCGAGATGCGCGGCAAGGCGCGCTTTCAGCAAGGACACTTCGAGCAAGCGATTCAAGACTTTGATGAGTCCATCCGACTGCACTCCACCACCGGCGCAATGATCAATCGGGCAATCGCCCACCAGCGGCAGGGGAATCTGAACGCTGCGATTGAAGATCTCGGTGCGGTGATTGAGGTAGATGAGAACAACCATCGCGCGTGGTACAGCATGGGGAACTGCTTCCTGGTAGCAAGGCTCAACGACCAAGCCATGAAGTGCTATCAGCGCGCGATTGAGCTCGATCCCAGTTTCGCAGAGGTTTACGCGCAACGTGCCTACCTTCACTTCGAGAAGGGCAAGCTGCCGAAAGCGCTGGCCGACTGTGAAACGGCGCTCTCCTACAATCCCAATACTTACCAAGCTCATTACATGATCGGCATGATTCAGAATGACTTGGGTGAGTACCAGAAAGCTCTCGCGAGCCTCAACCAAGCAGCCCAACTTCAGCCGACGGACACGGCAACGCTTTGCGAACGCGCTGAATCGCGAGCAGCGCTGAACGATGTCGAGGGAGCCTTGCGCGACTTTGAACCCGCACTGAAAATCGATCCGGACAACAGCAATACTCTCCTGCTGCGCGGCCAGCTCTACTTGTCCAGGCAACAAATGAACAAGGCCTATGACGACCTCAAGCGCTCATACGAACTGAACACAGAAGGCTATGAGATTCATTATCTTGTAGCTCAAGTGCTGAGCGTGCGGGGGGAGTGGGAGAAGGCCGCTACCTTCTACTTGCGCAGCGTTGAATTGAAGCCTGACTTCGGCGTTGGTTGGGCGATGCTCGGCGTCATGCGCCACAAGCTTGGTCAGACGAAAGAAGGGATGCAAGCAGTCAATAAGGGTGTTGAGCTTTCGCCGATGGAGTTCGACGTGTGGAAATCGCGCGGCATTCTCAGGCTCCAATCCGGAGATCACTTGGGCGCGATTGAAGACTTCAGCCGAGCGCTTGCAATCACTTCGGACACGCCTGAAAGCATGGAAGTCTACTTCGCCCGTTCGCGTGCGCGCTCTGCAACCGGCGACAAACAGGGAGCGCTAGCCGACCTGAATCGCGTCACGCAGATTTCGCCGAAGCAAAGCTCCGCCTACATCAATCGCGGAGTGATTTATCTCGATCTGAATGATCCGGTTGCTGCGTGCCACGAGTTCGAAGAGGCGCTGGCTCTCGACCCAGATCATGTTAGCGCGATTGCCAATCTCGCCAGCGCTTACATCAACATGCGAAAGTACGAGCGCGTGCAGGAGCTCCTGGACCACGGTCTAAAATTGCAGTCCGAGATGCCCGAGCTTTGGCTGCTTCAAGGTCAGCTACAGCATCGTCAGCGCAAGTACGAGCAAGCACAGCGCTCCTTTGAGAAGGCTTTGGAACTTGCTCCAGAGAACTGGCCGCACCGCGATGCTCTCGCCAAAGACTACAACAAGATTCGCATCTGGCTGGGCATCAAAGAGTGGGAGTACAAATTCGACGAGGCGAAGGACTCGCTGGAGTTCGTCTACGTCGCTTCCGCACACTTCCGCTTGGCGCTTGAACGCGAAGAGGATGGAGAGAGCAGCGAGCGGATCGACGAACAAATGCGCATTGCCTTTGCTGCTCTGCTGAAAGGCGGCACGGGCCTAGAAGATCCCGAGCGGGAGTCGGCTCGCGAGATCTCCTTCCGTGGCGTTTCCCGCGACATGATTCAGGTACTTCGGGACAGGCGCTACTACTTCGAGTGCCTAGAGCTCTTCACCACCGTGCTTGACACCGAAACAACCGAGGCGATTGACTGGTATGAAGTCGCCCGCGTCAAAGCGATGCTCGCACACGAGGTGCAAGCAAACACGCTCGTGGTACTGGGGGGGAGCACCGAA
>Ga0213866_10002441_pt1 | contig 13111 bp, 10 predicted proteins | sample PICome_11_FD_160079 | JGI IMG/M metagenome (GOLD analysis project Ga0213866, IMG submission 160079) | Coastal seawater microbial communities near Pivers Island, North Carolina, United States - PICO284 | ecosystem: Environmental > Aquatic > Marine > Coastal | place: USA: North Carolina... | reverse complement strand
TTAAGTGAATTTATTACACCGCCATTTATAATAGTTGGGTCTAGTTTTTGATCAGATAAAATCTTTGCTACTAATGATGTCGTTGTTGTTTTTCCGTGTGACCCTGTAATAATAATATTTTTTTTTAAAGAAACAGCATCTGCCAAAACTTCTGCTCTTGTGTAGATTGGTATTTTGTTTTTTTTGGCATATTTTAATTCTACATTATTCTTTTTTATGGCAGTTGATTTTACCAAAATAGTTGCATTTTTAACATTAGCAGCAAAATGGCCAATAAATATTCTAATTCCAGATTTTGAACAACTATTAGTATTTTTATTTTTACTTTGATCGCTTCCTTGAATTCTGAATCCCATGTTGCTCATTATTTGAGCGAGCCCACTCATTCCTATACCGCCGATGCCAACAAAATGAATTATGTCTTTCTGACCTAGATTAATTTTTTTCATTTAAAATTTTTTCAATCTGAACAATTAAATTGTTAAAGATATCTTTGTCAGAATATTGTCTTTGATTTGATAAAATATTATTTAACAATGATTTATCGTTAAATATTGAGTAAATTAAGTTATACAATTTATTTTCTATATTCGTTTCTTCCAATAAATATCCATAACCTTTTTTAGCGTAAAACTCAGCGTTTTTATGTTGGTGGTTATCTGCAGATGTCGGCAAAGGTATTGCAATAAACGGAATTTTGACATTAACTAATTCTCCTAAAACTGACGCTCCTGCTCTTGTAATAACAAGATTAGATTTTGAGTAATAATCGACAATTTTATCTGTAAAATTAAAAATTTCATAATTAATACCTGCCTCATTGTAAAATTGAGATAATTGATCATTTTGTTCATTTTGACATTGCTGATAAACTTTTAATGAAAAACGGGTTTCTTTAATTTTTTTAAATATTTGTGGCAACACTTTAGCAAAAACTTTAGCGGCTTGGCTTCCTCCTAAAACTAAAATTTTTATACCGTCGAATCTATTGATCTCATTAGTTGTTTTGATATTTATGATTTCCTCTCTAATTAAATTACCAATCTGTATAACCTTGTTATCAAATTTCTTAGGAACACCTTCAAGTTCTTTATAAGAAACAAACATTTTTTTTGCAAATGGCAATAAATACTTATTAGCTTTGCCGATAATCAAATTATTTTCATAAATTATAAATTTAATATTTAAAACTGAAGCAGCTATACAAATTGGAAAGGATGAGTAACCTCCCATTCCAAAAATAATCGATGGCCTATTGAATAACAAAAATAGCAAAGATCTCACAATTGAAAAAAAAATAATTAACATAGATAGTAAAAACTTTGAAAAAGAGCTTTTATTTAATGGAGAAGAATTTAATTCAATAAATTTAAGATTCTTATTTTCTTTTAAATACTTTGCTCCCCTTTTATCAGTGATCAGTTGCACATTAAAGTTTTTACCAACTAAATAATTTGCTAAACCAAGTGCAGGAAAAACATGTCCGCCTGTTCCTCCAGTTGCAATTAATATTTTGTTTTTAATCATATAAATAAGCTTTATTTTTAGTGTAATTTAAAACTAGCCCCGCCAAAATTGCACTTCCGACCAAAGATGAACCACCATAACTTAAAAAAGGTAAAGTCATGCCGGTTGTTGGCAATAAATTCGTATTTACACCAGCATGAATAAAAGTTTGAAATATAAGTAAAGATGCTAATCCACTCAAAGAAATTTTAAAAAATTCATTATCTTGATTAAAACAACTTTTAATAATTCTAAAAGAAATATACAAAAAAATAATCAAGATCATTATCGAGACGACAGAACCATACTCTTCTGAAATAACTGCGATAACATAGTCTGTATGAGCTTCAGGGACACTCTCTTTTAATATTCCTTCACCCATTCCTTGACCCGTCAAACCACCAAGTTTAATTGCATCGAGAGCTGATGATGACTGAAATTTATCTCCTTGATTAGGATCAAAGAAAGTAATTAAGCGATTGATGATATATCCAAATTTTTCTGGCAAAAAATATAGCAAAGATCCAAACAGTATTAAAAAGATTGAAAAAAAAACTAATATATAGAGCATACTCACTCCTGATATGAAAACAGTTGCGATCCAACTTATAATCAATAAAATTGATTGACCTAAATCAGGTTGGTCTATTAGTAAAATTATAACAGAGCTCAAAAGCATAAAACTTAAAATATACTTTATTTGAGAGTTCTCAAATTTTTTAAAAGTTAGGATTCTGACAGTCATTAATATAAAAAATGGTTTTAAAATTTCAATTGGTTGCAATCTAAAAAAATATAAATCAATCCATCTTTTAGCTCCCTTTACCTCTATGCCAAATATTGGAACTAATGCCAAAGAAATAAACGATATTACGAATAATGGAATAACAAGTTTCTCAAAAATTTCAGTTTTTATAGCTGAAATAATGATCATAATTGTCAAAGCCAAAATTGTAAAAAATAGATGCTTTGAAAAAAAAAAGTAATAATCTTTATTTAGTCTTTCTCCTGCAAGAGAAGAAGTAGAGGAAAATGAAAAAAATAAACCTAAAAAAAATAAAATAAAAAAACTTAAAAATATTTTTTTGTCAATACTTCTCCAATAATTTAATATGAAAAATTTAATTGAGTCTTTTAACATATTTTTTACATAACCTCTTAAATTCATCTCCTCTATTTTCAAAGTTAGAAAATTGATCAAATGAAGCTGAAGCTGGACTCAATAGAACGTTCCCTTTGGAACTTTTTTTTGAATTAACATCTTTCAAAATTTGGATGATTGAATTTTTTAAGTTTTTAGTTACTGAAAAAACTAATTTTCCCTTAATTTGACTTCTAAAAAAATTAACATTTTTTCCAATTAAGTAACATTTATTGATATTCTTCTTTAAATTAGCTAAATCAATTTTATCCCCTTTTTTTGGAAGACCTCCTAAAATCCAGTAGATGTTTTTAAGGCTTGATAAGGCAGGTTGCGTTGCTTTAAACGAAGTTGCTTTTGAATCGTTTATAAATGTCACTTCATTTTTTTTTAAAAAAACTTCAAATCTATGCGGCAAACCCTTAAAAGACTTCATTGAATTTAAAAAAGATTTTTTGTCTATTTTAAGCAATTTTGATAAAGCAAAAACAAAACTCATATTTTCGTTATTTATTTTAGAAATTAAATAATTATTTTTAATATTAAGTTTTATTTTTTTGTATTCTTTTTCTTTAGGAATAATCAGTTTGCTTTTAAATTTTTCTTTTTGAAAAATTTTTTTAAATTTTTTATTAATGATAGCGAAATGATTTTTATTCTGATTTTGAAATATCTTTAATTTTGAAAGCAAATAATTTCTCATGTTGCCATGCCAATCAAGGTGATCTTTCGTTAAATTAAGGAAAAATGCAATGTCAGGGCAAATAAATTTAGAATGAGAAAGTTGAAATGAAGAAGCTTCTATTATGACATAATTTTTTTTTAAGCTTTTTAAATTTAATACCGGTGTTCCAATATTTCCTCCAATTGAAATTTTAAAATTATTTTTTTGAAGAAGGTGCGCTATCAATTTACTTGTAGTTGATTTACCATTGGTGCCGGTAACCATAATGCTTTTAGGTTTATTTTTTGCTAAATAAAATAAATCGATATCTGTAATTATCTTATGTTCGAATCTTCGAAGATTTCTCTTTCTAAGCAAGCTAACTCCTGGAGACAAAATTATGTAATCAACAAAATTAAGCGTTTTTTTTAAGTTTTTAGATCTTAAATTTTTATATTTAATTTTATTTTTGTCATCCCAGACTTCGAATTTTTTTACCTTATTTTTTTTTAAAAATTTGACTGTTGAGTGTCCGGATAAACCAAGCCCGTAAACAAGAAATGATAATTCTTTAAGATTTGGAATCTGGAGCATGCCTTACCTTAATTTTAATGTTGCTAATCCAACTAATGCTAAAATTATAGCGATAATCCAAAATCTAATTACTATCGTTGACTCCGCCCACCCTTTTTTTTCAAAGTGGTGATGTATTGGCGCCATTTTAAATATTCTTTTTCCTGTAAGTTTAAATGAGGCAACTTGAATAATTACTGAGACTGTTTCTAAAACAAATAAGCCTCCAATTATAGCTAAAACTATTTCATGTTTTACAATAATTGCAATAGCAGCAAGTGATCCACCTAAAGAAAGTGATCCAGTATCACCCATAAAAATTTTTGCTGGAGGAGCATTATACCAAAGAAAGCCCAAGCAAGCCCCAACAATAGATCCACAAAAAATAGACAACTCTCCTACATCTGGAATATATTGTATTTGCAAATATTCTGAAAAAATTGTGTTCCCTACAACATAAGAAATTAGTGTAAATGAGAGAGCAACTAACATTACCGGTACGGTTGCTAATCCGTCTAAACCGTCAGTTAAATTTACTGCATTGGATGCTCCAATAATAACGAATAATCCAAAAGGTATAAAAAATAATCCCATTTGCCATATAAAATTCTTAAAAAATGGAAAGTAAAGATTAAATAAAAATTCATGATCAGTGTAATTAATTAGTATTACTAGTGCCAGAACGCTAATAATTACTTGGCCAAAAAATTTGTGTCTTGATTTAAGTCCGCGTGAATTTTTTTGTTTTATTTTGAGCAGATCATCTAAGAACCCAAGAGCTCCTAAAGAAAGAGAAACAAAAATCAAAGTCCAAACATATAAATTGTTCAGATCTGCCCATAAAATTGTACCTGAAATAATTCCAATAATTATAATAACACCGCCCATAGTAGGTGTGCCAGATTTTTTTATTATGTGATCTATTGGACCATCTTGTCTTATTGGTCCAGTTATCATCTTTTCTGAAAATAATTTAATTAAAGGTCCTCCGATTATGAATACGACCACTAGTGATGTTACAACTGCTAAACCAGTTCTGAAAGTTAAATACTTAAATACATTTAAAAATGAGAATTGATCAATTAAAGAGGTTAATAAAGAAAATAACATTTATGTTCCTTTTATCATTTTTTTACTAAAATTATTTAATCCTGTGGCATTGGATCCTTTGATCATAAGATAATCATTATTAGATATCATTTTGCTTAAACTTAAATCTATATCTTCATTATTCTGTAAAATATTTCCTCTTTTATTCTTATTTAAACGTTTATATGTGAAAATTGTTTTTTTTCCTTTAACGAATACTTTATCAATGTCTGAATTGTTAATAACTTTTGACAATTCCTTATGATATTTTTCAGATCTATTCCCCAATTCAAGCATATCACCAAGTATTAAGTATTTTTTAAATTTTTCTTTTTTAATTAAATTTAATTTATTAATGGCATTTTTTACTGATAGCGGATTAGCATTATAACTTTCATCTATTAATTTAAATTTCTTCTTATATCTAGATATCTGATATTTCTTTCCTCTTCCCTCTGGGGACTCTAAAAATATAAATTTTTTCTTTATTTTAAAAACATCAATTTTAAGTTCATTTAAGACAGCTATTGATGACAAAACATTGTTTATATTTAAATCTCTTATTTCAAAATCTATTTTTTTATTATTAAAACTTATAAAAACTCTTGAAATCGAATTTTTTTTTATAATCTTTATTAATCGAATATCTGATTTTTTGTGCATTCCAAAAGTAGAAATTTTTAATTTACGTGTTTTGGCTTTTTTATATAAATAATAAAAAAACTTATCGTCTCTATTTAAAATAATTGTTCCACCGGTTTCTATATTCTCTAATATCTCTGATTTTGCTTTTGCTATTCCTTTAATATTTTTAAAATTTTCTAAGTGAGCTTCACCTATATTTGTTATCACTCCTAAATGAGGTTTGATTAATTTAGTCAATTTTTTAATTTCACCAGATTTGCTCATCCCTACCTCAAAAACTCCATATTTATCATCTAAACTTAAATTTGATAAACTTATTGGGACACCAAGATGATTATTAAAGGACTTTGGTGAGTAGTAAGTCTTTCCAAAACTTTCTAACAAATCTTTTAACAAATTTTTTAAAGATGTTTTGCCCGCGCTACCAGTCACAGCTATTATTTTTGTTTTAGAATATTCTCTTTTAAGTTTTGCAAATTGATTCAAAAAATGAATAGGGTTATTGATTCTTATTATTTTTCTATTACTTTTATCTATAATTGATGAAGTGACTACACATCCAGCTCCTTTTTTTAAAGCATGATAAATAAATCTATTGCCGTTATTTTTTTTACCTTTTAATGCTAAAAATAAATTATCTTTTTTAATTGATCTAGTGTCTATCGAAAGTCCGTAAAACCTAACTGATGTTTTTTTTCCTAAGATATTTTTTAAAATTAATTGGTTTTGAGTAAAGTTTTGTTGTTTTTTTGATATTATTTTTGGTTTATTATTTAATGCTTTAACAATCTTTCTATCTGAAATATTTAATATCTTATTTTTATAGATTTGTTGCTCTTCATGTCCCTTACCTGCAACCAATATAATTTCATAAGGATCTGCACTTTTCACTGCTGTTTTTATTGCCAATGATCTATTTCCAATATCATAAGCTTTCTTTTTAGAAATATGCTTTAATAATTCTTTCCTTATTTTTTTAGGGTTTTCATTTCTTGGATTGTCGTCCGTTATAAAAACTTTTTTACAAAAGTCGTTGGCTATCTTGGCCATTATTGGTCTCTTTTTTTTATCTCTTTCTCCTCCGCATCCAAAAATCAAAGTTATATTATTTCCATATTGTGTTTTTAACGATTTAAGAGTTTTTAATAATGCATCAGGGGTATGAGCAAAGTCTATGAAAACTTTAATGTCATTAGGATATTTTCTAATTAATTCAAGCCTGCCGCTTACATCTTTTATCTTTTTTATTGAACTGTAAATTAATTTATCTTTTAAACCAATTAGTCTGGTTGCTTCAATTGCCATGGCCAAGTTTTTGATTTTAAAATTACTTGAATTTTCTGGTAAAATATTTTTAATAATTTTATATTCTTTATTCACATCTAACAGTTTTAAATTTTTCCTTTGAGCAATTTTTTTTATTATTGGAAATTGACTAATTTCTTTATCTGAAATAATTGAAGCTTTTGTTTTTAATATTTCTTTAAAGAGAATTAATTTTGCGTTTAGATATGACTTCATAGTTTGGTGATAATCTAAGTGATCTTGGCTAAAATTAGTAAAAATTGCCCCTTTAAATTTCACATGATGTAATCTTTTTTGATCCAGTCCGTGACTGGAGCATTCAATGATTACATTTTGAATTTTCTTTCTTTTTAAAAAATCTAAACTTTTATGAAGCAAAATTGTGTCAGGAGAAGTAAGATTTGTTTTAATAATTTTATTATTATACTTTATGCCTAAAGTACCAATCGTAGCCACTGATAAATTATTCACTTTTAAAATTTGATAAAATAAATCAGCAACAGACGTTTTACCGTTCGTGCCAGTAACAGCAATAATATTTTTAGGTTTATTTTTGTAAAATCTTGAAGCTATTTCACTTATTAAATTTCTAATTTTGTTTGTTCGTATTATTAAAACTTTTTTATTTTTAATACCACATTTTTTTGAGCAAATTATAACGGAAGCTCCTCTTTGAATCGCTTCATTTATAAATTTTTCCCCGTTTAATTTATTTCCCTTGACAGCAAAAAAAATGAAATTTTTTTTTATTTCTTTACTATTCGTTGAAATTCCAGAGATTTTTATAATTCCATTCTCTTTCGAAATATCTTTAATTAAATTTTTCAACAACATACTGATCCGTAAATTCTTTACTATTTATGGCTAAAATTGGCCCAATTTTTTCTATTATTTTGCCTGCAACATAAACAGAATTCCAGCCAGAAGTATTATAAGGGGCTTTGGTTTTTACCCCGCGATAATTATAAATTAAATTCTTATTGATTTGAGGATTTTCTAACATAATAAACAAAGAATAGTCTGGTTTATATGTTGGAAAAATAGAAATAAATGAATTAATTCTATTTTTTTTATTTCCATAACTTTCAGCAGTTCCAGTTTTACCGCCAACAAAATATCCATCTTGATCAGCTAAACTCGCTGTACCAATTTTACTATTTACCACTTTTCTTAAGATTCCTCTTAACTCTTCACTAGTGGAACTTGAAATTATTTTATCTTTTTTTTCAATTTTTCGATTTTTAATTAAACTTGGAACAATTAACCTGCCTCCATTTACCATTGCTGCATATAAAGCTGTTGCTTGTAAAGGAGTGGTTGTAATTCCATGTCCATAAGAAATAGTCTCTAATTTACACCTATTCCATTTTAACTGATGGGGTACACCAACTTCTTCTAGCTCTATTTCTGGATTCTCAGTTAATTTTGTTTTCTTGATAAATGATTTGTATTTTTCCTCACCTATCTTTTTAGCTAAAACAGCCGAACCAACATTAGAAGACCTCACTAAAATTTCTTCAACAGTTAAATTTTTTGGATGTTCTTTCATATCGGTTATCTCGTGAATAGAACATTTGATTTTTTTTGGTATATTTTTAACGACAGTGTTTCTGTTAACAAGTCTATGTTCTATAGCTAAAGCAATTGTGAATGTTTTAAATATTGATCCTAATTCATAAACACCTTTAGAGATTTTGTTAATATATTTTTTGTCACTTATGGTTGCCCTGTGATTGATATTAAAATTAGGCAAAGAAACTAAAGATAAAATATCTCCAGTATTTACATTTATTAATAATGCTCCACCACCTGTTGCTTGAAATGTTTCAATAGCGCTGTTTAATTCTTTGTTGATTATATATTGTATATTGCTATCTAAAGTTAGTTTAAGGGGTTTGTCTTTAAGATTTTTATCTTTTAATTCTTTATCAAAATATTTTTCAACGCCTGATATTCCATAATTATCATAGTCGACTTGACCTATGACATGGCTAAAAAGATCTCCGTGAGTGTACATTCTTGCCTGAAAGGGTTCAAATTTGATTGCTTTTTCTCCAAGGGCCCATAATCTATCCTTCTCAACCTCATCAATTCTTTTTTTTATTCTAAAATATTTATTTTTTTTTAAATTTTTTTTAATTTCGTTAATAGGCAATTCTGGGAAATTCACCCTTAATTTAATTAAAAAGTTTTTTTTATCTCTAATCAATTTTGGATCTACTGCAGCATGATAAGTATTAATATTCCTAGATATTAAAATTCCATTTCTATCAACAATATCTCTTCTTAAAAGAGAAAATTGGGTATTTTGTTTTTCTAAGTTAAAAGTATCTTTTTTAATTAAAGCAATATGAGTAATCTTAATTGAAAAAATTAATATTAGAGAAAAAAAGAAAAAAAATAACAAATAAATTCTATCCTGAAAATTACTTGATTTTTTAAATATTTTATTTTTTTTATTAGTTTCTAAAAAATCTTCAAAATAAAAACTAGTTTGATTTATATTATTATTTTTTTTCGATTTTTTTCTCATTTAAATTATCAAGATTTGAAATCTTGTTTTGTATTTTTGTCAGATCTGTAATACTAAAAAATATTTTTGAATATTCTATTGGTTGATAGTTATTAAATCCAATTACACTCAATTTTTTTTCAATTAAAGTAGGCGATGTAATATAGTGATAATCAAGTTGTGCTTCGTTAAGATTTTGTTTCTTAGATAAAATTTTTAAGTTTAAATTTAAAATTTTTTTTTCCAAAACTCTTGTTTCGTTTTTAAGAAGAGGTGTAGTAATTAAAAATATAATTATTGTGAAAGCGGAAATAATAAATTTTGGTTTAAACATTAATGCCCTCCAAATCTAAATATTTTTTGAATTTTTTAATTAAATCATAAGGGTATTTAAATTCATTTTTGCTTCTAATAGCTAGTCTCAGTTTTGCAGATCGAGATCTATAGTTAATATTTATTTCTTTTTTTGATGGTCTAAATATTTCATTTTTATATTCATCGAACAAAGCTGTTTTTGCATCTTCATTTTCTGGAAAATATCTAGATGGTTTAGACTTATTTTTTGAAAAATTTGTAAAAAAATATTTTACAATCCTGTCCTCTATTGAGTGAAAACTTACTACAAGAAGCTTTCCACCTGGCTTTAATTTTTTAGATGCATTTATAATACCATTTAACAATTCTGTAATTTCTTTGTTTACAAAAATTCGTAATGCTTGAAAAGTTTTTGTGCAAGGATTAATTTTATTTGATAATTTTTTACTTTTACTTTTTTCGATAATTTCGACAAGTTCTGAAGTTTTAGTAATTTTTTTTTCCTTACGATATTTAACGATATTTTTTGCAATTTTGTAAGCCTCTTTTTCTTCACCTAAAATTTTGATAATTAATTTTAAATCAGTTTCACTTAAATTATTTATTACTTCTAATGCAGAAATTTCATTAAGACCCATTGCCATATTTAATTTTTCTTTAGATTTAAATGAAAAACCTCTTGCAAGATCATCTAACTGTATTGATGATAAACCCAAATCGAATATAACCACATCAACATTTTTATTTGAAACGCTATCTAACTGACTAAATTTTAATTGAAAAAATTTAAATCTCTTTGGAAATTTAATCTGAAGTTCTTTTGCTAACGAAAATACTTTAATGTCCCTATCTAATGCAAAAACATTAGTTTGTGGAAAATTTAAAATTTCTTTAGAGTAGCTTCCTCCTCCAAATGTGCAGTCAATAAAGCTTCCGCCTTTATTAGGTGAGGATAATTTTAGTACCTCATTCAACATCACTGGAAAATGGGAGAATTCCAGTGATGAAGTTTGATTGTTCATTAAAACGCAATAGACTCATTAAAATTTTTGTTTTCTTAAAAATGCAGGAATTTCAAAATCTTCGTCCTCATTTGTGTCTTGATCAAATAATTGATTTTTATCGTTATTATCTTGATCATTTATTTCTGAATTTGTTTCATCTTCTTGAAAACCTTGCTCATCGCTAAATAACTTAGGAGTATGCTCTTCTTCATTATTTGTAATCGTGTCTAATGAATCTTCATTATCTTCTAAATTACTGTTCTCTATGTAAGATGCACTTTCAATTGAAACACCTGAAGGAATATTATTATGATTTTGTTCTGTCTCAACTATATTTTCATTTTCAAAAGCGTGGATAGACTCATTTTGTTTTTCCTCATTTAATTCATAATTTTCATCAAGTTTCAAAGCGGTCGCTCCATGTATAGAATTTAGAGTTTTGCTTTCTACTGTAGAATTATGTGAAAAAAGATTATCAGAGTAACCTGTATTTCTATTTTGAATACGAGTTACCATATTTAGAACAGTTTTATTTTCTGCATGATATCCATCTAGAGCGGTTGCAACTATTGATACTCTTATTTTTCCTGTCATACTCTCATCTTTAATCGCACCAAAAATTAATTCAGCTTCAGGATCAACTTCTGCTCTAATCTTATTTACTGATTGATCAACCTCAAATAAAGTCAAATCATTTCCTCCTGTGATATTAATCAACAGTCCTTTTGCGCCTTGAAGAGAATATTCATCAATTAGTGGATTGTTTAATGCCATCTCTGTTGCAGCCATTGCTCTATTTTCACCCTCTGCTTCACCAGTTCCCATCATTGCCTTTCCCATAGAGCTCATTACAGTTTCAACGTCAGCAAAATCTAAATTTATCATTCCTGGTCTAACCATTAAATCGGTTACGCTCTGGACACCGTGTTTTAATACATTGTTTGATAAATTAAATGACTCTTCAAAAGTTGTGGTCTCACTGGCAATTTTAAAAAGATTTTGATTTGGCACGACTATTACTGTGTCTAGATGCTTTTTAAATTCCTCTAGTCCTTGTACAGCTCTTCTCATTCGCTTTGGTCCTTCATAAGAAAAAGGGAGTGTAGTTACTCCAACTGTTAAAATATTTAATTCCCTTGCTGCTTTAGCTATTACATGAGAAGCTCCTGTGCCTGTACCACCTCCCATTCCTGATGTTATAAATACCATATTTGCACCTTGTAAATAACTTGTAATTTCATTTAAAGATTCATCGGCCGCAGCTTGACCAATGTCATGCTTTGCTCCAGCTCCTAAACCTTTAGTTAAATTCATTCCTATTTGAATTTTCGCATGTGCTTTACTCATTTTTAGATCTTGAGCATCTGTGTTAACAGCAACAAACTCAACACCCTCCATCCCTGCTTCGATCATGGCATTTATAGCGTTTCCGCCGGCGCCGCCCACTCCTAAAACTAAAATTCTTGGTTTTAATTCTCTTAGTTCTCCTCCACCAATATTTATACTCATTACAGCTCTCCCTTCTGTTTTGTTTCCCATTTTAAATTAGACCTATTTTGATAGGCTTTTTTTCTAGCAACATTTTTAAACTTATTGAAATTTTTTGGTTCCCAAATTTGAAATGTTTTGCCGAGACCAACAAATAAAATATTACTTTGTATTTGAGCATGATTAAGTAATTTTTCAGATAAGGAAATTCTTCCTTCCGTATCAAATTGTAAATTTTCACATTCTGATAATATTGAAGTAGCGAAAAAATCTCTTTTTTCCTCAAAAGGGTTAAGAGAGTCGATAGTATTAGATAGTTTTTCAATCCTATCTTGAGCACAAGCTTCAAGCGCTGCGTGATTAAATGATGGATAACTTACAAAACCATTATATCCCATTGAGCCTAAATGTGATCTAAATGTTGCTGGCACTGACACACGTCCCTTCTTGTCTATTTTGTTTTCGAAACTTGATAAAAACATCTTTATTTAAAAACCTATTTTTTTTAATAATTTTCAATATACCCTCCTAATTGGGATTAAATGGGATAGTATGGGTTTTTAAGAATTAGTCAATAACTATATATTTGATAAAAGTACAAAAATAGAACAGAATTTAGTGAAATTTTGCCAGATAATCTATAAGCCGGGTTCTGTCATTGAAGATGTCATTTCTCTAGGCTTAAATTCACATTTAAGCTCAAGCGGTTAACCCAGAAGACTAACTAAAGACTGTTTTTAGTGAAAAAACACAATGTCTTCTCTATTTAACCTTGCTCCCAGTGGGGTTTGCCGTGCGTTTTTTGTTACCAAAAAACCGGTGAGCTCTTACCTCGCCGTTTCACCCTTGCCTTGATAAGGCGGTTTATT
>Ga0213866_10002438_pt1 | contig 13118 bp, 13 predicted proteins | sample PICome_11_FD_160079 | JGI IMG/M metagenome (GOLD analysis project Ga0213866, IMG submission 160079) | Coastal seawater microbial communities near Pivers Island, North Carolina, United States - PICO284 | ecosystem: Environmental > Aquatic > Marine > Coastal | place: USA: North Carolina... | reverse complement strand
TACTCCGGGCAGGTGATCGCGAACGCCCAGGCGCTGGGGGGCCGACTCGTCGAACACGGCTTCGGTCTCGTGAGTGGTGGTACCGACAACCATCTCGTCCTCGTGGATCTGCGGAGCAGTCACGAGGATCTCAGCGGGAAAGACGCCGAGCAGGCGCTCGAAGCCGCCGGGATTACCGTGAACAAGAATACGGTTCCGGGTGAGAGTCGGTCACCTTTCGTCACGTCGGGTCTTCGACTGGGCACGCCTGCGCTCACCGCGCGGGGGATGGCGGAGGCCGAGATGATCCGCATCGCCGACTGGATCGAACACGTGCTCGCGGCGCCGTCGGACGCCGACCGTATCGTGAAGGTGCGCAACGAAGTGCGAGAACTCGCGTCGTCCTTCTCGCTCTATCACGAAGTGGTGCCCTCATGAGGGTCGGTGGAGTCTGGCGGACCGCCACGGCGTATCGCACATTCCGTCCATGATCGAACTGCAATTTCAGCCGGACGTTCTGGACCAGCTCCAGGAGAGGAACCCGCGATTTCATGCGCGCTCCTTTGAGTTCGTCATGCAGGCTTTGCAGTTCGTGATCCAGTCTCTCGACGAACCCCGTCACATCTCGGGGCGTGAACTCACACATGGCGTTCGAGAGCTGGCAATTGGGCAGTACGGACTTCTCGCCAAAGCCGTGCTTGAGCACTGGGGCATCCACGAGACCGAAGACGTTGGTCGGGTCGTGTTTGCGATGGTCGAGCAGGGACTCCTCGTGAAGGAAGATGAGGACGGACCTGAAGACTTCGCGGACTTGTTCGATTTTGAAGAGGAATTCGAAACGAACTACCCCTGGGCTCATTGGGCCTGAATTAGGGACCTGCCGTGAGGCAGAGTACACTCCAAGACACGTCCGACTCGTTCGGGCACACCAACGGCGCGAGCCGTAACGACGCAATGTGAGGGGATGGACATGGTGGCAGATAGCACGTTTCCCGGCTGTCAGAAATGTGACAACGGACTGCTGCTTCCGCTTTCGGATTACGGGAGGGACGGAGCACCGATCAGATACAAGGCGTGGGTCTGTTCCAACCCGGAGTGCGGATTCAATCTGCGCATCGACAACGGCGAGATCACAGTCGGTCGCCAGATCGGTCAGTCGTACAAATAGGCCACGTCGTGCCTCTGCGTCGCTCCTCTCTGTGACGCGAACCAGGGCGGAATGAGCGAGTCCCGTCGCCGACTGCGGCCCTACGCCCGAACCGACGTTCGGGCCCAGACGGGTGCGGCGGCCGCTGCGTTCGATCGTAGAGTGATCGAAACGATCGGGGTACCGCAATCGGTGCTGATGGAGAATGCCGGCAGGAGTGCTGCGCTCGTGCTCCGGCGTCTCTTTTCGCCCAACCGAGTCGTGGGGCTGGTCGGAGCTGGGAACAATGGCGGGGACGCGCTCGTCACGCTCCGCTGCCTGGCCGCCTGGGGCTGTGATGTAACCGGGGTCCTCGTGGGAGATCGCGCGCCGGAGGACTTCCTCCTCCATGGGTGGCCGATCCGATTGTTGGCCGCTGATCAGCTCGACGACGCTGGGTGGACTGAGCTCTTGAAGAGCGCCGACGCAGCGGTGGATGGCGTGCTCGGTACCGGGGTGCGTGGTGCGCCGCGGGCACCAGCCGCCCGCGCGATCGACCAGCTGAACAGGGCCGGACTCCCAGTGCTGGCGTTGGACGTTCCTTCGGGGATCGACGCGTCCACGGGGGCGGTGCCGGGGGCTGCGGTGCGGGCCGCCGCCACGGTTTCCTTCGGTGCGCCCAAGCTCGGCGCCCTCCTGCACCCAGCGCGGGCCCTTGTTGGCCGCCACATCGCTGTCGAGATCGGCTTCCCTCCGATCACCCCCCGTGACGCGAGCGCGACCGTCGTCACGCCTGGCTGGGCGCGAAGCCGACTTCCGGTCCGGGACTCCGACACGCACAAGAACCGCGTCGGGCGGGTGCTGCTCGTGGGCGGCGGAGTCGGGATGGCTGGCGCGGTCATCCTCGCAGCGCGCAGCGCGTTTCGAGCGGGGGCGGGTCTCGTGCGCGTATGCACCGTCGAGGCGAACCGGGAGGTCGTGCAGGCCGCGCTACCCGAGGCGATCCACATAAGCACGGAAGGCACGGCGCTCGAGGAAGCGATCTCTGCCAGTGATGCGGTGGCTGTGGGTCCCGGGATGGGGCTCGACCACGACGCGGCTCTTCTGCTGCAGCGTGTCGTCGCAGCCGGCGAGAGCCCTCTGGTTCTCGATGCCGACGCGTTGACGCTCGCTTCCACCGGTGCGATCGACCTCGCCGCCGTTTCCGCGCGTCGGTCCGTCCTGATCACACCTCATCCTGGCGAGATGGCGCGGCTCCTTGGGGATGCCCATACCGACGATCCGCTCGCGGCGCTTCAGTCAGCCGTCGAGCGGTTCGGATGCACAGTGCTCCTGAAGGGAGCACCGTCCGTGGTGGGGGCCCGTACTGATGTACTTCTCGTGGACACGCAGAGCTCTTCGGATCTGGCCGTGGCCGGCATGGGTGACACGCTGACCGGGGTCTGCACCACGATGCTCGCGTTGGGGATCGAGCCACACACTGCAGGAGCGCTGGGGCTGTATCTTTCCGGGCGCGCCGCGGTTGTCGCGGACCGGGGCGTCGGCCTCACCCCGTCCGACGTTGTCGAGCATATTCCGGACGTATTGGTGGAATCTGGGGCCGAATGGACCGACCTCGATCTCCCCTTCGTCCTCTTCGACGCGGACCCCGCCCGATGACAGCCTTTTGAGTGGATCCCGGAGCATACGACTCGGAGCAGGGGCGGAATTCGACCTCATCCGACGACTCACCGATGGGGGGCGAGACCTCCCCCCGGAGGTGTTGGTCGGGCCGGGGGACGACGCGGCGGTTCTGCGAGATGGCTGGGTCCTGAGTACCGACCTTTCGGTCGAAGACGTTCACTTCCGGCGAGCCTGGCTGGAGGAACGCGAAATCGGTTATCGAGCTGCGGTCGCCGGCCTGTCCGATCTCGCGGCGATGGGGGCAGCGCCTGTGGGCCTTCTCCTGTCCATCGCCGCCCCGCGCGGCGGCGGGGTCGATATCGAAGCTGTCGCAGCTGGCGCTCGGGCCGCGGCCGAGGAGCACGGTGCGGCGGTGATCGGCGGCGACATTTCTCGCTCTCCCGGGCCGCTCGTTCTCGACGTGGTCGCCCTGGGCTGCACCGCCTGGCCAGTTCAACGAGACGGTGCCGAGCCCGGCGACCACGTCTGGGTGACCGGATCGCTGGGGGCGGCGGCCGCCGCCGTACAAGCCTGGCAGCAGGGAGAGGTGCCTGCCCCGGAGCTGCGCGCGGCCTTCGCTGCGCCGCGAGCCCGAACGGAGGAGGCACGATGCCTGGTCGAGCGCGAGATCGTCGACGCGATGATCGACTTGTCCGATGGCCTGGCGGGGGATGCCGGCCACCTGGCCGCGGCATCCGGAGTGGCGATCACGCTCGAGACCGGGTGCGTTCCCGTCGCGGATGCCGCCGTCGAGGCTCTTGGAGTTGAGGCCGCGCTGGACGCCGCGCTGCACGGCGGCGAGGACTACGAACTCTGCTTCGTAACGGATCCGGACGTAGTGGATGTGGCGTACTTTCAGGAGCGTTTCGGTCTGAGGGTCACCCGAGTGGGCACGGTCAGCGCCGGCGAGGGTGTCTGGCTGGAACGACCAGACGGGAGCCGTGAACGAGTGGAGCGAGGTGGTTTCGACCACTGGGCGGGAGAGGCCGGCGGGTGATTCGCCTCATCATCATCGCTCTGACGATCGTGCCGGCGACGGCCTGGTACGGATTCAAAGTGTTGTGGAATGCCTACCGTGGCGCTGCACCTTCCGCCCCGGTCTACGACGAGTGTCCCCGTGGCTGGTCCCGATTGATCATGGCGTTGTCGGGTGTGCGCGTCGTGTACGAGAACGTTGAGGTCATCGACGCAACCCGACCCCAGATCGTGGTCGCCAACCACACCTCCTGGTACGACGTACTCGCGCTGACGGCGTTCATCCCGGGCCGGACGGTATTCGTAGCGAAGAAAGAACTGCTGGACGTGCCGATCTTCGGGCGTGCCGCGGTCGCTTGTGGGCACATCTTCATTGACCGAAAGGACCGCAGCGCGGCGATCGATTCGCTTCAGAGAGCGAAGAAAAGGTTGGAGGACGACCGTCCTACCGTCATCATGTTTCCGGAAGGGACGCGCTCCCGAGACGGAAAGCTCCAATCCTTCAAGAAGGGTGCGTTCGTTCTCGCGATTCAAGCCGGCGTCGATATCGTGCCGGCGGCGATCTCGGGCTCGCGACAGATCATGCGAAAGGGCTCGTGGAAGGTGAATCCCGGAGTCGTGAAGGTGCGCTTCGGTACACCGATCGAGGCCTCGGGGCTTGGGGCGGAAGACCGAAACCGACTGACCGATAGAGCGTGGGCCGAACTCGCCGCGTTGCTCGCGGTTGACGATCCAGATGCGCTAGAGACAAACAAGACCACTGACGAAGAACCATAGGAGGAGCCATGTCGGCGATCGTCGACGTGCGCGGCCGTGAAGTACTGGATTCGCGTGGGAATCCCACAGTAGAGGCCGAAGTCACGCTGGAAACGGGTGCTCGGGGACGGGCGATCGTCCCCTCCGGCGCGTCGACCGGTGCGCACGAGGCCGTAGAGCTTCGTGACGGTGACCGGAATCGCTTTCTCGGAAAGGGTGTCCTGACCGCGGTCGGGAACGTCAACGTCCAGATCGCGGACGCCTTGCGAGGCTTCGAAGCACGGGAACAGCTGGACATCGATCGCACGATGATCGATCTCGACGGATCACCCAATAAGCGGAACCTCGGTGCCAACGCGATCCTCGCGGTCTCGATGGCTGTGGCCCGGGCCGCCGCTGCGGAGAACCATATGCCGCTGTGGCGTTATCTGTCGCAGGGCGGGGACGCCGATCTGTTGCCGGTGCCGATGATGAACATTCTGAACGGCGGGGCGCACGCGCCCAACAACGTCGACATCCAGGAGTTCATGGTCATGCCCGTCGGCGCGGAGAGCTTCTCCGAGGGGCTCCGCATGGGTGTGGAGATCTTCCACCACCTCAAGAAAGTCCTGACGGACCAGGGCAAGAACACGGCCGTCGGCGACGAGGGTGGCTTCGCTCCTGATCTCGCGAGCAACGAAGAGGCTGTCGAGGTAGTACTGAAGGCGATCGAAAACGCCGGCTATCATCCCGGCGACGACGTCGTTCTCACCCTCGATGCGGCGGCCACGGAATTCTATGAAGACGGCGAATACGTCTTCCACTGGTCGGGCGGCGAACGTCGCGACGCGGCCGGAATGGTTGAGTTCTGGAGCGATTGGGTTGCAAAGTACCCCATCAGTTCGATCGAGGACCCGCTCGACGAGAATGACTGGCACGGCTGGAAGGCGATCACGAATGCGATCGGCTCCGACGTTCAGATCGTCGGGGACGACCTCTTCGTGACGAGTGCGGATCGCCTGGAGCAGGGGATCCGCGACGGGGCTGCGAACGCCATCCTGGTAAAGGTGAATCAGATCGGAACGCTCACAGAGACACTGGAGACGATGCGCATCGCTCGCGAGGCCGGCTTCGCTCGTGTGGTATCGCACCGGTCGGGTGAGACCGAGGATACGCTCATCGCGGACCTCGCGGTGGCGACCGGGGCAGGGCAGATCAAGACGGGTAGCGCGAGCCGGACGGATCGAGTGGCGAAGTACAATCAGCTGCTCCGAATCGAGGAGCAGTTGGGCACGGCCGCTCGGTATCCGGGTCGCTCACTCTTTGCGAAGTAGCCCATGACTCGCGCGATCGTCCCTGTCCTGCTTCTTGCCGCGGTGTACTTCGCGGTCTTCGGTGGGGAGTACTCGGTGTTCGAGGTTCGCAGCACGAGGGCCCAGGTCGAGATCGAGAGTGTACGACTGGCCGAGGTGTCGGCACGCATCGACTCTCTCGCAGCGTGGGCCGATTCGCTGGCGAACGATCCAGCCACGATCGAGCGAGTGGCGCGGGAGGACTTCGGGATGCTGCGTGACGGAGAGACCCTCTACCGCTTTGCAGACGCGGAAGAGAGCGATCCCGAGGCGGTGGTACCCGAGCGCTGAGGGGGCCCGCTTGCTCATCTCGTCGACGCGGCGGATGATGTCCGTTCAAGCGCGAGTCCTGAGCCCGTCGCAGCAATGAGTCCGAGACGTCCTGCCCGTACGTGGAGCCTGCCTGTCGTGTGGGTTGCGATCGTGGTGGGAGCCTGCGGAAGTGAGGGGCCGGCGTGCGACCCGACCAATCCTATATGCGCCACGGGTGGCACGAACCAGATTGCCGCGATTTCGATTTCCTCACCGATGGACTCGGTGCTGGCGGCAGGATCGACCGTTCAGCTCCAGGCGGTGACGGCCGATTCGCGCGGGGTCGTGGTTCCGGCGGTGGTGAATTGGACTTCGTCCGACGACGCTGTAGCTGCCGTGACATCCTCGGGCCTCGTCAGTGCCCGGGCGACTGGCTCCGCAACGATCACGGCATCTTCCGGGGCCGCCTCGGCTACCTACGCGATCCGAGTCGTGGACGCTCGCCTCGCTGAGATCGGTCCGGTGCTGTCGGATCCACTCATCGTATCCGGCGTCGCCGCAATGAGTAGCGAGGCCGCGACGGAGCTCGAAGACGCGCTTTAGGAGTGCCGCGATGCCCTGGTGGCGTCTCATTTCCTGGCCGTCGATTCGTGCCCCGCGGCCGCCGAGGGCGTGTCCCACGGAACCGGGACCGACCGAGCTCTGATCCCCTGTGCTTCCGCACACTCTGTCTCGGCCTTTACCGATCCTGATGCTGGCGCTGGTCGCTTTGCCTTGGCGCCGCTCCTCCCGCCGCTCAGGCGTTTCGGGCCTGCCGCGTTCCGGATGTCGGGGCCATCTACATGATCGGAGTGTCGGGTACGCCAAGCGCCTGCATCATCGACGGGAGCTGACAGGCCGGTAGACCTGAATCCTCGACAACCCGAAACGGGAGCCCTTCGCTACTCGTCGTCGCTTTCGGCCGGCGCTGTCTCCTTCATTTCACCCAGCACCTTCATTTCACCCAGCACCTTCTTCGCCGCGCTCGCCAGCAGCTCCCCGGCGGATCCGTCCGCGATCACTCCGGCTTCCGCCGCTCCCGGCAACGACGAAGCCATCGCGTCCGTCGAGGCGACGAGGGCGGCGGCCCGAGCCTCCGACGACGCGCGCTTCGACTCTTTGATGAACGGCGCGAAGAGGTCGATCGGGATCGGGAAGAGGGTCGTCGAGTTGTTCTCGACAGCCACCTCCGTCACCGTCTGGAGGTAGCGGAGCTGCATCGCAACCGGGAACTGCTCGATGATCTCGGCGGCCTGGGCGAGCTTCGCTGACGCCTGATACTCACCCGTGGCGTTGATGACCTTGGCCCGGCGTTCCCGCTCGGCCTCGGCCTGCTTCGCCATCGCGCGCTTCATCTCCTGCGGCAGGTCGATGTCCTTGATCTCGACCCCCGTCACGTCGATCCCCCACGGGTCGGTACCGGCGTCGATGATCTCCCGCACGACCTCGTTGATGCGCTCACGCTCGGCGAGCAGTTCGTCGAGTTCAGACTGGCCGATTACCGAGCGCAGCGTCGTCTGGGCGAGCTGGCTGGTGGCGAAGTAGTAGTCTTCGATCTCGATCACAGCCTTGGTCGGGTCGGCCACGCGGAAGTAGACGACCGCGTTGACGCGCACCGAAACGTTGTCCTTGGTGATCGTATCCTGTGGCGCGATGTCGAGGGCTACGATCCGTAGATCCATTTTGCGCAGGCGATCCACTCCGAATGGCACCAGGAAGATGAGTCCGGGGCCTTTGGCGCGGGTGAGCTTCCCCAGTCGAAACACGACACCTCGCTCGTACTCGAAGAGCACGCGCATACCCGTAAGGATGGCGCCTCCCGCGAGCATGATCGCGGGAATGAGAATGGCGATGGGATCCATGAGTGTTCCTCTGAAGTGCGTTGGCGCGTCGAGCTTCTTTTCTACTACCCCCCGGGCGCGCAGAGTCTTCACAAAAAGAGGTGGTGCAAGGCCCGACCACGCAACGGAGAGCTCCCCGGGTGAGCGACGGCCCCGTGGGGCGGGGGGCTTCGCCACGGGTTTCGCCGGGACTTTCCCGACATCAGAGCCTCGAGGCTGCGGCTACCCTACAGTAGGCTTGGCACTCCGATGTTGTTGGGGCCGGCCTCGTTCCTCCTGTCGGGTGGGTCAATCATGCGCGCACGTAACCAGGTCCTGGGCCGATTGCCTCGCGGTTGGACACGGACCGCACTCATGTCGCTGGGACTCCTCGCCGGACCGTTCGTTGGCCCGATCGCCGGGCAGGCAGGCTCCACATCGACCGTCGGATTCGGGTTCTACTGGGGCGCGCTCTGCGCAGCCAGTGAATGCGGGGAGAGCGTGAACGGCGCCGGAGGTGCGGTCGCGTACACCAGACCCTTCGGTGAACGGGTGGAAACCCAACTCTCGACGGCGTTCTGGTACGGATCCACGCGCGAAGAGTCGGTGCGGCGGGTCACGGTGTCTGCAGCGGCCCGCGTGTACCCGTCGACGTCCGCCCCACTCTTCGTGAAGGCCGGTGGCGGGTTGTCGTGGGACCTCGAGGGCAGCGGGGCCGACCTCGCGGGGCTTCTCGGCGTTGGTTGGGACATCAGAGGGCTTCTCAGCGTCGTCGTGACCCCGTTTATCGACACCGCCTTCTTCGGTTCACCCGACCCGCTCCCGACGCTCAGGTTGATATCGGGTGGCGTCCAGGTCGGCTGGCCGTTGTGACCCGGGCGCGGGCGTGGCGGACTCGTGCCGACGCCGTGGGCCCTGGAGTGTCGGTAACGACGGCAGTTGACTTCACCCATGGGCGGAATGAGCTTTTTCGCCCCTGCCGGAGTAGCTCAGCTGGTTAGAGCAGCGGAATCATAATCCGCGTGTCGGGGGTTCAAGTCCCTCCTCCGGCACTGGCGAAATGCCAGCATACGTTCGGCCTCCCGGGTTCGACCCCGGGGGGCCGTCGTGCGTTCACCCGGGTGGGCCCGTGGGGAAGGCGGCCGCCGCCTCGTCGAGTGGGCCATGCGACTTGACCGCCGCGGGGGCGGGACACACTGTCGCAACCCCGGGCGGGATTCCGCAGGTCACCCGCCGCTGCGCAGGACTTCCGAAACAGGAACCACCCGATGACGTCTCACCTCGATCGCCGCAGATCCCGAGCCATGCCCAGGACCCACGTCGCTCGAGTGGTCCTCCCGGTGCTCAGCCTCCTTGCCGCCAGCATCGCGGCCGAGGCCCAGGCCCCGTTCATGCCGGTCGAGATCGATCCAGAGACGGGGCGGGTCTTCCTGGAGCTTCCGCCGATGGATCAGGACGTTCTCTACCTGAACGCCCTCGCGACGGGTCTCGGCTCTACACGCGTGTTCGGGCTGGACGCCGGCGCTGGCGTTGCCACCGCGATCGTGCGGTTCGAGCGCCATGGGCCGCGCGTCGCGATGATCAGTCGGAACGTGACCATGACTGCCATGTCCGGGAACCCTGGACAGGTTGCCGGAGCGGAGCGCGCCTTCCCGGTGTCGGTGCTCGCGACCATGGACATCACCGACTCTGCGAACGGCCGGATCGTGGTCGACGCGACGGACTTCCTGCTGAGCGACGCTGTGGACGTCAGGGGCACGGTCCGCGACGCTGGTCTGGGGCAGATTCAACTCGACCGCGATCGGGCGTATGCGGACAACGCTCTGACCGGTGCGTATTCGGGCAACACCGAGATCCGTACGGTCCTCACCTTCACGGCCGACCAGCTCCACCCGGAGCTCGCCCGCCATTCTCCCGACGGCCGCGTGATCACGTTCGAGCAGCAGCACTCCTTCATGGCGCTCCCCGAGGAGCCGATGCCGACGAGGACCTTCGATCCGCGCACGGGCAACTCCTCGACCGTCGTGCACGACTACGGACAGGGCTTCGACGATGACTACCGCGTCCGCTACACGTCGCGGTGGCGCCTGGAACCGACCGACCCTGCAGCGTACCAGCGTGGCGAGCTGGTCGAGCCCCGGCAGCCGATCGTGCTGTATCTCGACCCGGCGATCCCCGAGCCGTACCGCACCGCGTATCGGGCCGGTATCGGCTGGTGGACCGAGATTTTCGAGGCGGCCGGATGGCGTGATGCCGTCCAGGTACGAGACCTTCCCACCGGGGCCGACCCGATGGACGTGCGCTATTCCGTCGTACAGCTGGTGAACCGGAGTGTCCCGGGTCCATCCACGGGTGGAGGTCGACGCGACCCCCGGACCGGTGAGATCCTCGTCGGGATGCCGCGCATGGATTCACACCGCTCGCATACCGACTTCAACCTCTACATGGGGCTCATGCCCGTGTACGACGCGACCGGGGTCGAGCCGCAGCTGGACGCAGAGGCGTTCACGATGGCGCGCCGCCGACAGCTGGCCGCACACGAGATCGGACATACGCTCGGCTTCCCACACAACTTCATCGCCGCCGCCCAGGGCCGAACGTCCGTCATGGACTACCCTTTCCCGCGCATCGAGGTCGACGGACAGGGACAGCTCGATATCTCCGACGCCTACCGAGAGGGCGGTGGATGGAGCGATACGCTCAGCGTCCGCTACGCCTACACCTGGTTTCCGACGCCCGCGGCGGAGGCCGAGGGACTCGCCACCATCGTGCGGGAAGCGCTCGATCGCGGCCACCTGTCCATGGCGGACGGCCAGGTCGCGAACTCGTATCCCGAGGTGAGTCGGTGGGTCGACGGAGCGACGATGTTCGAGTCGCTCGACGGGGCTCTCGCTGTGCGAGCTCTCGCGCTCCAGCACTTCGACGAAGCCGCCGTGATGCCCGGCGAACCGCTGTCCTGGCTGAACGCTCGCTTCGCCCATGTCTACCTGCACCATCGGTATGCGATGGAGGGGCTGGTGAAGTACGTGGGCGGGATGCACTACCGCTACGCGATGCGTGGCGACGGTCAGGACCCGACGGAACCGATCCCGGCCGCCGAGCAGAGTCGCGCCCTCGAGCGCATCGTCGAGGTGCTGTCGCCGGATCTCCTTGCCGTGCCGGATCACATCCCCGGCCTGATTCCACCACCACCGCCCGGATACCGGGAGCCGGCGGGCTGGGTAAACCCTGCCGGCGTCTCACTGCCGCCGGCCGTCGGGTCCCATGCACTCTGGATCGAGTCACCGGCGGGTGCGGCCTTCGACCCCTTCGCGGTGGCTCGGAGCTTCGCTCAGGAGGTCGTGGACAATCTGCTCGCGCGGGAGCGCATGGCCCGAGTCGTCGTTCTGCATGGTCAGGCCCCCACACTACCGTCGCTCGACGACGTCCTGGGCACGCTCGTGCGCGGCACCTGGGACGCGGCCGGGGGCCGGACGGGCTCCGAGGGGCTGTACCGTCAGGCTGCGGAGCGGTCAGTGCTGGACGGGCTCTTCACACTGGCGCTCGACGAGCAGGCGACCTCGGCGGTGCGCGATGGTGCGCTACTCTGGCTCGAACGAATCGGGCAGTCTCTGGAGTCGGCGCCGGCGCGTGACGTCGATCCCGGGTACGAGGCGCACCGGCGCCGCGCGGCGCGTGATATCGATCGCTACCTGACACTCGGCGAGATTCCGGCGCTGCGCACGGGGGTCATCCAGATTCCGCTTCCCTGGCCGTAGGGGGCGCACAAAGCGGCCCGGGTCGAATGACCCGGGCCGCTTTCTCGCTATCAGTGAGTGGCTCGCTCGGGGCGGCCTTCTCTGCTCCGCTTAGCGGACCGCGGCAACGACCTTTTCGGCGAGTGCGTTCGGGATCGTCTTGATTTCGGCCAGCTCTTCAACGTCCGCGTGCTGCAGGCTCCAGAGGGTGCCGAAACGGTCCACGACCGCATCGATACGCTTCGGGCCGAGCCCGGGCACGTTCCGGCGGCGCAGCTCCCAGGCCAGTCGACGGTTCTCCAGCTCGATTCCGACGGCGGCCTGGTCGGACACGTCGAAGCCGTTCTGGTCCAGCTGGTTGACCAGGTCGATCCAGGCCAGGTGATCCCAGCCTTCGGCGTGCGCCTCGATGAATGCGTCGAGATCTAGTCGGCTACCGCGCGCGCCGGAGTGCGAGTCGCCGTGATCCGGAGGACCCAGGCGCCAAGGATCAGTGACAGCCACATCGAGATCATCCCTGCGTTTGTCAGCGCTGCCCCGATCTCCTGATCGCGCGACAGCTTCCCGTACTTCATGAGCATGAAGGTCCAGTCGTGGCTATCGACGTCGACAGGGCCGAACGGCGAAACCAGAGGCAGCGCCTGGGCGCGGGCGTCCGCAGCATAGATCCCGGCGCCCGCGAGGGCCGTCCCGAGCCAGAAGAGACAGACGGTGGCGCCGAACACGTCGCGCTGTTTGATGGCGAGGTACACCCCCGCAGCGATCGGAATGCCCAACTCGAACAGCGTGCCGCCGGCGGTGCTCAGGATTCTGCTGCCCGACCAGAAGAACGCTGCGTGCCCCATCTCGTGAAAGCCGAGATTGATCCCGCTGAAGAGTGACGACACCGTCGGGTCCGCGAGGTACCCGCGGAGAATCCACGCGAGGACCACGATCAGAGGCGCACGTATCCACCACCGCTGCCCCTCGACGCGACTCCCGACCCACTCCGTGACCCTCGGCAGGAAATCACTCACGGGCGTTCTAGCTGGCGATCAGCGGCCCGGCCCGCCGCGCACGACGTCTCCGTCTTTCATCACGAGCTCGATCGATCGCAGCGCGGTGATGTCTTGCGATGGGTCGCCGGTCACCGCGATCAGATCGGCCAGCAGTCCCGGGGCGACGCGCCCACGGTCGCCCAACTCGAAGATCGACGCATTGCCGGACGTCGCTGCGATGAGCACATCGGTGATGGGCATGCCGTAGTCGACCATCATCTCCAGCTCCCGCACGTTGTCCCCATGCGGATAGACGCCGACGTCGCCGCCGAAGCAGATCTCGACGCCCGCGTCGAGGGCCCGCTGCAGACTCTCCCGCTTCGCCACGATGCGGGCTGGTTCGGGGTCCGTGCCCTTCCGCCATCCGTTGTACTGAGAGATCGCGTCCCCTGCAGCCAGCGTCG
>Ga0213866_10002437_pt1 | contig 13121 bp, 13 predicted proteins | sample PICome_11_FD_160079 | JGI IMG/M metagenome (GOLD analysis project Ga0213866, IMG submission 160079) | Coastal seawater microbial communities near Pivers Island, North Carolina, United States - PICO284 | ecosystem: Environmental > Aquatic > Marine > Coastal | place: USA: North Carolina... | reverse complement strand
GATGGCGGATTTCCCAAGCAACTCACGATCGGCAATCGTCAAGCACGATGGTCACGCATCGAAATTGAAGAGTGGTATCAAGAGCAGGTTTTGGCAAATCAATCTGCCTGAACAATTTGCTGGGACGAGGCAAGAGACTCGCATCACGGTATAGCGAGTCCTTGCTTAATACACCAGTTTGACCAATCTTCCATAAACTCCCGCCTCTTATCCAGCAGTTCAGAATTATCGTAGTGACCGCGAACACCTTTCTTGTGATGAAGGTGACCTAACTGTCGATCAGGAACTTCCCACTGATACCCCAATAAATCCTGTCCCACTGTTTGCACAACCGCTCTCCAACCCTGTGCTGTCAGGATCCCGCCCATTTGCAGTTGATCCTTCAAGAAATTATTCAATGCAGAAGGAGTGATGTGAGATTCCTTTCTACCTCTTGGACTATGAAGCAGGTGCTTTCTTTTGCCATTGACTTTTTTGAGTAGATCAAAGATTTCTTTAGCGGCATCAGAGATTGGAATCAGATGATCAACATGTTTCTGGTCGGATGGACGCTTTAGACCTGGGGTAGCACCAGGGATCGTAATCAGAGAATCCGTTTCGTCTATCCAAGACCATTCCAGAGCGACGAGTGCTCCAGGTCGTGTGCATAGCAGCAGATGCAACTTCAGTGCCGTAGGAACAAGATCAAACTGACCATCCCCATACCCACATAATTTCTGAAAAAATCCTGGAACCTCTTCGGCAGTAATTGTCGGATTTCCTTTGGGGACATGCTGAGCGCGATCATCAGGTGAAATCGTGCAGGGATTTTGCCCCCTCCGCATCCAACCCTTTTCAATGGCATAGTCGCAAACTTGCCCCAAAGTCCTGATGACACGATTCGCCATGTCATGAGACTTCCTTGCGTCAATGATTTTGCGCACCTTCTCAACGAATTGTCTTCCACCAGTGCCATCGCCTGAATCCCATTCCAACTCCTTGATGGGAAGATCAGGAGAAAGAACTGGAAAGACATGATTTTCAAGATGGCGCTGGCACTCTTTCTGAGTGCTCGGCGCTTTTTTTTGTCGTGAGGGTGACGTCAACCAGGCATCGCAAACTTGCTTGAGAGTCGGAGCAGAAAGCGTGTCTTTTGGACGGTTCAGCGCCAACCACTGATCGTGGTGGGCATCCAGTCCAATTCCTTTGCGCCATTCCTTGAACGCTTGCACCTTCTGACGCGCTTGTACCAGCGTCAGACGCCCTCCTCCTTTGCCGTAGGTGCCGAGGGGCAGTTCCTGTTGCTTGCGGACGCCATTCGGTAGTTTTTGGGAGTATGGGTGGACGAATCGCCTGCAAGGGACGTTGCCGACCACTGGTTCGTTGACGATACGCAAACCGTTTCCGCAGGGATCCGAGGTTTTTTTACCTCCCTTGGGAATGGCAGGCAAAGCGCGGATTTGAGCGTCAGTCAGCGGTTTGGACATCCCCAAGACCCATCTCACATAACGATTCTATCTCACATAAAACCGCTTTTCATCTCACATAATCTCTCCCATAAAAAATCTGGATCTGATGGCATCGGTGGCGCCCTCATGAGACAGCGACCAACCCAGAAACCCAGTCAATGAGACAATTGCGGACGATCTGAACCGTCTCAAGATTTGTCAAAAGCGGAGAGGGTGGGATTCGAACCCACGGAAGGTTTCCCTTCAAACGATTTCGAGTCGTTCGCTTTCGACCACTCAGCCACCTCTCCAGGAGCCCCTTAAGCCCAATCACTTTAAGGATCGCTCAGCCCCGCACCGCCTGTAGGGATCCACTGGGGCCGCTGGCCGCCCAAGACCTTGGCCAGCCCGATGGGATCGCCCCGCTCAACCAAACACGCTCGGCCCCCAGACGCTGCAGCTGGCTGCGCTCCCGCGCCGTGGGGCGAAAACCCAGCCATAGGCCGTCGACCGTCCCAGGGCCAGGCCCTGGGCGCTCCTGCCAAGCCCAGAGCGCCTGGCGGTCGGGCAACAGCAACCAGCGCCAGCGGCCCAATTGCAGCTGCATCGCCCGACTTTCGATCGCCACAGGCGTGGCCGTGAGGCCCTGGCTGGCCAGCTGCTGGCCCGGTTGCAGAGCCAGGCTGCCATCGGCGCTAGCCAGCACCAGGCCCGCCTGGCTCCGCCAGCAATCGGGCTGCTCGGGTGCCAGCGGATCCAGCAGCAGGGCCCAATCGAAGCGCTGCACCCCCAGGCCCCGGGCCAGCTGGCTGGCCTGGCTGCAGCTGAAGCCATCGGCGGAGCTGCTCACCAGCGCCGCCCGGCCCCGGTGCCGCGCCACCAACAGATCGAGCCTTCCCTGGTGCACCAGCAGCAACTGGTCGGCAGCCAGCAAGTGGCAATGCAGGGCGATGGCAAGGGCCAGTAGGCCAAGCCCCACCCAACGCCAGCGACGGGCCAGGGCCGGCCAAGCCAGGGCCAACAGCGCCAGGCTGAGCAGCAGCACCAAAACGGGTCCTGGCCGGCCCAGTTGCCACTGGGCCATCGGTAAAGCGGCAAAAGCCTTCACCACCGCCACCAGCAGGCTGCACAGCCAGGCCACGGGCACGGTGGCCAGCGGGAGCAAAGGGGGCAACAGCACCGCCAGGCAGGCCAGGGCCATCGCCCCCAGGGTGAGAGGCGTCAGCAGGGGCGCCACCACCAGGTTTGCGGGCACCGCATAGAGCGGCACCACGCCGAAGTGGAGCAGTTGCAGGGGCAGGGTGTAGAGCGAGGCCGCCATGGGCACCGCGGTGGCAACCGCCAACCAGCCCGGCAACCAGCGCCGCAGGCCCAGCTCCAGCGGCCGGGCCGAGATCACCAAGGCTGCCGTGGCCACCACACTGAGCTGGAATCCGACATCCAGCAGCCAATCGGGCCGGGCCAGCAGCAACACCATGGCACTGGCGCCCAGGATCCCCAAGGGCCGACTGCGGTGGCCGCTCTCCAGCACCGCCAGGGCCAGGGCCCCCATCAGCACGGCCCGCAGCACTGAAGGCTGGGGCCCAGCCAGCAGAACAAACAGGCCCATCGCCCCAGCGGCCATGCCCAGCCGCGCCCCCTGGGGCAGGCGGACGCCCAGGGGCAGCACCACCCCCAGCAACACCGACAGGTGAAACCCCGAAGCCGCCAGGGCATGGGAGAGGCCGGAGGCCCGGAAGGCTTCGCGCAACTCGGCCGGCAGCGGCACCACCGCACTGCCCAAGACCAGGGCCGCGAGCACCCCGCCGCGGTCGGGACCTGCCTGCTGCACCAGGGCCTGGGCCATGCGTCGACGCAGATCGGCCACCGGCGTGGCGGGCCGATCGAGCACCTTGACGCCCACCACCTGCAGCTGGCTGAAGGCCCCCTGACGAGCCAGGCGTTCGGCCGGGGCGGCCAGCAGGGGATGGGGCGAGGCCAAGGGCCGGCGCAACCGGCCCCGCACCTGCAGGCGCCAACCCTCCTGGAGGGCCGGGCAGTCTCTAAAGCGCAGCTCGGTGCGCCCGACGGGCAGCTGCAGCAGGGCCCGGCAGCTGCCCGAGCCAAACCCCGCCCGCGGATCACTCAGCAGGGTTCCGGTCAGGTCCAGGGGCAGCGCTGCGCTGCCGGCAGCCTCCATCCGGACCACCGGATCCCCCGCCGCGGGCATTAGCGGCATCGACGCGACCAGCACAACCCGCAGGATCAGCAGGGCCAGCACCAGGGCCCAGAGCAGTGGCTTCAGCTGGCCCCTGACGCCGCGCACCACCGCTCCCCTCCTGACCGCTTAGGGAGTCAGGGTTCCCACGCCCTCATCGGCCGGGGATCTTCAGCAGCAGCTCACAGAGCTGGCGACTGGGGCAACGGCCACCGGCTGGCGTTGCAGCAGGGGAAAGCCCAGGGCCTCGCGCTCCGCTAGCCAGGCCTCGGCCACCTGGCGGGCCAGGTGGCGGATCCGACCGATCGTGGCGGTGCGCTCGGTCACCGAGATCACACCACGGGCTTCCAGCAGGTTGAAGGTGTGGCTGCACTTGAGCACGAAATCCAGCGCCGGTGCGGGCAGCCCGGCGGCGACCAGGTCGGCGGCCTCAGCTTCGTAGATCGCGAACAGCTGCTGGAGACGCTCCGGGTTGGCGGCCTCAAAATTGAAGCTGCAGTGGCCCTTTTCAAACGGCAGCCAGATGTCGCCGTAGGTGTGGTTGCTATCCCAGCTCAGGTCCCAGATGCTCTCGACGTCCTGGAGGTACATGGCCAGACGCTCGAGGCCGTAGGTGATCTCGATCGACACGGGCCGGCAGTCAATGCCGCCGCACTGCTGGAAGTAGGTGAACTGGGTCACCTCCATGCCGTCGAGCCACACCTCCCAGCCCACCCCCCAGGCGCCCAGGGTCGGCGATTCCCAGTTGTCCTCCACGAAGCGGATGTCGTGCTCGTGGGCACGGATGCCCAACGCCTCCAAAGAGGCAAGGTAGGTTTCCTGGATGCCATCGGGGCTGGGCTTGATCAGCACCTGGTATTGAAAGTAGTGCTGGGCCCGGTTGGGGTTGTCGCCGTAGCGGCCGTCGGTGGGGCGGCGGCAGGGCTCGGGGTAGGCCACGGCCCAGGGCTCCGGACCAATCGCGCGCAGCACCGTGTGGGGACTCATCGTGCCGGCGCCCTTCTCGGTGTCATAGGGCTGCAGGAGCAGGCAGCCGCGCTCAGCCCAAAAGCGGTTCAGGGTCTGGATGATGTCCTGGAAGTGCACGGGCTGGGGAAGGGTGGCTAGGGGCATGGACCGAACTGGCCGTAGCGACCGTTACGGCCAAACCAGGCAAACGGCTTAATGTTAGCCAAAAGACCACAAATTTTGGCACTTTTTCAATGGATTGTCGCGTCAGACCGCACAAATCTGCTCACGCGCATGCAGTTTCTGGTTGATTGCTTAGGCCTTCAAATAGACGATGAGCATTCAACTGGCGCCATGATCTTCGCAAAAGACAAACATGGCACATGCATGCCCTTGCCATCAAGAGTCACGGTGATGATATCGGCCAACAATGGTTCAGACAATGAGTTCCAAGTGGAGGTGAGAAGCTCCGAACCCATGCTGAGCAGTGAGACGCGCTGTGAACTAATCGCCTCAGAGCTTCAAAAAGTCCTGTGTTGAACCACCTGCTCAAAACTGCCGATGGGAGTATCTGCTGCTGCTTAGCGCCAATTATGTTGTAACTAGGGCTTGGGGTTGGGCTTGGGCGATCACAAGGCTCTCGAATTCCTCAGCGGGAATGGCCTTGCTCCAAAGCCACCCCTGACCCTGGTTTACCCCGCTGCGACTCAGGAAGGTGGCTTCAGATTCAGTTTCCACGCCCTCGGCACAGACATCAGCACCGATGGCATGGCAGCCCGCCACCAGCCACTTGACAAACCGCTGACGGAAGCAATCGGCATCGACGCCAGAGACGATCGAACGATCCAACTTCACCTTGCTGAAATCGAGATTCAGCATGTGGGAGAGGGGCGCATCACCACTGCCAAAATCATCCACGGCGATGGTGTGCAGGGCCGTGAGCTCGTGAATGAATGCCAGCTCGTGCTCGCCGGCCACCCTGGCTTCGGTGACCTCCACCACCAGACGGCGACCCACCCTGCGCCGCAGGCATTCGAGATCCATCACCGTCTTGGAGATGGGCCGAAAAAACATCTTGCCGGAACCGATGTACTGACAGGAGAGATTCACAGACAGCCACAGATTGGCTGGCATCCGATCGAGGGCCCGCAGGGCAAAGACAAAGGAGTCCTGGGTGACGGAGATATTCAGCCCCGCATCGTCCTCCAGGGCCTGGATGTCATCGGCGGTGGGCTGGGCATCGTTGGGACGCCAGAGCACCTCACCACCGCAGATGCTCCCGGAAGCCAGATCAATGATGGGCTGGATGTGGAAATGTTCCAAAGCCCCCAACAGGCACAGCTCCTTGGTCAGCCTAATCAAAGCAGCTGCCAAGGGGGGGCCAGGCCTCAGGCCACCAGCTCCAGCAGCCCCATGAGCCCGCCGGCCAGCGGGCGATGGCCGGCGGCACTGAAGCCCACCTGTCGGGCGAGGCGCCGCTGCTCAGGGGCGGAAGGGAAGCGGGCCAAGCTCTCCTCCAGGTAGGCGTAGTGCTCCGCAATGCCGAACTGCGCGGCGATCGGCACCACAACCCGGCGCAGGTAGGCACGCTGGAAGCCTGCCGCTGCACCGGAGGGTTCGACCGGCCGGTTGAAATCGAGCACGGCCGCCCGGGCCCCGGGGCGCAGCAGCCGCCTCAACTCCCGCAGGCCAGCGCCTGGATCGGCCAGGTTGCGCAGGCCATAGGCGATCACGGCACCATCGCAACAGGCCGTCGCCAAGCCGGTATCCATCGCGTCACCCTGCTGCCAGGCCAGGGGCAGCCAGGGCTGCTGGGCGGCACGCCGGGCCGCCACAGCCAGGGGAGCCGCAGCGGCATCGAGGCCAAGCACCCTGCCGCCTGGCCGCACCCGGGCTGCCAGCAGGAGGGCCAGATCGCCAGTTCCGCAGCACAGATCGAGGAGCTGCTGGCCGGGACGGGGTTGGAGCCAGGCCATGGCCTGGTGCTTCCAGAGGCGATGCAGCCCGAGGCTGAGCAGGTCGTTGAGCTGGTCGTAGCGGGGGGCGATCTGCTCGAACAGGTCTTGAACCGAGCTGGGGTTGCCCGGCTTAAAGCTGCCCATCCCAAGGCAACACGATGGAGTCAAGGCTGATGCCAGCCCCGGCTTCAGGAGCCGGCAGCAGGCCCCGGGCCTCCAGACGGTCAGGACTGGTGAAGGTGAGCACCATCACCGTGGCCAGCCCCACGGCCGCCGAGCACACCATGCAGCCGGCCAACATGAGCGAAAACTCGCGGCGTTCACTGGCGGCCTGCATCAACTGGAGGGCCCATGCCACCAGGGCCACGACGGCAGCCACCATGCCCAGAGCCAAGGCCGTGGAAGCAGGGGCAGACAGACTGGTCAGGATGGAGAGCAAGAGCTGGGGCGGGAGGCGACCGGCGGAACGTAACGAGCCTTGAAGCAATGTAACTAGTGTTAACAGGCCAACGTGGGCTGTCCGGCCAAGGGCCGAATCGGCAGCTGGCGCGCCAGCAGCTCCTTTTTGATCTGCTCAACGGTGAGCACCCCGTCATGGAGCAGGGAGGCCAGTAAGGCAGCAGAAGCATGGCCTCCTTCGGGGCCAGGATCAAGGGCCTGGGCGATGTGGTCGATCGAGCCGGCCCCACCGGAAGCAATCACCGGCACGGGCACCGCATCGGCCACCGCCCGGGTGAGGCCCAGGGCGTAGCCCGCCTGGGTGCCATCGCCATCCATGGAGGTGAGCAGGATCTCGCCGGCACCCAACGCCACCACCTGGCGCGCCCAGGTGACCGCATCGAGGCCGGTATTCTCGCGGCCGCCTTTGACATAGACATCCCAGCCGCCCGATGCCCGGGCCCGGGCATCGATCGCCACGACGATGCACTGACAGCCGAAGCGCTCGGCCCCGCTAGCCACCAGCTCGGGGCTTGCCACGGCTGCCGAGTTGAGGCTCACCTTGTCGGCGCCGGCCCGCAGCAGTGCCGTGATGCCCGCAACGCTGCTGATCCCCCCGCCCACCGTGAAGGGGATCGTGACCGCCTCGGCGCAGCGCTGCACCAGCTCCACCAAGGTGGAGCGGCCCTGGTGGCTGGCGGCGATGTCGAGAAACACCAGTTCATCGGCCCCGGCGGCGCTATAGCGGCAGGCCAGTTCCACCGGGTCGCTGGCATCGCGCAGGCCGACAAAGTTCACCCCCTTGACCACCCGGCCATCGGCCACGTCCAGACAGGGGATGATCCGCTTGGCAACCATGGATGGGGGCTCCGGTGGACACTGTTAATGTTGCGCCACCTTCCAGTCGCGCCGGCCATGTCCCAGGCTGCCACTATCAACGTTGGCTCCAAGGTGCGGATCACCCGGGTGAGGGATCGCATCCCCACCGTGATGGTGGAAGCCCTCAAGGCCGATGCCACCGGCACGGTGACCGGTTTTCGCACGGTGGATGGCAAGGGCATCGGCGTCGTGGTGGAGCTCAGCGGTGGCCAGACGGCCTGGTTCTTTGACGACGAAATCACCCTCTCCTAAGGCCCAGGCCCTTGAGCAACAGCCCCAACCCTGAGGCGACCAGCGGCGCCGGCGCCCGCCAGCTGCTGGGCATGAAGGGTGCCAGCGGCACCAGCAACATCTGGAAGATCCGGCTACAGCTGATGAAGCCGGTCACCTGGATTCCACTGATCTGGGGTGTGCTCTGCGGCGCCGCCGCCTCCGGAAACTTCCATTGGCGCCCGGCCGAAGTGGGCGCTTCGATCGCCTGCATGCTCATGAGCGGGCCCCTGCTGGCCGGCTACACCCAAACCCTCAACGACTACTACGATCGCGACATTGATGCGATCAATGAGCCCTACCGGCCGATCCCCTCAGGGGCGATCCCCCTGGGCCAGGTGAAGGCCCAGATCGTGATCCTGCTGCTAGCGGGCCTGGGCGTGGCCTATGGCCTGGACCGCTGGGCCGGCCACACCACCCCCGCACTACTGCTGCTGGCCCTGGGCGGTTCGCTGGTGAGCTTCATCTATTCGGCCCCACCACTGAAGCTCAAGCAGAACGGCTGGCTGGGCAACTACGCCCTGGGCGCCAGTTACATCGCCCTGCCCTGGTGGGCAGGCCAGGCGCTGTTTGGCCAGCTCACCTGGACCACCGCCCTGCTCACCCTGGCCTACTCGCTGGCTGGTCTGGGCATCGCCGTGGTCAACGATTTCAAAAGCGTTGAGGGCGACCGGGCCCTGGGCCTGCAGAGCCTGCCGGTGGCCTTCGGCATCACCCGGGCCAGCTGGATCAGCGCCGGCATGATCGATTTGTTTCAGCTGGCGATGGTGGCCGTGCTGATCGTGATCGGCCAGCATTTCGCCGCCGTGCTTCTGGTGTTGCTGATCATTCCCCAGATCACCTTCCAGGACATCTGGCTGCTGCGCGACCCGGTGGCCTTCGATGTGAAATACCAGGCCAGTGCCCAGCCGTTTTTGGTGCTCGGCATGCTGGTGACAGCCCTGGCGATCGGACACAGCCCCCTGGTTGGCTGACGTGAGCGGAGCCACCACCCGCCAGCCAGCCAAGCCCAGCAGCCGCCCAAACCTGCTTCGCGCTGGTGTGCTGGCGGCCCTGATCGGCAGCGGGGTGGCCTTTGGCCAGGCGGCCCTGGTGGCCGGTCTCGACAGCCTGCTGCCCGATGCCCGTGGCATCAACCATTTCAACCGCCCCGGCACCCTGACCATCCTCTCGGCGGATGGCCAGGTGGTGCACAAGATCGGGCCGGTGACCCGTGAAAAACTCACCCCCGAAACCCTGCCCAAACTGGTGGAGCAGGCCTTCATCGCCGCCGAAGACCGGCGCTTCTACCAGCACAACGGCATCGACCCGGTGGGGATCGGCCGCGCCCTGGTGCGCAACATCAGCCAGCGATCGGTGGAGGAGGGGGCCAGCACGATCACCCAGCAGCTGGCCCGCACCGTGTTCCTCAGCCAGGACCGCACCCTGGTGCGCAAGCTGAAGGAGGCCGCCCTGGCCGGCAAGCTCGAACGCCAGCTCAGCAAACCCCAGATCCTCACCGAATACCTCAATGTGGTTTACCTGGGCTCGAGTGCCTACGGCGTGGCCGATGCGGCCTGGGTGTACTTCTCGAAAACCCCCGACCAACTCAATCTGGCCGAGGCGGCCCTGATCGCCGGGCTGCCGCCAGCGCCTTCGGTGTATTCACCCCTGGTCAACCCAGACCTCGCCCTGGAGCGCCGGGCCGTGGTGCTGCGCCGCATGCAGGAGGCGGGCTTCATCAGCAGCAGCGAGCGGCAGCAGGCCGCCGCTTCCCCCCTGGAACTCAAGCCCGCCGAACCCAAGTACTGGGATAGCCAGGCCCCCTACTTCAGCAGCTGGGTGCAGCAGGAACTCCCCCAGGTGCTCACCCCTGAACAGCTGGAAGTAGGGGGTTTGACCGTGCGCAGCAGCGTCAATCTGGCCTGGCAGAAGCAGGCCCAGAAGGCGATCAACACCTACGCCACCGGCGGCATGGAGGGGGCCCTGGTGGCGATGGAGCCGGGCACGGGCCTGGTGCGGGCGATGGTGGGCGGCACCGATTTCCTTGACAGCCAGTTCAACCGGGCCGCCCAGGCGTTGCGTTCCCCGGGCTCCACCTTCAAGTTGTTTGTCTATCTCACCGCTTTGAAGGAGGGAATGCTGCCGGAGCGGGTGCTGCGCGATTCAGCCCGCTGCTTCCGCGGCTACTGCCCGAAGAACTTCGGCGGCCGCTACATGGGCTCGGTGTCGATGGTGGTGGCCCTGCAGAACTCGCTCAACACGGTGGCGGTGGCCCTGCTCCAGGAGCTGGGCTTCGACAAGGTGATCGCCACGGCCAAGAGCCTCGGCATCAGCAGGGAGCTGGGGCGGTTCTACCCACTGGCCCTGGGCGCCTACGAGCAAACCGTCCTGGACATGACCGCGGCCTACGCCGCCATCAACAACGGCGGTATCTATGTCAAAGCCACACCGTTTGAGGAAATTCTGGGGCCCAACGGCGAGCTGCTCTGGAGCCGCCGGGTCGATGGCGACCCCGGCCAGCGGGCGGTGAGCAGCGACATCGCCGCCATGATGATGTGGATGTTGCAGCGGGCGGTGCAGTCGGGCACCGGTGGCGGTGCCGCCCTGCCAAACCGACCGGTGGCAGGCAAAACCGGCACCTCCGAGGGGGGCCGGGACCTGTGGTTCATCGGCTCCATTCCCCAGCTCACCACCGGGGTGTGGCTCGGCTTCGACAACAGCCGGGCCACCAAGAACACCAGCGTTGTGGCCACCTACGCCTGGCGGGCCTTCATGGCGCCGATCACCAAAGACCTGCCCGTGCGCCAGTTCCCGCCTCGGCCGCAGCTGGCGGACACCTACCGGGGTGGCAAAAAGCCGCCGGAGCGGGCCAAGCCGACTAATCGGCCCGCCGACCTGCCCTACCGGCCCCCCCAACCCCTGGAACTCGATCCCAGCCCCAGCCTGGAGGGAGAGGTAGCGCCAATCCAGCAGCAGGAGAGCCAGGCACCGATCGCCCCGCCGAGCCCAGCGCCAGCCACCGCCCCCCCTCCAGCCCTGGAGGCCCCACCGCCACCTGTGACTTCACCCACTCCGCCCTAGGCCCCTGGCGGCGCTGCCTGCAGCAGGGCGGCATAAAAGCCATCTCCGCCGCCGGGGGCGGGCCAGCGCTGCCACTGCTGCAGGCAGCGCCAGGCCGGATGGTCGCCGAGGAAGGCCTGCAGCAGCTGGCTGTTCTCAGCGGAATTGACTGTGCAGGTGGCATAGACCAACTGACCGCCGGGCTTAAGCAGGGGCATCAGGGCCTCGAGGAGGCGGCGCTGCAGCAGCACCAGCTCACCGATCAGGGCAGGGGTGATGCGCCAGCGGGCATCGGCATGGCGGGCCAGGGTGCCCAGGCCCGAGCAGGGGGCATCTAGCAGGATGCGATCAAACCAGCCGCGCCACTCGGGTTTCTCGGCCGCCAGCTCGGTGGCATCGGCAACCAGGGTGTGGATGGAGCCCAGGCCGAGCCGGGCGGCGTTGACCCCCACCCGGCGCAGGCGGCCCTCGGAGCGATCCACCGCCCACACCTCGCCCTGGTCGCCGATCAGTTCAGCCAGGTGGGTGCTCTTGCCGCCGGGGGCAGCGCAGGCATCGAGAATGCGCTCGCCTGGCTGGGGATCCAGCAGCAGCCCCACCGCCTGGGCAGATCGATCCTGCACGCACCAGTGGCCCTCGCCGTAACCGGGCAGGGCGCGCAGCTCGCCGCTGCGGCCATGCAGCGTAAGGCCGTTGGCCAGGTCCGGCAGGGGGGCCGCCTCCAGCCCTGCGGCGGCAAAGGCCTCCAGCACAGCCGCCCGGCTGGAGCGCAGGGGGTTGACGCGCAGGTCTAGGGCGGAGGGCTGGTTGCAGGCGGCCGCGAAGAACTCGGGCTCGGGCCACTGCATGGCCAGCTCCGCCAGCCAGGCGGGCAGGGAGTGGCGCAGGCCCAGGCAGCCGGCGGGATCGGCGGGCAGGGGGCCCAGGCCATCCCAGGGCTCAGGTTTGGCCCCCGCGCGCCGGCGCCCGCAAGCCCGCAGCAGGCCATTGACCACCGGAGCCAGCCGGCCCATGCCGCCCTGCTTGGCCAGCTCCACGCTGGTGCTCACCGCCGCCGAGGCCGGCACCCGGGTGCTGAAAAGCAGCTGGTAGAGCCCCAGGTGCAGCAGCCAGCGCAGCTTGGGGGGCTGGCGAGCGGCGGGCACCTTGCCAAGGGCATCAAGCCAGCCGTCGAGCAGGCGCCGCTGGCGGATGGCGCCGTAGGCCAGCTCGGTGGCCAGGGCGCGGTCGGCGCCTTCGAGGGGATGGCGCTGCAGCTCACGCTCCAGGGCGAGGTCGGCGTAGGCCCCCGCACCCACTGCCAGCAACACCTGCCAGGCCAGCTGGCGCGGCGCCAGACCCACCGGGGCAGTCTCCGGATTGGACTCCGGGGCGGCAACAGACTGCAAGGCGGCGGGGTCGGGGGGCATGGCTCCACACCTAGCGCGGCTGCCAGCGGTGACGGGCTAGGGGCAGGCAACCGGCAGCATCCACCGGGATGCCCTCGGCGCGCAGCAGCTCGGCCTGGATCCAGTCGCTGCCCTCGCGGCTGGGGGTGAAGCTGATCTGCCCTTTGGCATTCACAACCCGCTGCCACGGGATCTCCGACGGCAGGGGCAGGCGGCGCAGGGCCCAACCCACCTGGCGCGCCGCGCCATAGGCGCCGATCAGCTCGGCAATCTGGCCGTAGGTGGCGAGCTGGCCGCGGGGGATGCGGGCCACGGCGGCGTAGACCTGCTGGTCGAAGGCGTTTGGGCTTGGCATCGGCTGGGCAGGCTCCCGCCCGGGAGCTTCCTAGGATTGGGTTAAGCGCGATTTCATACCGTGCCTGGCTCCATGGTGATCAACCCGCTGCAACTCCGGGCCCTGAAACCACTGGCCAGGCGTTATGTGTGGTGGAAAACACCGAGCGAGAGCCTTGCCAATCCCCACCGCCTACTGGCCCAGGTAATGAACATAGGGGCCTGTCAGGACGTCGAGCAG
>Ga0213866_10002435_pt1 | contig 13124 bp, 11 predicted proteins | sample PICome_11_FD_160079 | JGI IMG/M metagenome (GOLD analysis project Ga0213866, IMG submission 160079) | Coastal seawater microbial communities near Pivers Island, North Carolina, United States - PICO284 | ecosystem: Environmental > Aquatic > Marine > Coastal | place: USA: North Carolina... | reverse complement strand
CCCAGCGTTGACCTGTATGCCGACGTGGGTCGGGAAGACCGAGATACGCCGCTGATCGATTTCGGCGACTATTCTCGTGACGCCGTCCGCTTCAGCGTAACCCAGATGCTGTTTGACGGTTTCGATACCCGCGAGCAAGTGCGCGCGTTGGGCTTTGATCGCTTGTCACAGTACTACGAACTGCAGCAAGCCTCCCAGGAAGCAGCGCTCGAGGCGGCCCAGGCCTACCTTGATGTGGTGCGATTCCAGCAGCTCACCGAGTACGCCAAGGAAAACTACATTGTTCATCGCCAGGTGTTCGACAAGATTACCGAACGCACGGGTGGTGGCGTCAGCCAGGGCGTAGACCTCGAGCAGGCGTCTGCACGTATCGCGCTGGCGGAGTCTAACCTGCTGACAGAGCTCACCAACCTGCATGATGTGTCTACGCGCTTCCAGCGCGTGGTCGGTGACGTACCGGGTGACAACCTGCCGGTGCCAACAGTACCTACCGGTATGATTCCGGATATGCGCGATGCTGCCCTGCAGCTTGCCTACGAGCGCAGCCCGGAAATTGACGCCGCCATCGAAAACCTGCGTGCGGCCCAATCGCAACTCAACCGAACCAACGCGCCGATGATGCCGCGTTTGGACCTGCGCTACAGAAATGAAGTTGAGCATGACACCGATGGTGTGGATGGCCGCTTTGATATCGAAGCCATCGAATTGGTGCTGAACTACAACCTGTTCCGCGGCGGTGCCGACAGCGCCCGAAAGCGAGAGTTCTACAACCTGTACAACGCGGCTATCGAAGAGCGTAAGCAGGCCTGTATCAACGTGCGCCAGAACACCATGATTGCGTTCAACGACATCAAAGCGCTGGAAGACCAGGTGATCTTCCTGAACAACCAGCTGCTGTCACAGGACAAGACACGTCGGGCATACAACGACCAGTTCGACCTGGGTCAACGTACCCTGCTCGACCTGTTGGACTCCCAGAATGAGTACTTCGATGCTCAGCGCGCAGCCATGACCGCTCGCACCAACCTGATGACCGCCCAGGCCCGCACCCTGTCGAATATGGGTTTGCTGACTAGCGCCATGAGTGTTGATGGCTTCAACCAGGACAAGGTAGAGGAGATGAACCTCGAGTTTTCCCGTGGCGACGATCCTAACGGCGAAGCCCTGTGTCCGGCAGAGCCGCCTACCCAGCTGTATATCAACAAAGAGCAGTTGTTTGCGGAGCTCTATGGCGATGGTGGCAATGCGACTGCCGCAAGCGCTGGTGCCGTTGGTGCACTGGCCGCGGGTAGCACTCGTTACCGCGCCGCTGGTGACAACATCGTCGGTACCGATCTGAATGTACTGTTCGAGCTGAACTCCTCGGTTATCAGCAGTGCCTTTGACGACGAGATCGCCGGTATTGCCCAGGTAATCAAGGACAACCCGGGAATTGATGCGATTGTTGAAGGCCACACAGACAGCACCGGCGAAGACGACTACAACATGTGGTTGTCAGAGCGCCGTGCCAATGCGGTGCGCACCATGCTGATTGAGAAGCACGGTATTCCGGAATCGCAGCTGAAGTCGGTGGGCTTCGGTGAAACCCAGCCGCGTGCGGACAACGCGACGCTAGAGGGTCGCCAGCAAAACCGCCGTGTGGAACTGTACATGAGAGCCGGCAGCTAAGAGCGGGCAACAACTCTCTGAAAGGCGGCCTTGGGGCCGCCTTTTTTGTGTCTCGTTGTATGACCGGGCGGGCTCACTAAAAGCACTGAATGACAGCCAATGCGTTTATTGTTTAACGCGGATGTCTCGTTCGTGGCCCTTGCTAAGACCATGCCTGTCTAAAAATTGACCAGTTTACGATGGCGCTGTCTGGTGCACTTACTACCTTTACCAAGGCAATACCTCGGACGGCGGAGTAACGCTTTGAGCTTTACGTAGTAGATAAAGCCAAAGTGTGTGTGCCTGTGGACGAAAATATGAAGATTCAGGATTACGCCAATACCGCACCTAGCAAGAATCCGCGCCCCGGCAAATTCGCTCATAAGTTTACGGTGTCGTCACAGGCCAATAAGGAGACGGTGGTTGTGCCACTTGCCAATAAGTATGGGGTTCGCCCAGATGTACGTCGTTATGGCCCTGAGTACTGTGAGGAAATCTGTTCGGTAACGTTGTTGAATTCGACTGCTGGCGGCCGTGAGCTGGCAGCCGAGGCGATTCTACACCGACATCGCCCCAATACGACTCAGGTGGCTGTAGGGTAGCCCTGACTCCTCACGCCATGTGTTGAACGCGGCCTGAACCAACTTCATCTCCCGCAGGGTGTTTGGGTTGTCGGTGATATCCAGACCGGCTCGGCGCAGGCACTTTACGACGTCGCCTGTCATCACAAAGGTGTCTTTGCCCAGGGTGCGCAAAACCCGCTGTCCGGACATGCCTCCCAGGCGTGCGCCGCGCTTTTTCAGCAGAGTAAACAGCCCAACCAGGTCGTCCTCTGGCCAGCGGCTGATCATCTTGCCGAAGCTGCCGTGCTCTTTGCTCACATCGAGAATGAACTGTGCATTGTGCTGCACCGTCAACACCTTCTGCCGGTTTCGGACAATGCGCGGGTTCTGGCAGATGCGATCGATCTGGTCGGGGCTGAGCATCACGATTTTCTCCGGTGGGAAGCCGAAAAACACGTCCTCGAAATCGTCCCACTTCTGGTTGATGACTCGCCATACGAATCCGGCCTGAAAGATGCAGCGTGTCATCTCCGCCAGCCAGCGGTCATTCTTGGTGGCAGAGAGCGCACGTGAGCTGCGCACTTTCGGCATCATGCTTGCTACCGCTTTTTTGCCGCCGTGCCGCTCGGCTGCGCGGTCGTAAATAGCTGCGAATTTTTCCATGGTTGAATGTGCCTTGATTTGGCTGGCTTCCAAGTAGAGCGAAGTATCTGTGAAGTTGGGGTTCGGAGAAAACCGTATCCCTGCTTTCGCTATGTCTGCGAGCTTACCAGCTTTCAATGAGACAAAAAAAAGCCCGCATCGCTGCGGGCTTTTTTCATTCTGCTCAGGCTTAGAACATGTACTTGAAGCGTGCGCCCCAGACCTGTCCTTCGTCCTGGTAGTTCGAGTGTGATCCTGCCAGAACCGGCGTGTCGTAGCCCTGCGACAGAGCCGCTTCATCGAAGATGTTGCGGCCGTAGGCCATCACTTCCCAGCTCTCGCCGCGCAGACCCGCACGCAGATTGACCTTGGTATAGGAATCAACAAGGTCTAGCGGGTCATTGTCACCGGCAGAGTTGAACTCGTCGCGATAGTTGATGTCAGTGCTGACAAAGATCTCCATGTCGTTGGACAGTGGGAATACATAGTCAGCGTAAGCCGCCGCGCTCCAGTCAGAGGCGTACAGGGTGGGCTCGCCAGAGAGATCGTTCCCGGTTGCGCCTGCCGGTGTGCCGCATAGGGCGTCAGCGTCCAGCTGGAATGCGTTACATGGACCATCGGCGAAGTCCTTGTAGGTTGCATCCAGCCACGCGAAGTTCACACCCAAGCGCAGGTTATCCGTTGCCTGCCAGAGGCTATCAACCTCCAAGCCATAAACTTCGGAGTCGGATGCGTTTTTGACTGAGAAGCCGACACCTTTGAAGATTGCGGTTTGCAGATCAGAGTACTCGGTGTAGAACAGCGCCCAGTTCAGGGTCATGCCACCGTCAAGCAGGGTGTGCTTACCGCCGATTTCGAAGGCGTCTACCTCTTCATCATCGAACTCGAAGTCCTCATTCGGCTCGGTAGCAACAAATCCTGGAGGAGGAATCTGCCCTACGGTAAAGCCGCCGGGCTCGCCATCATCCGCAGCGGTAAAGCCGCCGCTCTTGAAGCCCTGGGAAAAGCTCGCGTAATACATGCTGTTGTCGGTTGCGTCCCACTGTAAGTTGACGGACGGGGTCCAGGCGTCAGTTTTGCGATCATCCTTGTAGTTGTAGGCATAAGTATTAAACAAATTTGCCTGGATGATATACAGGTTGTAGTTGGTGCCGGGTACGCCAAGGCCATCCACGTCATCGGACAGGAACTGATCGCTGACAACGTCTTTTTCTTCCTCGGTGTACCGCAAGCCCAGGGTTAACCTCAGGCTGTCAGAGAGGTTGAACGTACCCTGTGCGAACAGTGCCCAGGATTCCGAGTCCAGTTGATAGTAGTGATTACGGGCAATCTGCTTGGCACCATAGGGGCCCGCCGGGGAGGTTAAGCCGATCAGCTGGCCAAGACTCTGGATACCCAGTTCGCCAACGGGAGTCTCGGGTGCGCCCGGTATATAGGTATCGAGTGTAGAAAACTGGAACAGGTCCCCCAGGCTACTATCGATCCGCACAATGCCATCGAACTCCAGGTCGCTTTCGTCGTAGTAGAAACCGGCAACGTAGTCGAAGAACTCACCGCCTGGCGAGGTGATACGGAATTCCTGGCTCCACTGTTCGAAGTCCTGGTCGTCGTCACGGGAGATGAACTGGAGCGGTAGCCAGTCAACGTCAGCGCCGTCCACGTAGTTGTATTTGGAGTAGCCGGTGACGGAGGTCAGGGTGACGTTACCCACATCCCAGTTGGCCGTGAGTACCGCATCATCAAATTCGTTGTTGCTGCTGTCGGGATTCAGCCCGATTCCGATGCCATCGGCCTTGGATGCCCCGTAACCGTTGTCTTTGTAAACGGCAAACTCTTTGCCGGCGGATGACGCAAAATCCGGGAAGAACTGATCAATCAAAGCGTATGCTGCAGAAGCAAAGGAAGAGCGATTAGGTACGAGCGCCTCTCTATCAGCAGCGTTAAGAAAGCTGAGGGTACCCGATGCAGCGCCAGTACGTTCATAGTCCGAGTTAGTGTACTTGAACGCCATGTCGAAAGTATCAGTTGGCGCCCAGTTCAGGCTGATGCGGTAGCTGGTTTCTTCCTCGGCACCGTCCACCTCACCGGTATAGAGGTTGTCGACAAAACCGTCGGTCTCACGGTATTTGAATGCCAGCCTCGCCGCGAACGTATCGCTCAGGCTGCCACCGACATAGCCTTCATACAGCTGGCCATCGTTTTCTTCAAAAGAAGCGGCGATTTCGCCCTCGAGTTCATCGCCCGGGGCGTTTGAGCCAGAGACGATGTTCACGGCACCTGCAACCGTATTACGGCCGAACAGGGTACCCTGCGGACCGCGCAGTACTTCCACCCGCTCAAGGTCAATGAAGCCCGCACGTAGCTGGCGGGCCCGACCCTTGTAAACGCCGTCAATGTAAACACCGACGGACTGTTCGAAGCCGCGGTTGTTACCCGAGCCGACGCCGCGCATGTAGATGTTGGTGTTCACCGGCGCGTTGGCGATGTGCAGGTTGGGCACATAATCAGCCAGCGCGGACATGTTCGGGATACCGGCATCCTGGATTTTCCCGCCCTGGATCGCGGACACCGAAATCGGTACGTCCTGGAGGCTCTCGGCCCGCTTCTGTGCGGTTACGATCACTTCTTCCAGCTGTTGTGCTTGGGTGAATGTGCTGGCGGTTGCCAGAGTTACAGCGGCAACCAAGGGTGCCTTACGGAATGACACAGGCATGTCGAGCCCTCTTATTTCTTGCGGTTTTTATAAAAATACCCGCACTGATGAGGCTCCAGTGCGGAACTGTAGTCAATCTTAGGCCAATCTGATCATTAACGACAATGCTCGGATAAGACAAATATTGCCTAAAAAGGCCTAATCTAACTTGTTATGCATCAAAAATGTTCAAAAAGTGACAAAGAATGGAGTGCCTGGCGCTGTATGCGCCGGGTGTGCTCAGGTGGCTCTCAAAGCGGTGACCAGCCGCCATTCGGCCTTTGATACGGGTTGGATGGAGAGTCTGCCCTTTTTGAGCAGCACCATATCGGACAATGCTGGCAGGGTGCGCAGCTCCGCGAGTGGAATCAGGCTGTCGAAGGCTGACCTGAAGGCGATGTCCACACAGTACCAGCGCGGTGCCTCCTTCGATGCCTTAGAGTCAAAGTAGCGATTGTCCGGGTCAAACTGTGCGGGGTCGGGGTATGCGGCCTTCACCACCTCGGCCGTTCCCACCACGCCCACGTTCTTGCAGCTGCTATGGTAGAACAGCACGCCGTCCCCAACCACTACGTTGTCGCGCAGGAAATTGCGCGCCTGGTAATTACGAATGCCGTCCCAGACCGTGTACCCGGCCTTTTCGTGCGCCAGGTCATCAATGCTGTAATCATCCGGTTCGCTCTTGAACAGCCAGTAGGCCATGACGCCTCTCCCTTAGTCCCGCGTGGCGGTAATGGCAGCCGCCGACAGCGCTGCTAAGATTAGCGCCACCCCACCGACAGTGTCCTAAGACTATGCAAGATCTGGTGCCCGATAAAGTAGAAGTAAGACAGCAGGCTGCTGAGACCGTTGAAAATATCAATGCGCTGGTTGGATTCTTCAATCAGCTCGACGCGGAAGACCCGCTGATTCGCCTGATCACTGCGGCGAGTGTGATCGGAATCTCATTGTTCCTGCTCATGGTGACGCGTTTGATGATTGGCCGGCGCCGCAAGCATCTCGAGTCACTGCCCGCCGACCGCTTCAAGCCCTTGCGGTTACAGGCGCAGGACCTGATGTCGTCGGAAGATATGCAGAAACTGTGGAGTACCGTGTGGCGCGTCGTGGGCCTCGGTTTATCATTCGTGTTCGGGCTGACTGCGGTTATCGGCGTGTTGATGACCGCCCAGTGGACACTGACCCTTGCCGCGCGACTGATCATATTCGTTGGCAGCATTCTGGGTTATCTGTGGGCCGGTTTTGTGGGCTACCTGCCCAGTTTGTTCACCATCTTCATAATTGTTGTGGTGATGCGCTACGTTATTCACCTGATCGGGCTGGTGTTCGATGGCATTCGAACCCGGCGCATTCACTTGCGAAACTTTTATCCCGAATGGGCGGACACCAGTTTTGGATTGGTAAAGCTGTTCATCTACGCGCTCACCGCCGTCATCGTGTTCCCGTATCTCCCGGGTTCCAGTTCGCCAGCGTTTCAGGGGATATCAATTTTCGTGGGGGTGTTGGTGTCCCTGGGCTCTACGACGGCTGTGGCGAACGTGGTTGCCGGGGTTGTGATTACCTACACGCGCGCGTTCTCGGTGGGCGACCAGGTCGAGCTGGACAGTGTTCGCGGCCGGGTCATCGAGCGTAGCACCTTCGTAACGCGAATCCAGACCCTTAAAAACGTGATCGTATCGATTCCCAACTCCATGGTTCTGAGCAACAACGTCATCAATTACAGCAAGAACCTGGGTCAGTCGGGCCTGTTGGTGCACACCACGGTCACTATTGGCTACGACGTGCCGTGGCAAACCGTGAATGATCTGCTGGTTGGCGCAGCCAGGCGCACGGAGGGAATCAGTGCTAATCCCGAACCGTTCGTGCTGCAAACCTCATTGGACGACAACTACGTGAGCTACGAGCTCAATGGCTGGACCCGTAAACCTGAAGACCTTCCCAAAACTTACTCCATGCTGCACGCCAATATCCTTGACGAGTTCCATGGGCAAAAGGTTGAGATCACGTCTCCAGCATTCCGAGCGATGCGCGACGGCAATGCCTCCACCATTGCGGAGGTTATTCCCCGCGAGGAAGGGGAAGCCGCCGAGTCCGATGGCAAAGAGAAGCCCTCGCCGGCCTGACCGCCGGCAGGTTCCTCTAGCAGGGCTTGAGTCACTCTCCCAGCGGGAGTGCCAAGTACCGCCCTAAGACAGTCAATGCTCGATCAGCTCGCTGCCCCGCAGCGAACGAAACAGGGCCGTCGATTCCTGTTCCGGGTCTTCACCGCGCAGCCGTTGTCCGAGCACCTGCAGCACCAGGGCGGTGATGGATGCCAGCGGAAGCTCTTTGACGTGGTCGAGATCTACCCAGCGAAGATCCTCCAACTCGCCATTACCTTTCAGTTCGCCGCTGAGATATTCCGCGTCGACCAGGAAGAAGCGCGCGTCAAAGCGCCGAACCCGATCGGGTGGTGTCACCGCACGGGCGAAATAATCCATGCGATCTAGTGCCGGGACAACGCCCAGGTCAAAAAAGGGGGCCCAGTTGGGTGAGCGGCTGCGCACGCTACTCCCGTGAGGCACGCCGAGTACCAGCCCGGTTTCTTCGTAAGTCTCCCTGACGGCTGCCATGGCGAGGGCGCGCGCCCTGGCGGGAGAGGTGGAGTCAGTCAGGCGATCCATCACGTCGGTGCGCAGGTTGATCGGGCAGGGTACTCGCGCATCGCCTGCGTCCACGCGTCCACCGGGGAACACGTAACGTTGCGGCATAAACACGTGATTGGAGCTGCGTTTACCCAGCAGCACTTCGCGCTGATTTCGAAGGATGATCAGCGTGGCTGCATCCTTGGGTCGCAGATAGGGATGGCGCTGGTCACTCACGCTGACACTCCTAGTCGCTGAAACCCGGGGGCGGTGTGAAAGCCCGATGGTGCGATTCCAGCAGCCGAGCCACCGCCAGGGTGGTGCGATCGCCCAGGTAGCGGGAGGCGATCTGCACTCCGATGGGCAGTCCCTCCTGCGATAGACCGACTGGCGTGACGGTGGCAGGCAAATGCGCGTTCAGCGTCACCCCGGACCAGCGCATCAGGTTGGTATACGGCTGTGGTTCGCCGTTCACGGGAATACGCCGGGCATGCATGTCGGGGGTGTGATCGTGGGCGAAGGCACAGACATGGGCGCAGGGGCACAGCACAACATCATAGTCTTCGAAGAAGCGGTTCCACGCGCTGCGGGTTCGCAGTCGGCGTTCATTCTGGCGCAGCCAGTCGCTGTGACTCAGCGCGATTCCGCGCATCTGCAGCAGTGGTTCGCTCATGTCTGCCGGATCTGCCACCGCTACGGTCTCAGCGGCTGCTTTGCGTACTTCATCGGGCATGTCAGCGCCTAGGGCAGCGAGAAGCAGTTGGGTATAGTTGTGGTGATTCCGCTCAGGGTCGAAATCCGGTCGCGCCGTGCGGTCGACCGTTGCCCCCAGGGCCTCGAGGCTGTCTGCCGCGGCTTCGATGGCTGCTTTTATGTCTGCTTCCACCGGGCAGAATTCATCGTCAGACCACACGGCCACTCTCAGGCTCGCTGCGTCTTCGAAGCTGGCTGGCGGCAGGTCGACGCGCCACCCTGTGGCAACTTCGGGCGCGGGGCCCAGCAAGACATCAAGGGCCTGTTCGAGATCATCCACGCAGGTGCCAATAGGCCCGACAACGGACAGGTCGGACTCCGAATAAATATGCTCACCCGGGGGGAGGTGGCCGCGCTGCGAAACAATGCCGTAGCTGCTCTTGTGACCAAACACGCCGTTGAAGTGGCTGGGGGTGCGAATAGAGCCGCCGATATCACTACCCACTTCCAGCGGCGTCAGGCCTGCGGCCACCGATGCAGCCGCTCCGCCAGAAGAACCGCCACAGGTGCGCTCGGTATTCCACGGGTTGTTGGTGGTGCCGTACACATCGTTGTAACTCTGCAGGTCGGCACTCATAAACGGCACGTTGGTTTTTCCGAATACGATGGCACCTGCGTCGATATAACGCTGTACTGCCACTGCGTTGGCGGTGGGTACGTTGTCCTTGCATGCCGGCATGCCGCCGGCTGTGAGCAGGCCCTCGGTGCAAAAAGCGTCCTTGATCGTAATCGGGACGCCGTGTAGCGGCCCCCAGGACTCCCCGCGCTGAGCGGCTGCGTCTGCCTCGCGGGCTCTTGCCATGGCGCGCTCGCTGTCCAGCGCTACAACGGCGTTTAAACCGGGGTTGTGCGCCTCGATGCGGTCCAGGTAGAAGGCCAGCGTGTCGACAGAACTGCGCTCGCCGGCGACGATGTCTGCAGCCAGGGAGAATGCGCTTCGATAGAGCGGTGAGGTCATGGTGCGTGCTCGCTAACAAGTTCCAGAGGCCCAGCATAATACTGGAAGCAGCTGTTTCGCGCAGGGGTTGGCGCATCGGCAAATTGTTACACCTTGCGATTGTCGACACGCAATTCCTCGTGCAAGAATTTGGTGATGGATTTCGATATTGCACAAGTGGTCACGATCATCGGAATGACCGCGCTGAGTTATGTGTCAACCAACCTGGATAACCTGCTGCTTGGGGTCATTCTGCTTGGCGCGAACCCAGGTCGGCAGTGGCCGATAAAACTGGGAATGGTCACCTCAGCGGCCGCTGTGTTATTGCTTTGCGCCCTGGGCCTTGTGGTTCGCCACACCGTCGACGCGGGGCTGGTGGGATATCTCGGCCTGTTGCCGATTGCGCTCGGGCTGCATCATCTGTTGAAACGTTCGTCGATCAGCGAAGAAAACACCGCTGCCACCCGTGCTTTCGGCAACCGCGATGCTATGGCAGTTTGGGTAGGCAGCACCGCACTGATGGTCGCCAACAGTGGCGACACGATCGCACTGTTTCTACCGCTGCTCGCCGACACACGCCCCGCAGTATTCCCGCTGGTTGGTGTGGCATACCTGGTCACGGCCCTGGTGTGGGTCTTGCTGGCCTGGGCGTTAGCGTCCAGGCCCTGGATTGCGAAAACGATGGATCGCCACGGCAGCGCGGTGCTGCCGTGGGTAATGATAGGGGTTGGTATTTACATTCTGGCCAATACCGCCACCGACAACCTGGCATAACTGCCCGCGTCGGCGGCGACAGCGGATCAGGCCGCTTTGGACGAGCGCGAATTCCGGTAGCTGATGAGCCTGTTCGCAAACAGTGGGTTCTCTTCGGCCAACTGGTCCAGCAGCGCGCTGTGGCCGCCGCGCTCCAACTGCCAGAACACGGCGTCGGCGATCACATCTGCCCTGACGGACAGCAGGTCCAGGCCGTTCTGCTGGGCGCAATCTTGTGCCAGGCGGCACAGCCAGCCACTGGCAGCCGTGGACAATCCCAGTTCGCTCTGGATCCTGTCTTCCAGGCCAGCCAATCGAAGCTTTTTCTTGAATCGCGTGATCATTGTCTCCCTCCCTCCGAGGTGGTTTTGTGTCGATGAGTCCATGCTAGCTAACCGGGGCCCGGGCTAACATGGCCGGGAGCGCCACTCTGCATGGCCGCCGACGCCAGCCCATTGATCTGGATCGCTGTTTGGCCAGTTGTATTGGCGCAGTCTTCTCTGGGCTACACTGTGGTGCGATAAAAACCGCCTTGGAGATAAGCCATGTCCGCTACCCGCCGTGATTTCAATCTGTCCACCCTTGCGCTACTGGGCGCCGCCGCTGCCCCGGCCGCCATCGCCGCTGTGCCCGAAACCTATCGTCGATGGGTGCTCGCGTCCCGGCCCAGCGGGAAACCGTCGGTCGACAATTTCCGCCTGGAGGAGGTGGCAGTGCCGACGCCGGGCCAGGGCCAGATTCTGCTGAAAACCCGATACCTGTCGCTGGACCCTTACATGCGGGGTCGGATGGCGGCCGGGGAGAGCTATGCCGACCGGGTAGAGCTCGGTGATGTCATGGTGGGCGGGACGGTGGCCGAGGTTGTGGTCTCCAACAACGCCGCGTTTGCGGTGGGTGACCTGGTGACGGCCATGTCAGGTTGGCAGGAATACCAGGTCTCTGATGGCCAGGGCGTGATGAAGCTTGATCCTCGCATCCAGCCTATGTCCTACGCGCTGGGAGTGCTTGGTATGCCCGGGCTTACCGCCTACGTTGGCTTGCTGGATCTCGGCGAACCCAAACCCGGCGAAACAGTGGTGCTGGCGGCCTCCACCGGAGCGGTGGGCTCTGTTGTCGGGCAGATCGCCAAGATCAAAGGCTGTCGCGTGGTGGGTATCGCCGGTGCGGCTGAGAAATGCGCGTACGCTGTTGAAGAGCTTGGCTACGACGCCTGCGTGTCCCACTACGACGACAATATGGCCGAGCAGCTGGCCGCCCAGTGCCCCGATGGTATCGACGTTTACTTTGAAAACGTGGGCGGCAGTTCCTGGGAGGCGGTTATGCCGCTGTTGAACGACTTTGCCCGGATTCCGGTATGTGGCCTGATCGCGCACTACAACCAGACCGAGCTACCGCCGGGGCCCGACCGCATGAGCGTGCTGCAGTCGATGATCCTGGTGAGGCGGATCAAGATGCAGGGTTTTATCGTCAGCGACCATTTCGATCGCGTCCCAGACTTCGTTAATGATGTGGGCGGCTGGGTGGCTTCAGGCAAGATCAAGTACCGTGAGGATGTGGTCAACGGTCTCGAGAATGCACCGGAGGCCTTTCTCGGTCTCTTTTCGGGTGCGAATTTTGGCAAGCTGGTGGTGAAGGTCAGCTGACACAATCACCATCGCCTCTGGATTTACTGGGGGCAGCCGCTACAATTCGCGCGACTTTTTCAGGAGACACCTTGTGGAAAACGCTGTCGAACGTGCCCTATACGCGGCTCGCTGGCTCCTCGCCCCCATCTATATCGGCCTCAGCTTCGCCATCATTCTGCTGGCCATCAAGTTCTTCCAGGAGCTGTTCATCGTCTTCCCGGTGATTCTGCAGACCTCGGAAGCGAAGCTCATACTGGTCATCCTCGGCCTGGTGGACCTTGCGCTGGTTGGCGGATTGCTGGTGATGGTAATGTTCTCTGGCTACGAGAACTTCGTCTCGCGTATCGAGGCCGCTGAGGAAGACAGCGACCTCGACTGGCTCGGCAAGATGGACTCCGGCACCCTGAAAAACAAGGTGGCTGCGTCCATTGTGGCCATTTCCTCTATACACCTCCTCAAGGTATTCATGGAGGTGGAGACCGTCGAAAACGACAAGATCCTCTGGTACGTGATCCTGCACCTCACCTTTGTGGTATCGGCTTTCCTGATGGGTTATCTCGACCGGGTGACGCGCAAGAACTGAATCAGCTTCGCCTCAACCTGGCGCCAGGTGCTCCCCGTAGTCCGCGCTGGTACGCTGTTATGCGATCACCGGCTGGCTGCCTTGCAGCCTGTCGCTATACTTAAACCCCAGAGGCCGGCCCAATACCAGCCTGGCACCACCTAAAAACACCATAACAACAAGGAGGATGGGGTGAATCCTACATCGACATTTTGTCGGCTGTTGTCGGCCGTCAGTGCGGCTTATCTGCTTGCCCCCGCACTTGCTACTGCGCAGGCACTGCTGCTTGAAGAGATTATCGTTACCGCACAGAAGAAGTCAGAGAGCTT
>Ga0213866_10002434_pt1 | contig 13124 bp, 8 predicted proteins | sample PICome_11_FD_160079 | JGI IMG/M metagenome (GOLD analysis project Ga0213866, IMG submission 160079) | Coastal seawater microbial communities near Pivers Island, North Carolina, United States - PICO284 | ecosystem: Environmental > Aquatic > Marine > Coastal | place: USA: North Carolina... | reverse complement strand
GCCAGTTGCTGCCGGGCGCCAGGCCGTAGTCGCGGAGGTAGTGTGCGATGCGTTTGACGGGCTTGGCGCCGCCGAGGGATTGGGGGCTGGCCCAGTAGAGGTGCTCGAGGTAGATCGCGTCCTCGACCCAGTGGCCGGGGTGGACGCAGGCGAGGTCGAAGAGGACGGCTGGCCCGTCGGGCGCGGCGTAACGCGACATGGCGTTGCCCGGGTGCAGGTCGCCGTGGCACCAGAAGCCGGTGTCGCGCGCCTGCCAGGTCTTGAGCCAGGTCGGCAATTTCTTTCCGGCCTTCTTTAACGCGCTGCGCCAGCGCTGGGAGTTGGCGATGGTGTCTCGGCTGATGGATTGCTTGGCGAGCTTGAGCTGCGCGGGCCAGTCACGGTGGACCGGCGGGTCGCCCTGCGGGATCAATCGGGCGCGGGCGTAGAAGTTGGCCGCGGCCTCGGCTAGCAGTTCATAGCCCTCCGCGCCCCAAGGCGTGCCCAGCGGGCCGTGCGGCAGGCGCTCCATGACAATCCAGGCGAGGTCGTATCCGCCGAGCTCGCTGCCGTGGGCGAAGACGCGTGGGGTGACATCGTCGGAGGAGAGCTGCACCAGCCAGCGGCGCTCTGTTGGAGGGACGGGGAACTTAACGACGGCTTGGTGGTGGTTGCCTTGCTCATCGCGCCAGTCCGCGTAGCCAGTGAGCGCGCCGCCACGCTGCCAGTCGGTGCGGAACCAATTGAGATCGGTCAGCCGGCCTTCGCAGAGCTCGAGCAGGACGGGGGCAAGGGACGCCCCGAAGGGGCTGATCGGCATATCGTTGGGGACGGGCTCGGGCGAGGGCGATCGGGGGGCGACTTCGATCGGCCGGCCGAGGGTCGGGAGGGTTGCTTCGGCCTGGGCGGGAGAGGTTCCCAGGCCTGTGCAGTGTTCTGGCGCGTCGGGCTGATCCATCAGGCCGCCTTCCGGGTAGTGATTGCAGGGCCGAGACGTGAGACGGGAGGCAAACGAGGCGATAGCTCAAAACTACCGCGATTGGCGTACCCGGGCAAGACATTTTTTCGTTAAAGCCTTACGATCCTTAGTTTGCCCGTTTTATTGAACCCTAGAAAGGTGCCTCGATGCGTGATCAACGCCTGGACAAGCTCGCCCAAGTGCTCGTGAACTACTCGGTCAAGGTCCAGCCGGGCCAGATCGTCCGGATCAGCGGCGACCAAGTCGGGGCTTCACTGCTCGAGGCGGTCTACGAGGCGGTCCTCGAGGCCGGCGGCCACCCCTTGCTGCGCATGGGCAGCGGCGGCTGCCAGGACATCTTCCTGCAGAGCGCCAGCGAAGACCAGCTCAAACACGTCTGCCCGATCGCCATGGCCGAGGCGGAAACGATCGATGTGAGCATCGGGCTCTGGGCGGATGTGAATACCAAGTCCGCATCACGCGTCGACCCCAAGCGGTCCGGCCTGTCGTCTGCCGCACGCAAGCCCATCTTCGAAACCTTTATGAAGCGCGCCGCCGCGGGCGAGTTCCCCAATCAGTACCCGGGCGTGAAACCCCTTAAATGGGTCGGCACTCAGTTCCCGACGCAGGCCAGCGCTCAGGATGCCGAGCGGTCTCTACGCGAGTACGAAGACTTCGTCTTCAAGGCTGGCTACCTCGACCACGACGACCCGGCGGCGAAGTGGAACGAGATCCGCGAGAAGCAGCAGCGCGTCGCCGATTACCTCAACGGTAAATCGCTGATCCATTTCCAGACGCCACTGGGCACGGACCTGAAGGTCAACGTCGACGGCATGACTTGGATCAACTGCGCGGGCGAATCAAACTTCCCCGACGGCGAGGTGTTCACGGGCCCGAACCTCGGCCACGCCGACGGCGGGGTCAATGGCGTCGTGAAGTACACCTTCCCCGCGGTGCACAACGGCCGGGAGGTCCATGACATAGAGCTGACCTTCGAGGCTGGCCGAGTCGTCGATGCCAAGGCGAGCAAGGGCCTGGACTTCCTGACCGCGATGCTCGATCAGGACGAGGGTGCCCGCAGCCTCGGCGAGATCGCGGTCGGCACGAACTATCAGGTCACCGAATACACGAAGAACACCCTGTTCGATGAGAAGATCGGCGGGACGTTCCACGCGGCGGTGGGTGCCGGCTACCCTGAGACGGGCAACGACAACCAGTCGGGGCTGCACTGGGACATGGTCTGCGACTTAAGAACCGGTGGAACGATTACGGTCGACGGCGAGGTCATCTCCCGCGACGGGAAGTTTGTATTCGATGGTTGGCCGGGGAACTAAAACATGAAGTATTTCTGCTGCATCGCGATGTTTTTAATGAGTGCTTGTTCGATGTCTAGTCAACCACCCGCAACCGACGTGCGTCCCGTGACCGAAACGATACACGGCATCGAGTTGGTCGACCCGTACCGCTGGCTTGAGGGCGACGCCAATGCGGAGCTGACCGACGAGGTCGACGCATGGACAACCGAGCAGAACGACTACACCCGTGGTGTCCTCGACAACCTGCCGGGCCGAGACAAACTTGAGACGAGGCTTAAAGAGCTGATGTCCGTCGGCTACGTCGGGAGCCCGGCGATGCGTGGCAACCTGTACTTCAACACCGAACGCAAGGGCGACCAGGACCAGCCCGTTCTATATGTCCGCGAAGGTCACGATGGCAAGAAACGCGTGCTCCTGGATGTTAACACGCTCAGCGACGATGGCCTGACCGCGCTGGGCTGGTGGAAGCCGAGCCCCGACGGGTCGCTCCTCGCGTTCGGCCTGTACAAGTCGGGTGACGAGAACACGACGCTTCACCTGATGGACGTCGCGACGGGTAAACGCCTGCCCGACACGATCGCCGGCAAAGTCGGCAGCGTGCAGTGGCTGCCCGACAACAAGCGGTTTTTCTACAGCAAACTCGCCGACATCGACAACCCCTACTCCAAGCAGATCCGTCTGCATGTCATCGGCGAAGACCCGGCCAATGACCGCCTGATGTTCGAGCAGTACAAAGAAGGACCGCTCGCCACGACCTGGGGCCCGTTCTTCTCGATGCAGCGCGAAGGCAAGTGGGGACTGATCGGCTATTACACCTCGACATCGAGCAACGACCTCTGGCTGGTGGATGTCGAGAATTGGATCAACACGCATACATTGACATTGATCCCGTTGATCGAGGGCGCGGACGCGAACACTTACGGCCAATTCGTCGGCGAACGGTTGCTGCTCTACACACAGGTCGATGCGCCCAACGGGATGGTACACGAGGTCGATGTATCCAATCCCTCGCGTGAGAACTGGCGCGCCCTTATCCCGCATCGCGAGGACATGGTCTTAGAAGGGCTCAGCGACACGAAGGACTGCTTCGTCCTTGACTACAGCACCAAGGCGCAGACCTATATCGAACTGATCGACAAGGACGGCAGCAACCCGCGGAAACTCAAACTTCCCGGCATCGGCTCGGCAAGTTTGAGCACACGATATGACCGTAATGAGGCTTTCCTCAGCTATACCTCCTTCAACGAGCCGCGCAGCGTCTATCGCCTGGACCTGAGACAGAACGACGATGGGAGTCAATATGCGCTCTGGACGCGCCCCGACATCCCCGTCGACCCGTCACTACTTGACGTCAAGCAGGTCTCCTACGAAAGCAAAGACGGCACGCCGGTCACAATGTTCCTCGTCCACAAGAAAGGCATCGAGTTCGACGGCAACAACCCCACGCTGCTCAGCGGGTACGGGGGCTTTGGGATTAGCAGCACGCCGTACTTCAGCTCGACGATGTTCCCCTGGTACGAGGCCGGCGGTGTCCTGGCGGTGCCCAACCTTCGCGGCGGGGGGGAGTACGGCGATGACTGGCACAAGGCGGGCATGCTCGGGAGCAAGCAAAACGTCTACGACGACTTTATCGCTGCGGCCGAGTATCTGATCGACCAAGGCTACACCAACCCCAAACGTCTGGCGATCCGGGGAGGGTCCAACGGTGGGTTGCTGGTGGGCGCCGTGATGGTTCAGCGTCCCGAGCTGTTCGCGGCCGTGCTCTGCCAGGTCCCGCTCCTGGACATGATTCGCTACCCGAAGTTCCTCATGGCTAAGTACTGGGTGCCGGAATACGGCGACCCGCAGCAAAAAGAACATTTCGGCTGGCTCCACGCCTACTCGCCATACCACCGCGTCAATCCGGGTACGGCCTACCCTGCGACATTCATCACCGCGGGCGAAAATGACACCCGCGTCCACCCTTTGCACGCGCGGAAGATGGCGGCGCTCCTGCAGGCCACGACCTCCAGCGACCCCGGCAAGGACCCCGTCCTGTTGTGGGTCGATCGTGACAGCGGGCACGGCGGGGGCAAGCCTCTCTCGCTGCGGGTTCGTGACGTGGCGGATGCGCGCATTTTTCTGATGTGGCAGCTCGGCATACTCAACGAAGAATAAAAAAAGTACCGCCGATCAGCGGTGCTTGTGTGGGACGGGTTGGGACAGGCTGTGATTACTCGGCTGCTTCTGCCTCTTTCTTGATTTCTTCCCATTCCTTCTTCGCCGCTTCGAGCTCTGCGTTGAAGGCCTTGGCCGCGTCGGCATCTTCCTTGACCTCGGTGATCTTAAAGTCCAGCTGCTCGGCGTCTTTGAGATCCTTGATCGGGCCGGTGCCGTCAAGCATGTCCTGGGCACCCAGCTCGATGGTCGCGGTGTTGTCGTTGGCATCGACACCCTTGATGTCCTCGAATTCACCAGGGAGGACGTAGGCCTCGATGAAACTCATCCCCGCCAGCATCTGCCGCGCGAATGCTTTTTCTTCCGGCGCCATCGGCTCATGCTCCGAGATGATCGAGAAGATCATCGCGTTCTCAACGGTCAGCGTCGCGGACTTGCCATCACGCTTGTACGAGAACTTGGCGGGCTTTTCCTCGTCGTCCGGGCTGCCTAGTTGGACCTCATTGATGTCTTCAAAATAAGCGGAGAGGGACATGTAGGTGTAGCCACCTTTCTTTTCCTTGACTGGCTTGGTGAAGGCGACGATGCCCTTGGATTCTTTCCCCAGTTCGGTCGGCTCCATGTCGCCAAACGGGTCTTCGCCTTGCTGCTGGGCCATCTGCAGCATCTGGTCGCTGATGCCGAATAACAGGTCAAATTTCCCTGATCCGTCGGGCATGACGGTCGTGGTCTGTTTGAACTTGACGCAGCCGGCCATCGAGGCGGTCAACGCGATAAGGCAAGCCAGCAGGCCGTGTTTGAGCAGTCGGGTCATCATTTTTCCTTTAAAAATAGTGTTCTTCGGGATTCGAAGCGTCCAGCATACCACTCGGCGAACTCTCAGTTGCGAGAATATTGCTGATGATGTCCCGGATATCATATTCTGATGGTCTGAGGCTGGTGTTCTGTTCCCTTCCCGAGGGTCAAGCCGATGCGCAATCTTGTGATCAGCCTTTGCCTGGTGTGTCTGGCTTTGCCTGTCGTTGCTCAGGATGCGGCCCCTAAGACCGGGATCTTTACGACCACCTTCACCGACCGAAGTCCGCTCTCAGACCCCGACGCGATGGCGAAGATCACGCGCTGGCCCCGCGAGAAGATGCGCGCCTACGACCCGGCCGATCACGAGTTCCAACTCGTCGTCCCCGAGGACTACGACGGCTCCGAAGACTACGGCCTGCTCGTCTACATCCACCCCGAAAACCGGGTCATGATCAACAGCCACGTCTTCTATGGCACGAAGATCAAGGACCTGGTCGCCAAGCGCAAACTCATCTGGGTCTCTTTCAAGGATGCGGGCAACGGGGTCATGCCAAACATCCGGCTGGGCTTGGCCTTGGACGCGGTGCACAACGTCAAGCAGCGCTATCGCATCGACTCCGATCGGACCTATGTTTCGGGTCTGTCCGGCGGCGGGCGCATGAGCTGCATGGCGGGCATGTACTACCCGCAGGTCTTTAAGGGAATTGCGCCGATCTGTGGCTCACTGTTTTATAACGACGTCAAGCTGCCAAATGATCCGGCGCTCTTAAAACTTATTCAGCCAAAGCCGCCGGAGGGTCAGGCGGTCTGGCCGCGCGGACTGATTGAGCCGAAGGCATCGCAGCTCCGAGAAATGAAAAAGAGCCAACGCTGGGCGCTGATCACGGGCAGCCGGGACTACAACATGCCCCAGACCCAGGCGCATCATCAGCAGGGGTTTGTTGCGGAGGGATTTGAGCACGCGATCTATCTCGAGGTGCCGGACATGGCACACACCTACCCGAGCGCCGAGTGGTACGACAAGGCGCTGGCCCACCTCGACGATCCAGGTAAAGGCCAAGAGCAGGACAAGCCCCAGACCGGCATCCTGATCGAGCGCTTCACTGAGCGCAGCCCGCACTCCGACCCCGACAAGATGAAAGAAGTCCTGCGGTGGTCAAATCAAAAATTGCCCTCGTATGAAATCGAGAAGCATGACTTCCAACTCATCGTTCCCAAAGATTATGACGGCTCAGAGGCCTACGGCCTGCTTGTGTTTGTCCATTCCAAGAGCGAGATTTCACTCGATTGGTTCGGCAACCGCGTTGCCGACGTGCTTGATAAGCACAAGCTCATCTGGGTCTCGTTCAATGGCGCAGGCAACCCTGTGATGTCGAACATCCGCATGAGCCTGGCGCTTGACGCGGTGCATAATGTCGAAAAGCGATACCGGATCGATTCGGAGCGTGTTTACTTGTCAGGCGTTTCGGGTGGCGGGCGGATGACCTGTATGGGGGGGATCTATTACCCGCAAGTCTTCAAAGGCGCGATGCCGATCATCGGATCGCTCTACTTCAATGATGTGAAAGTGCCGAACGATCCGGAACTCCTGGCATTGATCGATCCGCCTCTGCCCGATGGGGCCACGGTTTGGCCAAAGAAATTGTGGAAGCCCAGCAAGCGGCGGCTGAGCGAAATGAAACTACGGCAGCGGTGGGCTTTTCTCGCGGGAGCGAAAGACTACAACATGCCGGAGATGCGGGCGCATTTTGAGCAGGGGTTCAAGCGTGATGAGTTTAGGCACGCCCACTACCTTGAGGTGCCGGGGATGGGCCACAACTATCCGCCCGTAGAGTGGTTTGAAAAAGCAATTGTTCTTTTGGACAAGCCCTTGTATGAGGATCATCTCGAGGACCTGCCGCCTGCTGACGAGCGGATGCAGCGCTTGGCGCAGAAGCGGCTGGATGTCGCACTGCGGACGCTTGAGCGCGATCGTGAGCGGGGGATCCGAGCACTGAACAAATTGATCGATGATCTGCCGAACACGGAAGCGGCGAAGAACGCTCGAGAGAAGCTGGAGTCACTTTCCCAATAAATAAACCGCCGAAGCTGTCGCTACGATGGAATACTACCCCCCTCCCCACCAAGGTCTGCATCGGCAATACCTGCGGTGGGATTAATCTGATATTCATATGTCTTATAATTTTCTTGTATATCGCTCAATCAATTTACTTATACGGACGGGCAAAAACATCTGCCAAATGGACCTCCGCATCTCATAGCCTGCGCTTGGCAAAATTAGCAACTTCGTCAAACCCGAATTGGCGTGGAAGTGTTTGTTTTGAAAGAAAAAACGCCCGTCGTACTACGATGTACGACGGACGTTTGATGGGGGGCTTGGTAAGACGCTCTATCAGCCAGTCTTGAACTGTCCGACGAGCTGCTGTAGCGTTTCGGCGCGTTGGCTGAGCTGTGTGGCAGCCGCTGCGGCCTGGTTGGTGCCCTCGGAGGTCTGACGCGTGACCGAGGCGATCTGCTCGATGTTGCGGGAGACCTCTTCGCTGGCGGCGGACTGTTCTTCAGCCGCCGCGGCGATGGACTGAACCATGGCACTGACGTCCTGAGCGGAGGCGACGATCTGCTTGAGCGAATCGCCGGCCTGCTCGGCCTTCTCGACGCCGGTGGTGACCTCCTGGGTGCCGGCGTTCATCTTGTCGACAGCCGTGGTGGTCTCGGTCTGGATCGCCTGGATGGACCCTGCGATCTCTTCGGTGGCCTTGGTGGTGCGGTCGGCAAGCTTACGCACCTCGTCGGCGACGACGGCGAAGCCCCGGCCGTGCTCGCCGGCCCGTGCCGCTTCGATCGCGGCGTTGAGGGCCAGGAGGTTGGTCTGGTCAGCGATGTCGTTGATGACGGTGATGACCTCGCCGATCTGCTCACCGCGTTTGCCCAGTTCCTGGACGGAGGCGGCGGAGGAGGAGACGGCTTCGTTGATCGACGCCATGCCGGTGATGGTGTCGGAGACCACTTCGCCGCCTTCGGTGGCCAGTCGGCCGGACTCGTTGGCGGAGTTGGCGGCGTCGGCACTCTTGCGGGCGACCTCGACGACGGAGGCGGACATCTCTTCGACAGCCGAGGAGACCTGGGTGATCTGCTGGGACTGCTCGCCAGCCCCGGCGGCGATCTGCTCAGCCGATGCAGCGATCTCGGTGGAGGCCGCGGCGACTTCGGAAGAGGCACTGGCGACTTCGCCAATCACTTCGTGCATCTTGGTAACAAGCTTGTTGAACCAGCTACCGAGTTGGCCGATCTCGTCGTTACTGTTGACCTCGACACGCTGACTGAGGTCGAGGGTCTCGACGATGTGCTTGAACTTGGCAACGAGCTTGGCGACCGGGCTGCCGAGCATCCATCGCAGTGCGAAGACGAAGAGGATGACGGCACCGATGACCATGGGCACGACGAACATCAGGACGCTGGCGGTCGATTTCTGGACCTGTGTATCAACGACGCCTAACGGCATCATGACGTGGTAGGCACCGTGCATGTCGCCGGGCGACCAGTTTTCCATCTGGAAGCCCAGGACGTCCTTGCCGTCGCCCGAGAGGCTGTCGGCAGGGTCACCGTGGCAGAGCATGCAGTCTTGCGTCAACTTGATCGCACGCATGTAGTGCAGGGTGTTGGTCGAGGTGTCGACGCGCGAGATGACTTCTTCGCCGCCGGAGTCGACCTGTGATTCGAGGTCGGTCAGCAATTCAGCGGTGAAGGTACCGCGTTTGGCGTAGTCTTCATCGCCTTGACGTGCGTCCGGCTCATTGTCGGGGTTACGTGCATCGAAGGAAGAGATCTGAAAGTCGATATTTTCGCGCTCGGCGGCTTCCGCAGCGGCGTACCAGCCTGCAACCACGGGGATGGTCTTGAAGATGCGGGCTTTAGTGTAGTCGTAGGTCTTACCCTGATCTTCAGCGGCCTTCTTCTCCTCGGCGAGTTCAGCGAGTAGCTCTTCGGTTTTGAAGTCGCCGTCGGCCTGGAGGGCGCCGGTGTGGTTCTTGGCCTCATCCGCGACGGCGGTGAAGGCGGCGGCCTTTTCGACCATCGCCTGGTTCGCCGACTTGCGGTACTTGTCAATGAAGACAAGGTTGTTGACCACCACGATCGCGGTGATGATCATCAGCGTCATTGCAATGACGCGGATGCCAAGGCCAAGTGATTTAAATTTCTGGAAGAGAGATTTCATTGGTAAGCCCCAAGATCAGTTAGGAACGAGATAGTCAATCCGACGCTCAATTAATCGGAGCATGGAATGGGTAGAATCATCTACACCCTCCCAACGGATTAACCTGTTTTTGAATCGAGATGATCGATTGCGGAGATGTGTCTGAATGAAATGTACGTTTTGTGTGGTCAGCCTATTCGCCGCAGTATTGCGTGGTCAATGCCCACTCGCGCGAGATGCGGTGTAATTTCGTCTCGCCAGCGGTTAGCATCGTTCCCGTATCCTGCAGTGGGGTTTATATCAGGTGATATGCCTAGAAAAAACACCTTAAAACGCTGCATCAATAATTCGCGTGTGTACTTTGCAGCCATGGATGCAAGGGCTACTGGAAGGTGAACCTGTTCGGCGCTGACGATAAACGATATTGTCATCTGTCTATTGTCAAAAAAAACTTCATAGGCACTTATTTTTTTTGATTCGCCCAAAACGTTAATGGACGCTCCTTCGAATATTTGGGCCAATAGGTCCCGATAACGTGTCCTGCCCGACTGCCTGTCGACCGCGACGTGCGGGTGGTGCTCACCATAATCGCGCATCAGGTTGACGAGGTGGTGGGCGACGGCGGTGAAATTGACCGACGCTTTGGAGTGGGTCAGGGCTACGCGGTGGTTGAACTCATCTTCGTAGATCACCTGTGCGGCGTAGCCCTTGAAGCAAACACCTGCGTCCCGGCATGCCCGGCCGAGCATCCCGCTGGCCAGGGTGATCTCGTCAGCGGTATTCGCCGAGGGCAGCGCTTGCCATGGCCGATCCTTCGTAGGTGCGTACCAGGGCAGGCTGTCGAGGCCTTTATCGCCCTTTTCATCGTGGCGGGTGGTACCGATCAGGTCCAGCCATTGGCCGACATCGCTTGGGGGCGTTTGTTGATCCATCCCAGCAAACGCGAGCAAACCCATTTCCAGGTGCTTGATCCCCGCCGCTTTGGTCGTGAGCTTTTTGGAGTCGTTGATCGCGATCCGCCCGCGTCGGCCTTGAAGCCGCTGACACACCGCCGACTCGAGCAGGTCCCACATCGCCGGCGGTTTCGCGTCGCTGGGTCGATCGGGCAGCGTCAGCACCGCGCAACCGATCGTCATCGGCCCGTACATCGGCCCGTACCCCGCCTCATCGATGCCAGCATAGACGTACATGCCGCCATGATACGGCTGATCTGGCTGTCAGCGCTCGATGGGCCAGTGATCGCCGCAGTCGGCCAGCCCATCGACAGGGTGCAAGTACAGGTAGGCCTCGACCGTTTCTGGTTGCCCGATAAGCTCAACAGCGATTCGTTCATAGAGCCCCTCGTCGACGCCTTCCTCTTCGTCCAGCCGATTCAGGCAGGCATCGTCGACCGACCAGAGCTCGCCTTCGATCGATCGCCCGCTTAGGCCCAACGGCTGCGCTTCCACCAGCGCGGGGTAGTCACCCGTGTTGAACAGGCGGTAGCGTGGCTGAGTCTTCACGTTGCCAAGGTCGTGTTGACCGGTGAGTAGCGGCGCACGGACGTCTCCGCGCTTGAGGGTGCCGTAGATGAAGAGAAGGTGCGATCCGCCTGGCATGCAGCGATTCTAGCCTGCCAGGCGGACCGACCGCTCATCTCGTGATTCAGTAGCAACGCATCGACGCGATGGCCTGTTTGATCTCGTCTTCAGCGGCGTCGAAGTGTTCCGCGACGCCCCAGGCTTCAAGGGTATAGACATAGTCTTCGTCGGATGCGACGCCGACCGCGATCATATACCTCACCGTCTCGCCCGCGATTGTTTTCTTTCCCGCAATGAGTTTGCCGGGGTTGCCTCGTTCGAACGTCACGGGTTTGGCAGGTCCGATTGTCAGGCCCGCGTTGTCATCGAGCGATCGGGTGATGAGCTGCTCCCAGAACTTGCCGGACCCGCCCTCGAAATTCTTATGCCGACGCACACGGATCTGCACGCCGTTGGCGTCGATCGCCTGGGTGACGTAATTTTCCTGGTAGTAGCGGATGAACCCGTCGGGCAGGTTCACGCTCACGCCGTCTCGCAGCCGACGCGGTGTCGTCACGTCGATCGCGCTGCGTTGCCGGAATACATGGCCGAGGTCACGCACCCACGCGATCGGGATGCCCGGCGTCAGCCGCTGCTCCGCGGGGGTCGGGCTGATGGTCAAGTCGATCGTCGCGTAGGCGATCTGCTGTTTGGTCAGGCGCAGACGTCCGTTGATCAGCTCGATCTGATCGATCACCTTGGCGAGTTCCTTCTGGACATCCAAAGCGTGCTTGATGTTGTCCGCACGGTTGACCATCTCGATCAGCCTATCACGTAGCGCGTGCAGGCTGCGCAGACGCGACTCGAGATCGATGACGCGCTCACTGGCTTCCTCGGCCTTGACGACGCGTTGCGTGACATTGCCCAAGGCCGCGAGGGCGTCGAACGCCTCTTCAAACCGATCGGCCGGCACGCGGACCTGCATCTGGCCTTGGGTCGAATCGCCGACGTACCCACCGAACTCCTCGGCGACCGCCTTGGCCTTCAGCTGCACGATCGACACCCTGTCGACGCGCAGGCCCAGGGTCGCGTTGTAGATGATCTGTGGCTTGAAAGCCTTGGCGAGATCGGCGGGGGGCTGTACATCGGGCGCGTTGGCTTGCCGCCTGGTGGTGCCAGGCGCTGCACGCGGCGCGGCGGCGACTTTGGGCTGTGCCATCATCCTTTCACCGTAGCTGGTTGGCGTAGCGCAGCCACTGAGAACGAAGAGCACGGCAAGCGCGCACAATAGGTGTCGAATCAAGATTCGCATAAGAATTCCTTTAGGGTTGGAGAAGGAGTCGGGTAAGAACCCGTTATTCGTTGACTGTGGTTTCGTACTTCACGCCGCGCGGCACAGGCAGGGCCTGGTTCACCGTCGTCCCGTGATCGCCTTCGGTGATCCGTGACGCGTCTACCGCGATGAAGGACGTGTACGCGCTGACGAGATTAAATTTCAGAGCGGTCTTCAGCACGGTTGGCTCGAGTTCGTTGTTGCCGTCGATGGTCATCTGGTCCATCAGATCGGCGATCTTACGCCGCGCCCAGACCTGCCCGAGCGCGGGGTGCGTGGCGCTGTCGGCGTCATCCAGCGTAAGCGCCAGGTCGCGCCCGCCCGCATTCCCGGTGACGCGGATGTCGGAGAGGTCGCCCTTGTATTTGCCGGTGACGATGACGGGTCGGCCAACGATCAGGTCGGGTGTTCGGCTGGGGTAGACCTCGGCGACGTCTGCCGCGCCCCAGCTAATGGACAGGTCGGTCATCGCGGGATGGCTGATGCGGTCGAAGTACAGGTCCATGATCTCTTTGCCGCTGACGTCCGGCAGCAGGTAGGCCGAAGCGCCCCGGCCGACTTTAGCCATGCGGTCCAGAAGGAATCGGTTGGTCGATGACCCGACGCCGAAGCTGAATACACGGGCGGCGCCGATGCGCTCTTCCATCTCGTGGAGGATCTGCTTTTCGTTACCGATGTAGCCATCGGTGAGGAAGGTCACGACGCGGTACCGCTCGGTGTCGTGGGGGAAGTCGAGCGCGGCCTTGATGCCCTCGATCATGTGCGTGCCGCCCTGGCCGGAGAGCCGGTCGACGTAGCGGAGCGCGTAGTTGATGTTTTTCCGCGTCGCGGGCAGCGGGCGGTCGCCCAGGGCGCTGGCGTCGTTGCTGAAGCGGATGACCTGGAAGGT